>OKSE01000390.1_pt1 | contig 26878 bp, 21 predicted proteins | sample 1633631 | NCBI WGS metagenome assembly OKSE01 (sample SAMEA3541555, study PRJEB24748) | human gut metagenome | biome: human gut; feature: human-associated habitat; material: faeces | place: China | collected 2012 | reverse complement strand
GTCTGATCTACACAGGAACAAAAGAAGAAATCGAGGCAGAAGTAAAACGTCTGGTTGAGGCAAGCGGCAAGAGAGGCTATATTATCGGACCGGACTGCAGCATCCATGATGAACTTCCGGAAGAACGCATTAAATGGATCGTAGACGCAGCAAGAAAGCTCTGATAAGTTCTTAAAAAGTATAGATATAAAAAGGAGAATTTTATGTATTACGTTGATGAATATAAGGCAGACAGAAAAAGATATGAGACCATGCAGTACAATCGCTGCGGAAAAAGTGGACTGAAACTTCCGGCAGTGTCGTTGGGACTGTGGCACAATTTCGGTTCCAAAGATAATTATGACATGATGAAGACCCTTTGCTTTACCGCTTTTGATAACGGCATCACTCATTTTGATCTGGCAAATAACTATGGCCCGATCTACGGATCTGCAGAGGAAAACTTTGGACGGATCATGCGTGATTTTTTACGTCCATACAGAAATGAACTGATCATCAGTACAAAAGCCGGATATGACATGTGGGATGGCCCTTACGGAAACTGGGGTTCTAGAAAATATCTCATTGCCAGCCTGGATGAGTCTTTAAAGAGAATGCAGTTAGACTATGTGGATATTTTCTACCATCACAGGATGGACCCGGAGACACCATTAGAGGAAACGATCCTGGCTTTAGATCAGATCGTCCGCTCCGGAAAAGCACTGTATGCAGGAATTTCTAATTATGACGGGGAACATGCAAAGAAGGCATTAGAGATTGCAAAAGAGATCCACCTGCCACTGATCATCAATCAGAACCGTTACAACATTTTTGATCGTACAGTGGAGAAAAATGGCTTAAAAGATTATGCCCGTGAGTCAGGAATGGGTCTGATCTGCTTTAGTCCTCTGGCACAGGGAATGTTATCAGAAAAATACATTAACGGTATCCCAGCTGACAGCCGTGTGGCAAGAGACGGAAGATTTCTCCATGCATCAGACATTACTCCGGAAAAGATCGAAAAGATTAAGAAGCTGGATGCTCTTGCAAAAGAAAGAGGACAGAGCCTTCCACAGATGGCACTTTCCTGGCTGTTAAAAGACAGTGATGTTACCAGTGTACTTATCGGTGCGTCTAAGCCGGAGCAGATATTAAGTAATATTGGAATTATGGGACATACAACATTTACAAAAGAAGAACTGGATCTGATCGACCAGATCTCCAAAGAGCAGTAAGTGATCAAGCAGGAATAAAAAGAGAGGCGGGGAAAAGATAATGAAACAGAAAAGATCGGTGAAGAAGTTGCGAACTCATGCAGGGAATTTCTTATTTCTTTTTCCCGCCATGTTGTTGTACTGTTTTGTAGTGATCGTTCCATTTATACAGGGTATTCCTTATTCATTTACAAACCGTGCCAGTGTAGTGAGCCAGAGTTATGATTTTGTAGGTCTGAGAAACTACATGGAACTGATCACAAACAAGTATTTCCAGCAGGCGTTTTTTCATACCGTCCAGTTTACCGTTATCTATGTGATCGGGGCCAATGTGCTGGGACTGGCATTAGCACTGATGCTATCAAGATCTTCCAGGTTTAATAACCTGGCAAGGACCATTATGTTTATTCCATTTACAGTAGCCCTTACCAGTGGTGCTATCGTATGGAGTTATGTATTTACAGATGTATATTCTCCTCTGTTTCAGAAAATGAGTCCTTTGGGACTTTCTTCCCAGGTAGTTCCGGCTATGGCCATTATCGCCATCTGGAGAGATATGGGTTACTGCATGCTGATCTATCTGGCTGGGCTTCAGTCTATTTCCGGAGAATATTATGAGGCAGCAAAAGTAGACGGCGCTACCTGGTGGCAGAGAACAAGACTGATCACCTTCCCCCTGATCCTTCCGGCGATCGTTTCTAATGTGACACTGCTGATCGCCTGGGGCCTTAAATGCTTTGATTATCCAATGGCAGTAGCAAGAAATATGGAGGCAGCACAGACTGTATCCATGTATGTATATGATTACATATTTGGCTTTAACAAGGCAGGCATTGGTCAGGCAGCAGCGATCATCATAACCGTAGTGCTGGTGGTCATTACCCAGTGCATTACATCCATAGGAGCTAAACTGGAGGTGGATCAATAATGGGAACTACGAAAAAAAGACATTTATTATCTGTAATACAGAAAGTTCTGATCACATGTGTCATGCTGGTCGTGATCTCACCTTTTTATATCAGCATCGTATATGCGCTGAAAAATAAAAATGACCTTACGATCAACCGCCTGGCATGGCCGACACATCCTACCTTGATGAATTTCCAGCGTGTGATCACGGAAAATGACCAGTTCCTTACAGGATATAAAAACAGTATCCTGACTACGGTGCCGGTAGTGGTCCTTCTGATGCTGATCACATCCATGGCAGCTTATGTGCTGGCACGATATACGACCAGGGTATATAAATGGATCTATCTTATTTTTATATCCGGTATGCTGATCCCGATCCAGTGTATCATGCTTCCATTTTATATTAACTTTTTCAAACTGAACCTTACAAACTCCAATTTAGGCTTTGTGATCGCAAGGACCGGACTGCAGATCCCTATCAGCATCCTGGTAGTGACCGGTTTTGTGAAGGCGATCCCCTTAGATCTGGAAGAGTCAGCAAGGATCGATGGATGTAACCGTTTTAAAATGTTCTGGAAAGTTGTTTTCCCGTTAATGAAGCCGGTAAATGCAACCCAGCTGGTATTAAACACACTGTTTGTATGGAATGATTATACAACAGCCATCATCCTTTTAAGAAAGCCGTTTGCCAGAACACTGATCCTTGCCCAGATGGCTTACTTTAATGAATATACTTCCGATCTGAACCTTGCATTTGCCTTTTTTATCCTGGCGACATTACCGATCCTGATCGTATATTTCAGTATGCAGAAGTATGTGGTAGGTGGTATAATGATGGGAGCAGTAAAAGGGTGATGACAGGATAAAGGGAGAAAATATGGCCTATAAAGCAGTTTTGATCGACGATAATAAAAATACGGTTCTTTCCCTTGAATATTCCCTTGAATGGGAAAATTTGGGGATCGAACTTGCGGGAACTGCTTATGATGGAAGAAGCGGTAAAGAGCTGATCGAGAAAACGGATCCGGATATTATCATCAGTGATATTAATATGCCATATCTGGATGGATTTACCATGGTGGAGGAGTCCGGTAAGGCAGAAGACAGGATCATAATCGTGATCACGGGATATGATAAATTCCAGTATGCATCCCGCGCCATTAAACTGGCTGTATTTGATTATATTTTAAAACCCATTGATGATGAGGAATTAAATGACAGTTTGAAGCGGGCTGTGCGTAAGCTGGATAAAAAGCACAGCCTGGAAAACCAGAAGATCAATACAGTAAAGGCAATGATGACAGTAGCCATCACAAACCACCGGGATGATACGGTGGGCAATATCACAGAAAGTGAAAAGGAACCAGTAAAAAGGGGCTTGGTGATGATCGGCGCTCTGAAAGGAGAGCCATCCAAGGCCCTTTTGGAGCGTGTTGAAACACTGACTTTATTATCTTCCGGAAATGCTTATTCCATTGTAACAGAAGAACGGATCATCCTGTTAGTCACGGAAAAAAGGGAAAACAGTGGCTGGCAGGCAGAAATAGAAAAATTAAAAGAGAAGTTAACCACGTTGGAGGAACTGTCTGCCCTTGGTATCAGCAGTGAGAAAGAGGAGACAGCTTCCTTCTATTCGTTATATTTAGAGGCATATGAGGATCTTCTGAAGAAAAGTAAAAAAGAAAATCATATGCAGGTCTCTGATCTGCAGGAAAATGCCCTCCGCCTTGCAGACAGTATAAAAGGAATGGAAGATTATGAACGGATCATCGAAGAATTCCTTATGTGTACCTCAGGAAGCTATGTTGCCATACAGATCATGGCTCTTTTCTTTTGCGGCCGTATTATGGAGGAACACAAGACCTGGAGAGGGGAATTGGATCATCTGTCCTTTGAGGTGGCAGGTATTACTTCACAGAAAATGTTTGCCAGCTGGTTAAAGACGTTTCTGGCAAAGATTGACGAGATCCGGGAAAAAAGCAGCGGAAAGTCAGAACTGGTACTGCTGGCAGTAAGATATATAAAAAATCACTGTCTGGAAAGCCTGAGGCTGGAAACTGTGGCGGAAGAACTGGCAGTCAGCCCCAATTATCTTTCTACGATCATAAAGAAAGAAACGGGGATCACATTCCAGCAGCATATGATCCAGGAAAAGTTAAATATAGCAAGAAAACTTTTAGATGATACCAGAATGACCATTGATGAAATATCCATAGCAGTGGGATATGAAAACTATATCAGTTTTTATAATGCTTTCCGCAAAAATGTGCATATGACACCCAGTGAATACAGAATGAAAAAAGGAAATTGTCAATCTCGGCAGTACCTTCTGTCAATGGCTGGAACCAGTGAGTATAATGTGTTACCCCGTTTTCCTCAGCCCAGAGCTTCATGCCGGCAGCCACGGCATCAGCGATGGAACGGTCCAGACGAGTACCGTTATCTATCACATCGATGAGTTTCTCATACACATCAGATGGCAGATACTTGTACATCTTCTGGCGGTTGAATACATACTTGGCGAAGTACTCCGAAGGGCGCACCTTGGGAGTCTCTACCTCTACAGGTCTTTTCTTAAAGGCCTCGGCTACAACCTCAAATCTCAAATTAGCCATTCTTTCTTTTATTATTAATTATAAGTTTGCGGGTGCAAAGTTACGAAAAAATGAGCAAATTGCTAGCGTTTGAGCGTATTTTTTATGCAAAATTCAAACTTTTCTTATACATAAAGTGCCTTTTTCCTACATGGCGACGTAATCTTTCCTACGTCCTGACACAGAAACTCCTGCGTCGCCATGTAATTTCAAGGGCATTAGAAGAGAAAAAATCCCTTGCAACCACTAGAGTCGCAAGGGATTCACATTATCCACTTATCTATTTGTACCTTAAGGATTTATTGAAGATTGGAGGTCGGCAATTAGAAACGGTATACAACAAAGCTGTTTGGCTTCATCTTCACGTTCAATACATTGCCCTGAACCTGTGCATCTGATACAACAGGAACAACCACATTTTTATTGTCTATCTTGTTTTCTGCCTGAATATCGTCGGCATGGAGAACGGTTACCTTACCTGGGTTCAACTTCTTGATACCATTAAAGGTTACGTTGATTTCCTTTGCCTCGTTAGAGGTATTGGCAATCTTCACGATGTAGCTCTTGGTAGCCTTGTCGAAGCAAGCGGTGGCATAGAGACCATTCTCGCCTGCTACAGCCTTGCCGTTCTCGGTAAGCTTCAACACGTTGGTACCCTTGTTCTCGCCATAGAGCTGCTGAACATAGTAGTTGGCAGAACGGACAGAGCTGAGGTTATCGAACCAGATGAGGTCCGGACGCCACTGCCATCCCTCTACATGAGCGAAGAGAGGTGCATAGGTAGCCTGATAAACCACATCAGCATTACGCTCCAAACCGGTCATGAAAGCTGCCTCAGAAAGGGCTGCCTCCCAAGAGTTTGGATCATTCTCGGCATGAGCAGCATACTCACCGGCAAAGACCTTAGGACCCTTGCGGTCGTACTTGTCGTAACGGCTGGCATTGCTGCGGAACCATTCCGGACTCTTGTAGTAGTGCTCATCCACCATGTCTACGCCCAACTTGCGCATCTGCTTCCAACCGTAGTCGAAGTCCTTGCCATCAGCAGATGGACCTGATGAACCGCAGATCTTGATCTTTGGATACTTGGCATGAATCTGCTCCATGAACTTCTGCAAGCGCTCAGGGTACATAGGTCCCCACTGCTCATTACCGATACCAATCTGCTTCAGATTGAATGGAGCAGGATGACCCATATCGGCACGGAGCTTACCCCACTTAGAGGTAACAGGACCATTGGCAAACTCGATGAGGTCGAGTGCATCGTCGATATAGCTCTGGAGATCCTTGACTGCTACATGTGCATTAGGATCCTTATCATCGTTCTGATACTGGCAAGCCAGACCTACAGAGAGAATTGGCAATGGTTCAGCACCAATCTTCTCTGAAAGGAGGAAATACTCATAGAAGCCCAAGCCCAATGACTGATAGTAGTTAGGGAAAAGGCGATGTGGGAAGGTATCTCTCCAGCGGTTCTCGTTCAGAGGACGGTTCTCTGGAGCACCCACAGAGTTCTTCCACTCATAACGGGTATCGAGGTCGGTTCCCTCTACGATACATCCGCCAGGGAAGCGGAAGATGCCTGGCTTCAAGTCAGCCAAATCCTGTACGAGGTCGGCACGGAGACCATTCCAGTTGTCCTCAGGGAAGAGAGAGATATGGTCGAGATCTACGCTCTCAGAACCCTTCTCCAGATAAACACGCATCAAACCCTTGGCATCGGTCTGAGGAGAAGTAAGGGTAGCAGTAAACTTCTGCCATTTATTATTGGTGATGTTGATGACCTGCTTGGCAATGACATCATTCTTTGAATTGACGAGTTCTACGCGAATCTTGCCCTGCTTGCCATCGATGAGATGAAGACGGCCATATACGGTGAAATCGTACTTCATATCCTTCTTCAAGCCCATGCCGAAGAAACCGCGGTTCTCAAGACCAGTCTGCTTCTCACGTGCACCTGCGCTCTCAAGTGTTACATAATGAGGATTGCGGTCGAAGGCAGGTTTTACGTCGCTGAGGGTTACATTTCCGAATGTATTCCATCCCATCAGGCGCTGTGGGAATTCGAAGGAACGGTTCTCTACCATCTCTGCATAGAGTCCACCATCGGCACCGAAGTTGATATCCTCGAAGAAGATACCATACATGGTAGGCTGGATTTCTGCTCCAGGCTTGTTAGCCTGAACAGTAAACTGATGCTGTGCGAAAGCTCCGAGTGAAGACATCGCCAGCAATGCTGCTGCGAAAAATTTTGCTTTTCTCATATTGTTTGTTATTGTTTTATTTTTAGGCTGTACCTACACTTTTCCGTGATAGGTGGTGCAAAGATAAAAAAATCCACCCCGAATGAGGTGGATTTTCTGTTTAAATATATTGGATTTTCGTATAAATCCCTGCTTTTCTACTATTAATCTAATGGAATGAGCACGAAAGTGAAGTTCTTATCGCCATAATGGAGGCGATATTTCTCCAAAGGCCATGCACCCCAAGAGTTCTCACCAGCCACACCAGAATGCTCTGCATCGAGGAAGAGATTGGTGAATTTTGACTTCTTCAGGTTGAAACTGTGGCGCTGATCCTTGTCATCACCATCATCCAGTTCTTCGGTGTCGAAGTGGATGGCGGAAGCATAGAACGGCTTGCAGCTCTTCACTTTGAATCCGAAGCCGGAGGCATCGGTCTGATTCCACCAGCGCATATCGCCCTTGGTTCCACTCTCCTGTGGACGGATGTATGGGAAGTACTGGTTGTCGGCATCATCGCTGTAGATTCCGATGCGCATGCAGTCCTCACGGTCAGAATAGTTCTCGATAGGACCACGGCCGTAATACTGGCTCTTGTCCATATCGTACGGCAACTGCATCAGCATACCGAAACGGAGCAGATCGCTGACCTTGGCATCATCAGAAGCATCAAACTCCTGGCTTACCTTCATCGCACCGGTGTTAGGCATGATGAGATAATCGATTTCCAGCTCACCCTTCACCTCTGGCATCTCATAGGTTGCACAGATGTTGATGGTGTTTGCCTTCTTATCCTTTTCAACAGCTACACCCTTCAGGTTCATGACAGGGTTCTTCCAAACCTGGAACTTCTTCTGCAGGCCGGCACCGAAATCATTATCGGTAGGAGCACGCCAGAAGTTTGGCTTCAGGGTACCGCCCTCGCCGAGGAGCGACTTGCCACGATAGGTATATTCAGAGATGAGACCGGTGGTACGGTTCACCTTCACGGTCAGATTAGGAGTAGTAACGGTGATATCCTGCTCGCCCTTCTTGTCGATGAGCTTAGCCTTCACCTTCTTTCCGTCCTGAGCCTTAGCCATGTTATCTGCACAATGACCGCAGCACTTCTTCTCCTTCACTGCCAGCTGGGCATAAGCCACAATCTGACCAGCCTCCATCAGAGGTTCAGCCTTCTTCAGACGGAAATCGATGTTGAGGAACACCTCCTTGCCCTTTACCTTAGAAAGGTCGTAAGGGATGGTGAAGTTCTTGGTCTGCTGGGCAGCTACATCGATATCAGCGATGGTACCATTCTGAGTCTCCACGCCATCCTCAATGAGGCTCCATGCCAAGGCATAGTTGCTCAAATTGCGGAAGAAGTTCTCATTGTATACACTTACTTCGCCCTTCTCTGCATTCACCATCTTAGCCCAGATGTTCTGATACTGGTAGGCTACCTCGTAGGCATGAGGATTGAGCTGACGGTCAGGACCGATAATACCATTGCAGTTGAAGTTGTTGTCGCTAGGGTCGTAATTGTTGTAATCGCCACCGTAGCAATATTCTATCTTGCGGAGCTCTTCATTGCTCATCTTCTCAGGATTCTTGATGGTCATCGGCTTCAATACCTTGCGGTGCAAGCCCTGGTCAACGAAATCCCAGTCGAAACCACCCTGGAGGATAGGATACTTGCGAATCAGAGCCCAGTAATCCTTCAAGTTACCGCCTGAGTTACCCATGGTATGGTTGTACTCGCACTGGATGAGCGGCATCGGACTGTTAGGGTCCTTCGCATACTTTTCGCAAGCACTTACAGGATAGTACATAGGGCAGAAGATATCGGTACCCTCGCCTCTGCGAGCCTGTTCATACTGAACCGGACGGCTCTGGTCCTGGCTCTTGATCCACTTGTAAGCCTGCAGGAAGTTATCGCCCATCACAGTCTCATTACCCATACTCCAGGTTACGACACTAGGATGATTGAAGTACATGGAAACATTGTGCTGGTTGCGCTCCAGAATCTGCTTGGCAAACATCGGTTTCTTGGCAGCAGCATCATCGCCATACTGGAAACCGTGACTCTCCTGGTTAGCCTCAGCTACCACATAGATACCATACTCATCGCAGAGTTCATACCAGCGTGGATCATCAGGATAGTGACAGGTGCGGACAGCGTTAATATTCAGGCGCTTCATAATCTTGATATCCTGAATCATGCGTTCCATGCTCAATACATAACCTCCATCAGGGTCCATCTCATGACGGTTGGCACCCTTGATGAGCACAGGCTGACCGTTGACAAGGAACTGCTTGTTCTTGATTTCCACCTTGCGGAAACCTACCTTGACAGGAGTCATGCTTGCTGATTTCATGTTGCCATTCTTCAGCGCACTTGAGAGGGAAACCTGAAGGGTATATAAATAAGGTGTCTCTGCATTCCACTTGTGTGGATTCTCTACGTTCATCGTAATGTTGGCTGTTCCATTCTTTGCCAATCCTGTAGCTGTAGTCACCTGCTTGCCTTCTTTGTCGAAGAGGATGAAGTTCAGCTTGCCTGTTCCCTTTACCTTGGCAGAGATATTGAGCACACCATCCTTGTAGTTGTTTACAAGGTCAGGAGTAACACGGATATCCTCCAAATGCAACTGGGCATCGCGGGCAAAGAGATAGCTCTCACGAGCCACACCACTCAAGCGCCAGAAGTCCTGATCCTCATCCCAGGAACCATCGCACCAGCGGAAGGTCTGGAAGGCAATCAGATTCTTGCCCTTCTTCAGATAAGGAGTGATGTCAAACTCGGCAGCTACCTTGCTATCCTCTGCATAACCGGCAAACTTGCCGTTTACATAGAGATAGATGTTGGAAGTTACGCTACCGAAATGAGCTACAACCTGCTTGCCATCCCAGTTGGCAGGGATGTCGATGATACGGCGGTAAGAACCTACATGGTTGTCCTTGGTAGGAACTGCTGGTGGCTTCTGGTCGAAATGTTCACGCCATGCAAAACCATTATTTACATACTCCGGATCGCCGAATCCGTTCATCTCCCAGTTGCCTGGAACATTCATGGTCTTCCAGTTGGAATCATCAAGATCTTCCTTGTAGAAGTCGGTAGGACGCTGGTCGGCATTAGCCACCCAGTAGAACTTCCAGGTTCCGTCGAGCGAAAGGAAATACTTGCTCTCCGTCTTGTTCATGTGCAGGATATCCTTGCTCACGATCTTACCGTCTTTCTCAGAAACCCAGTCATCTGCCGGATAGGTGAAAAAATTGGTGTGCAACGGAAAACGATTGATGGCATTCACCTGAAGGTCGTGCCATTCTGTGTAAGTTGGCTGTTGGATGGTCGTCTTATTCAACGCCTTAATGGCAGTCTTTGGTTTGGTTGCACCAAAGGTTGCCATTGCTAATCCTGCCAAACTCAATGTTACGAACAGTCTCTGTTTCATGTTTGTCAGTTATTTATACATTAGATTGAAATTACACCTTATTATATATAGGTTATTCTATACCTTATTATATATAGGCATATCCTTGAGCATCTTATATGCCTCCATGTTGCCGGTAGCCTCAGCTAAGCAACTGCAAATATATGAAAATTAAGTTAGAAACAAGCAGAACGACCGTTTTTTTATTGTTTTTTCAACACCGGAGCACCATTTTTCCAAGAAATAGGTACCCACAAGTGTCTGCTGTCACTCAAGTGTTTTGGGTTCCACATGTCTGCCATGAACACATAGTCAGCACCATGAAACATCTTCTTTTGTGCTGCAGTTTCCACCTTTAAAGGTAGCCATACCATCATAGAAAGACATATAAATATATAAAACTTTTTCAATATCCGCTAAAAGAAAATGACAAAAAAGTTTGGTGTTTCCAAAAAAATGCATTACCTTTGCCATCATAAAATAAACAACGAAACGACATAAAAATTATGATGACAATCGAAGAATACAGAGCAGCCATCTTGCAGGCTTTGCTCGATACTAAGAACGAGGACGGCACTCCAGCCATTACTCCAAGGGAAGCACAGGAAGCACTCAACGGATTTACCGACGACGAGTTGCAAGACGGACTCCTATGGAATTCGCCCGAAGACGTGGCGTCAATTATCCTTGAGGGATAAATCACGGAAGTTATATTCAGCTACCAACAGATAAGAATAGGAGCAAAGACCCTTTTTGCGGGGTCTTTGCTCCTATTCCCATTTATACTTTCTGTTCTTTCTTCCCTTTAAAGACAGTCTTCAACAGCCCCGCAATACTTCATTTCTGTTGCAAAAGCAATAAAAAACTAAAGAATGCGACAAAAAACAAAAGAATGTGCAATTTTTCTTTCACAATTCAATTATTATTTGTAAATTTGCAGCCGCATAAACGGAAAGGGAACTTGCAAATCCCTCTTCAATCAGTTTAAAAAGATAATTTTACCGGTAAAAAAGATATATTAAATAATGAAGATAGAAAACGAAATCATCAGCTCGGTCATCGCTGCGGTGAAGGAGCTTTATGGTCAGGACGTACCAGAGAAGATGGTAGCCCTGCAGAAGACCAAGAGTAATTTCGAAGGTAACCTTACCCTCGTCGTATTCCCATTCCTCAAAATGTCGAAGAAAAAGCCAGAGGATACAGCACAGGAAATCGGCGAATACCTGAAGAAAAACTGCGCTAACGTTATCGCAGACTTCAACGTGGTTAAGGGTTTCCTCAACCTTTCTATCGCTCCTGCCGCTTGGGTAGGACTCTTGAACACCATCAACGCTGACCCTAAGTTTGGTGAGAAGCCAGTTACTGAGAACAGTCCGCTCGTCATGATTGAGTACTCTTCTCCTAACACCAACAAGCCTCTCCACCTCGGTCACGTGCGCAACAACCTCCTCGGCTGGTCATTGGCCCAGATTATGGAGGCTAACGGCAACAAGGTAATCAAGACAAATATCGTTAACGACCGTGGTATCCACATCTGTAAGTCTATGCTCGCCTGGCTCAAGTGGGGCAATGGCGAAACTCCTGAAACTTCCGGCAAGAAGGGCGACCACCTCATCGGCGACTACTATGTAGCCTTCGACAAGCACTATCGTGAGGAAATCGCAGAGCTCAAGGCTCAGTATATGAAGGATGGCATGGACGAAGAAGCTGCCACTGAGAAAGCAAAAGTAGAGGCTCCGCTGATCAAGGAGGCTCACGAAATGCTCGTAAAGTGGGAGAACAACGACCCTGAGGTTCGTGCACTCTGGCAGAAGATGAACAACTGGGTTTACGCTGGCTTCGATGAGACTTACAAGATGATGGGTGTAAGTTTCGACAAGATATATTATGAGTCAAACACTTACCTCGAGGGTAAGAAGAAGGTAGAAGAAGGATTGGAGAAGGGTCTCTTCTTCCGCAAGGACGATAACTCTGTTTGGGCAGACCTCACCAACGAGTCTCGACCAGAAGCTCTTGCTCCGTTCAGACGGCACCTCTGTTTATATGACTCAGGACATCGGTACTGCCGACCTCCGTTTCAAGGACTTCCCTATCGACAAGATGATCTACGTAGTAGGTAACGAGCAGAACTACCACTTCCAGGTGCTCTCTATCCTGCTCGACCGCCTCGGCTTCAAGTGGGGTAAGGACTTGGTTCACTTCTCTTACGGAATGGTAGAGTTGCCTAACGGTAAGATGAAGAGCCGCGAGGGAACCGTAGTAGATGCTGATGACCTGATGGCAGAGATGATTAAGGATGCTCGCCAGACAAGCGATGAGCTCGGCAAGTTCAAGGACATGAGCGAGGAAGAGCGCCAGGAGATTTCACGCATCGTGGGTCTCGGAGCGTTGAAGTACTTCATCCTCAAGGTAGATGCCCGCAAGAACATGCTCTTCAACCCAGAAGAGAGTATCGACTTCAACGGTAATACAGGTCCTTTCATCCAGTATACCTACGCTCGTATCCGCAGCATCATGCGCAAGGCAGCAGCCGAGGGCATCGAGATTCCTGCTGAGTTGGGCGCAGATGCTCCTATCAACGAGAAGGAGATTGACCTCATCCAGAAGATGAACGACTTCGCTGCAGCCGTAGCTGATGCAGGCAACAACTACAACCCTGGTGGCATCGCTAACTACTGCTACGAGTTGACCAAGGAGTTCAACCAGTTCTATCACGACTACAGCATCCTGAATGCTGAGAGCGAGGCAGAGAAGATTACCCGTCTGGTTCTTGCAGCCAACGTGGCTAAGATCTTGAAGAACGGTATGTCTCTGCTCGGCATCGAGGTTCCAGAAAGAATGTAATATATACATAAGATATAATAACCTACAATTTAAAAATAAAAAAAATATTGACTATTTGACATAATGAGCATGGCCCTGGAGCTCGACTCCAAGGCGCATGCTCATTTCAGTTTTAGCCAATCCTTTTTGTTTTCCAACCCCAAAAAGAAAAAAAGATGAATAAAATGCCCGTAAATCCTCCTTCATGGAGAAACGATACCGTTTTGCCTCTGCCCAACGAGGTAAGAGCCAACGCTTGGGCTGTGGATGCCGCCTGTTCCGGCAATCCCGGTCCGATGGAATACCAATGCATCGACCTTCAGACCGGTGCCCAGGTTTTCCATTATGGTCCTATCCACGGCACCAACAACATCGGCGAGTTTCTCGCCATCGTCCACGCCCTCGCCCTGATGCAGCAGAAGGGCATTACCGACAAGATAATTTATAGCGACAGCGTGAATGCCCAGCTCTGGGTAAGCAAGAAACAATGCAAGACCAAACTGGAGCGCACTCCTCAGACCGAACAGCTCTATCAGGTCATCGCCCGAGCCGAGAACTGGCTCCGCACCCACCCCATCAACATACCTATTATAAAATGGGAAACGAAGAAATGGGGCGAGATTCCAGCCGATTTCGGAAGAAAGGGATAAAAAGGACATTTTTATGTGCCTTTCTCGAAATAATGCCCGCAAAAGCTTGCAATTTCAGATATTTTGTTTAATTTTGCAGCTATTATCGTATTAAACATACATAATCGCAAGAATGGAAATAGAAAAAGAAACAATATTATTAATGTCGAAAGGAGACAAGAAAGCATACGAAACGATGTTCCGCAGGTTCTATCCTAAGGTACACCGTTTTGTGGCCATGCTCTTGAAAAACGAAGATGATGCTGATGACGTCAGCCAGCTCATCTTCTTAAAGGTATGGAACAAACGCGAGAAGTTTGCCGATATCCAGGACTTCGATTCCTACCTCTTTATTTTGGCAAAATATACTGTCATCAACTATATTTCCTCCAAGCACATCATCCCAATAGATATTGACAGTCTGCCAGACAGATACGCCAACGAATCTTCGCCACATGACGATGTGGTGGCAAAGGATACCCAACTGCTCATCGACATGGTGGTAGAAAGCATGCCGCAACAACGCCAGCAGATTTATCGCATGAGCCGCGAACAGCATCTCAAGAACGAAGAGATAGCCCAGCGGCTGGGTATTCAGAAGAAAACGGTAGAAAATCATCTTAACCTAGCTCTTAAAGAAATTAAAAAAGCCTTATATTTGATGATTTTGTTACCTTGGCATTGGGTGTAACACCATTGAAACATGTCTTAAAAGTAAATGAAGTTTTTATTATGGCAACAAAGATAAGGGATATCATAGATTATTATAGCGGGCACAATGTGCCGGATGAAATAAAAGAAAGGGTATTAGATAGGATTTCCAATACACAAGACGATAAAGAGGCGAACGAGGCATTTAGAAAATTATGGGACAAGGCTGATTCAGCCTACATGGAAGAAGAAGAAATTTCTGCTGCATACAACCGCCTCTTCGAAACAGAAGAAACAAGAGAAATAGAAAAGAAAAAATCGCTTCGAATCTTCAACTTTGCCAAACTGGCTGCCGTCTTCGTACCGCTGCTGATGCTGATTGTATTCGGCAAGCTCTACGTCCAGATGAACAACCAACTCAAGGATGTAAAACTGGCAACCATGCTCCAGGAGCATACCATCAACGAAGAGAGCAAAGTCATCGCCTTGGCAGACGGAACGAAAGTAAGACTCAGCCAGAGTTCCGTACTCCTCTACCCTTCCTCTTTCAAGGGAGCAGAAGAACGCAAGGTTTTCCTGTCGGGAGAGGCATTCTTCGACATCAGGCATGATGATGCCCAGCCGTTCCACGTCAGCACTCCTCATTTCGAGATTACCGACTTGGGCACCTCTTTTACGGTTTCATCTTATTCAAATACAGATGAAGTATCTGCCACACTCAAAACCGGCAAGATAGAACTCCGCATCATAGGTCAGGAAGACAAGGTTTACAGCATGAAACCTAACGACCAGTTAGTATATAATGTAAAGACCAAGGCAGTAAACCTCCGCAAGGTTTCGGCCGAAGAAGATGGTACAAGCTGGCGCAACAAGGAGATTGACCTGAACGATGTAACGCTGGCAGAAGCTGGTAAGATTCTGGGTAATGCATACGGAGTGAAATTCACCTTCCGTTCAAAGATTCACCAGAAGACGAAGGTTACAGTTCATTTCAACCGTGGCGAAACCCTCTCGGGAGCCATGTTTGTCTTGAAGAACCTGGTTCCTGGTCTGGAATACGAAGTGAAGAAAGATGAAGTAATCATCAGGTAGGCATATATTATAATAGGTAAACAAAAGGCGCATTATATAAAAATGATGCGCCTTTTTTCATAAAAGAGTATCTCTGCACGGGATATGAAAACAGAAATAATAACATAAACTGGAAATATCATGATAAAGAATTTGATTTTTGATTTTGGAAAAGTACTCGTAGATTACGAATACTTTGAAACGCTTGACCAGATATTCAAGACCCACGAACAGGCTGAAGAATTCTATCATCTCCTGATAGACGGCAAATGGAATGAGAATATGGATCGCGGAGATTCTTTCGAAGAAACCTTCTGCAAGATGCAGCAGATCATGCCGCAATATAAGGAAGAAATAGCAACCGTAGCCCAGCGCTTTAACGAATTTGTAAGGGGCGAGAAAAAAGGAATGCGCACCTTACTGACCCAGTTGAAGGCAGAAGGCTACCACCTTTACGGACTTTCCAACTGGTGCACCAAGGTTCACGAAACGATGGCCCAATATCCCATCTTCCAACTTCTGGAAGGACAGGTGATTTCTTCAGAAGAGAAAATCATCAAACCCGACAGAGCTATTTATGAAAGAATCTGCCAGAAATACAATCTGAAACCGGAAGAATGTCTTTTTGCTGACGACAGAATAGAGAATGTAGAAGCCGCCCAGCGTTTCGGAATGCAGGCCATCTGCTTTGAGGATGCTGCGCAGTACGAGCGGGAATTGAGAAAAATTCTGCCTGAGGAAAGAACGAAGTAAATTCTGATTATCAAAAGCATTACTGCTATTTCCATACCCAAAGCATTACTTACAAAAAAATCAAGGCTCTAAATTAGCAGCAAGAAATGCTAATTTAGAGCCTTCATCTTATGTATTTATAATTTCCACAAGAAGAATTTTATAGGGTGTTTGCGAACACAAGACATTTTTTTCAGAAAAACTTCATTTTAACAGTTTTGTAATTGGGTGTAACTCTCATTCACGTTGTCTTTAAGACGTAACAAGCAAATTATTATTAACTTAAAAAGATAAAGTATGAATCTTAAAAGAATCTCTGCGTCATGCTTCTGTTTGCTCCTGGCAGGCCAGATGACCCTTTCGGCTCAGAACGTCAGCTTCAGCTCAAACAAGGTAACGCTTAAGTCAGCTTTTGAGAAGATTGAAAAGGAATCTAAGTACAAGATTGCCTACAACTCCTCACAGTTGGATGCTAACCGTTCGGTTACATTAACCAAGAAAAGTGATGATGTCTTTGGTATGTTGAACCAATTGCTCAAAGGTACCAATTTTACCTATGAGATGGAAGGCAACTACATCGTCATCAAGCCTCAGCAAAAAGCTAAATCTCAGGCTCATGGCAAGAAAATCAAGGTACGTGGTGTAGTGAAAGACGAAACTGGCGAGCCAGTTATCGGCGCTACCGTCATGGAGAAGGGTACCACCACCAATGGTGTTGTAACCGATCTTGACGGCAACTATACCATCGAGATTCCTGCCGACGGTATGTTGGCAGTATCATACATTGGCTGCAAGGACCAGGACATCAAGGTAAATGGTCGCGAAGTAATCAATGTTAACCTGGCAGATGATAATAAGATATTGGAAGAAGTTGTGGTTGTAGGTTATGGCGTGCAGAAGAAGCGCGACGTATCTACTGCTGTGTCTTCTGTCAAGGCAGAGGCTCTTGCCAACAATCCTTCTACCGACTTCCGTCAGGCTTTGGCTGGTAAGATGCCTGGTGTACAGGTAACAGTACCTAGCGGAGACCCAGAGGGTAGCGTAAGCATTCGCGTTCGTGGTGTAAGTACCGTTAACGCCGGTAGCGACCCTCTCTATGTAGTAGATGGTGTTCCTATGGAGCGTGGTTTTGCCAACCTGAACACCAACGATATTGAGTCTGTTGAAGTTTTGAAGGATGCTTCTGCAGCAGCTATCTATGGTAGCCGTGGTTCTAATGGTGTAGTTCTCGTTACAACCAAGAAGGGTACCTCTGACAAACTCTCTGTTTCTTACGATGGTTACGTAGGTGTACAGAACGTATCAAAGAAACTCGATATGATGAACGCTTACGAATATGCAGAATTCGTAAAGGATGCACACGACAACGCATATTTGGATAAAAATCCTAACGGAAGTGCTAACGATCCTAACAGTTCACGCAAAGAAGGTTACATGAAGATTCCTGATATGTTAGTTCCATATTTGGAAGGAAAGACTGGTCTTACAGATACAGACTGGCAGGATGCAATCTTCCGAAGTGCGATGACTACCGGACACAACATTTCGCTTTCAGGTAAGTCTAACAGCATCAATTACTTCGTATCAGGTAACTATATGAAGAAAGAAGGTATCATTATCGGTTCCGACTTCGAAAAGTATGGTGGCCGTTTGAACCTCTCTGGTCAGCACAAGCGTCTGAAGTTCGGCGTAAACTTCGCTCCTTCTTACTCTGTATCTAACTCAGTAAATGCTTCAGGTGCAAACGGAATCGTTCAGTCTGCGTTGATGATGCCTCCTATTTTCCCTGTTTATAACCCAGATGGCTCTTATAATTATCAGGGTAATGGTTACTTGCGTATCGGTACCGACTACCAGATTAATGAGGTATTGAACCCTGTAGCTATGGCTCATCTACAGTCTAATGTTACCGACCGCATGTCTATTACAGGTAAGGCTTTTGCTGAATTGGAATTGATGAAGGGACTTTCATATAAGTTGTCTTTGGGTGGAGATTATTATGGCGCTCATAATGACCAGTATCGCCAGTCTGCTTTGCCTTTGAAGGGAAAGAATTACTATGATACTCCTTCTAATCCAAAGGGTTACAGTTCTTCTTCATTCTTCTTCAACTGGTTGGTAGAGAATCAGCTTACTTACACTACGACAATTGATAAGAAGCATAACATTTCTGCAGTCTTGGTACAGTCTGCACAGAAAGAGACTATGAAGACTGATAATGTTACAGCAACGGATTATCCTAACGATTACATCCATACTATTAATGGTGGTACTGTAACAGAAGGTGAATCAGACAAGACACAATGGTCTATCGCTTCTTACCTGGCTCGTGTTCAGTACAACTACGAGGGACGCTACATGCTTTCTGCAGCCATTCGTGCCGATGGTTCTTCACGTTTCGGTAAGAACAACCGTTGGGGTTACTTCCCATCAGCATCTGCAGCTTGGCGTATCAGCGACGAGCAGTTCTTCAAGAATGTGAAGAAATTGTCTTTCATCAACGACATGAAGATTCGTGCCAGCTATGGAGTGACAGGTAACTTCCAGATTGGTAACTACGACCATTTGGCTACCATGTCTATTGACAACTATATTCTTGGTAATGGTCTGGCTTATGGCTACAAGCCTGATAACATCAAGCGCGATGACCTGAGCTGGGAGAAGAACCAGATGATCAACGCCGGTATCGATCTTCAGATGTTTGACGGATATCTCGGTTTATCTGTAGACTACTATAATACCAACACTTCAAACATGTTGCTTTATGTACCAGTACCTCTGTTGACAGGTTACAGCACCTCTCTCCAGAATCTGGGTAAGGTAAACAACCGCGGTTGGGAAATCGGCTTGACTTCACAGCATACATTTGCTAATGGTTTAGGTTACTCATTCAATGTTAACTATGCCAAGAATACCAACGAGGTGAAAGAGTTAGGTCCTGGTAATGCACCTATCATTTCTTCGGGTAGTGTAAATCATGCTTATTATATTACAGAGGTAGGCAAACCTATCGGTAGCTACTATCTCTTGAAGTATGATGGTGTGTTCAAGAACCAGCAGGAACTTGACAGTTATCCACACCTTGCTAATGCAAAGGTAGGTGACTTCCGTTTCGTTGACGTTGATGGAAGTGGTGATATTGACTTGGATAAGGATCGTACAGTATGTGGTAATTACATGCCTAAGTTCACTTATGGCTTCGGTGGTAAACTCTGGTACGGAGGGTTCGATATGGACTTCAACTTCCAGGGTGTTTATGGCAACAAGATTCTGAACTTGAACCGCCGTTACATCGACAGCATGGAAGGTAACGCAAATGGTACTAAGGTAGCTCTTGACCGTTGGAAGAGTCCAGAGAATCCAGGTAGCGGTTGGGTAAACCGTGCTAACCGTAAGCAAACAGGTAGTAACGGACGTACTTCAACCTGGCATTTGGAGGGCGGTTCATACCTCCGTCTTCAGAACTTAGCATTGGGTTACACATTGCCACGCGCCTTCACACAGAAGTTCATGGTTGAGAAGATGAGAGTTTATGTTTCAGGACAGAACCTCTTCACTATTACCAACTACAGCGGCTACAACCCAGAGGTAAATGCCCGTCCTTCCAAGAACCTGACTCCAGGTGAGGACTATGGTACTTATCCTTTGGCAAGAACTTATATGTTTGGTTTGAACATCACATTATAAAGAATTACACAATATGAAAAAGATATTATTTTTAGCATCTTTAGTAACTTTGCTGGTGACTTCATGTGGAGACAGCTTCTTTGATTTGGAGCCAGCAAGTAAAGTAACGATTGATAAGGTGTATAAGACTGCAAGTGATTATAATGTTGCTGTAGTCGGCTGCTACGCTAAGTTGCAGTCTCAGGTAAATTTCTACAAAGAATGCTGTGAGTATCGTAGCGACAACATGGAGGTGAAAGCCCCTACAGCTGGTACTCAGGACCGTTATGACATCAACCATTTTGAAGATAAGCCTTCAAATGGTATTCTGTCTGACTACTGGGCAAACTTCAACAACAACATTTACCGTTGCAACCTGATTCTCGACCAGATTGACGGAGCGCAGTTTGATGAGACTTTGAAAAAGCAATATAAGGGTGAGGCCATGTTTATCAGAGCCTTAAACTACTTCAACATGTATCGTGTATGGGGTGGTGTTCCTGCAACAAAGCATGTAGTAAGTGCTGCAGAAGCTTTGAAAATTGCAAGATACTCTGACGAACAGATGTTCGATCTGATTGCTGGTGATTTGAAGGAGATTGTAGACAACAATTATCTTCCTGAGAAGTATTCTGCATCAGAAACAGGACGTGTAACAGCTAATGCTGCCAAGGCTCTGTTGGGTAAGGTTTATCTTACATTCCATAAGTGGAACGAGGCAAAGGATGTTCTTTCTCAACTCATCGGCAAGTATTCTCTGTTGCCATCAATCGGTCAGGTATTTGATGTGAACAACAAGAACAACGCAGAGATTATCTTTGCAGTTCACTTTAATAAGGAGATCGTAAACGAAGGTCATTCTTATTGGTACGATATTACCAACTTGACCGATGAAAGCGGTCAGGCAGAAGCACTTGTAAACTGCTTTACACCAGGTGACACCCGTAAGGAGATGATTACTTATGTGAAGGCAGAGAACAAAGCCTATCTGATGACTAAGTTCCTGGATACCAAGAATGTATCATTCAATCAGGTAGGTAATGACCAAATTCTTCTCCGTTATGCTGACGTACTTTTGATGTATGCAGAGGCATTAAACGAACTTGGATATGATGCTTCAGAAGGTTCTATCGCATTGAAGCAATTGAATGCAACCAGAACAAGAGCAGGTCTTACCAAACTGACAGCTGCAGATGTTCCTACACAGGAAAGCTTCCGCAAGGCTATTCTCGATGAGCGCCAGAAAGAGTTCCCATACGAGGGTCATCGCTGGTTCGACTTGGTTAGAATGGGATATGCTAAAAGCGTATTGGCAACACAAGGCTTGAACATTCAAGATTATCAACTCCTTTTCCCTATTCCTCAAACAGAAATCGAAAAGGTTGGAGATTCTAAAATCTTGTGGCAGAATCCAGGCTACGATAAATAAAACATTTCATTTCAAGAGGGCTCCGGTCCTCTTGAAATCTATATATAAATAAGGTATCATTTTTCCTCATCTTATAAACTAAAATAAACAATGAAAAAGATATATATCCTTTCCATATTGTGCATGCTTTCTTCTATAAGCTTTGCACAAAGCAATCTGAAAGAGATTCTTAAGAATTTCAATAAGCCAGCAAAAGAAAATGTTATGGTAGTTTCTCATCGTGGAGACTGGCGTAATGCTCCTGAAAATTCTATTCAGGCATTCCAGAACTGTATCGACATGGGTGTTGATATGGTTGAGTTGGATTTGAAGAAGACAAAAGATGGCGTTCTGGTTCTGATGCACGACAAGAAGATTGACCGAACCATGAATGGTAAGGGATTCCCAGAGAATTATACTCTTGATTCTTTGAAGATGCTCCGCCTGAAGAATGGTGTAGGCTGCAAGACCCGCCATCAGATTCCAACATTCCGTGAGGTAATGGAACTCTGCAAAGGCAAAATCATGGTAAATGTTGACAAGGGCTACGACTACTTCGACGATGCCATGAAGGTATTGAAGGAGACTGGTACAGTTGACCAATGCATCATCAAGGCTGAACTTCCTTACGAGGTGGTAAAGGCTGAGCATGGTGATGTTCTCGACAAGATGATTTTCATGCCTGTAGTTAACCTCGGCAAGCCTGGTGCAGAAGAGGTAATCGACGGTTACATCAAGAACATGAAGCCAAAGGCTTACGAATTGGTATTCAAGACAGATGATGCCAACACTCGCCGCCTGATAAAGAAAGTACGTGATAGTGGAGCAAGAGTTTTCATCAACACGCTTTGGCCTGAGCTTTGCGGTGGACATGATGATGATCGCGCCGTAGAACTCAAACAGCCAGAAGAGAGTTGGGGATGGATTGTTGACCAGGGTACTAAGATTATCCAGACTGACCGTCCTGCTTTGCTTCTTGATTACTTGAGAGCCAAGAAACTTCATAAATAAAATTCAATAGGTTTCGCTATATATGCTCAAAAGGTTAACAAGTTTAGGTTTGTTGTGCATGCTTGCTATTGCAAGTTATGCACAGCACCTAAATGAAATCCTCTCAGAATTATCTGCTCCTGCCAAGCAATCAGTCTTGGTGGTTTCGCATCGTGGCGATTGGCGTAATGCTCCAGAAAACTCACTTCAGGCATTTCAGAACTGCATAGACATGGGAGTAGACATGGTTGAACTGGACTTGAAGAAAACCAAGGATGGAGAACTTATCCTGATGCACGATAATACGCTGAACCGCACAACCAATGGTACAGGAAAGCCAGAAGACTATACGTTGGCTGAACTGAAAGAACTCAGGTTGAAGAACGGCGCAGGCTGCCTTACCCGTCATAAGATTCCTACACTTAGAGAAACCATGTTGCTCTGTAAGGGAAAAATTCTGGTGAATGTTGACAAGGGCTACGAATACTTTGAAGATGTTCAAAAGATTCTTGAAGAAACCGGTACGGCTAACCAATGTGTTGTCAAGGAAAAGATACCTTATCAAACGATTAAGGAACAGCATGGCGATATTCTAGACAAAGTAATTTTCATGCCTAAGGCAGACTTATGCAAGCCTGAGGCAGAAAGCATTATCGACAGTTACTTGCAGAATGAGAAACCTCTAGCCTTTGAGGTTAGATTTTCTCAAGTAAACGATAAGGTATTTGAACTGATTAAAAAGCTAAACGACAACGGCATCAAAGTATTTGTCAACGCCTTATGGCCTGCACAAAATGCTGAGCACGATGATGATAGGGCTGTTGAACTGAAACAACCTGATGAAAGTTGGGGATGGCTTATCCAACAGGGATTCAAACTGATTCAGACCGATCGCCCTGCCCTGCTTCTCGATTATTTGAGAGCAAAGAAACTTCATAAATAACAACTAAGGATTATATGTTTAAGAAAATAATAGACTTCTATAAGGTTTCGGAACCGATTCCGGCTAAAGCCTCAACACCTGAGGAAAACGAAAGAAAACTGAAACGTCTGCAATGGGCTACTTTCCTTTCTGCTACCATAGGATATGGTACATATTATGTGTGCCGACTCAGCCTGAATGTAATCAAAAAACCGATTGTTGATAATGGCGTATTCTCTGAAACTGAGCTCGGTATCATCGGCTCCGTCTTGTTCTTCACTTACGCTATCGGTAAGTTTACCAACGGTTTCCTTGCAGACCGAAGCAACATCAAGCGACTGATGTCTACCGGTCTGCTCGTTACAGCCTTGGTGAATCTGGCTTTGGGCTTTACCAATTCCTTCATCCTCTTCGCAGTTTTGTGGGGATTGAGCGGATGGTTCCAGTCGATGGGAGCTGCCTCTTGCGTGGTAGGTCTCTCCCGCTGGTTTAACGATAAGAACCGAGGAACGTTCTACGGATTCTGGAGTGCGAGCCATAATATAGGTGAGGCGATGACCTTCATCTTTGTAGCTTCCATCGTGAGCGCCTTCGGATGGCAATATGGTTTTATCGGAGCTGCGATAGTAGGTTTGGCGGGCGTTGTCCTGCTCCTTACTTTCTTCCACGATACACCTGCCAGCAAGGGTGTTACCCTGCCGGGTATCAAGGTAGAGGAAAAGAAACAGGATACGGAATCTTACAACAAGGCACAGAGTGCGGTTTTGAAGAATCCGCTCATCTGGATTCTGGCCTTGAGTAGTGCTTTCATGTATATCAGCCGCTATGCTGTTAACAGCTGGGGTATCTTCTATCTTGAGAACGAGAAGGGATATACTACGATTGATGCCAGCTTCATCATCTCTATCAACTCTATCCTGGGTATTGTGGGAACCGTATCATCCGGACTGGTATCTGATAAGATTTTCAAGGGCAACCGTTATTTGCCAGCCGTTATCTTTGGCTTGCTGAATGCGTTGGCGCTCTGTCTGTTCCTGCTGATTCCGGGCCATCATCTCTGGGTTGATGCTACGGCGATGGTACTGTTCGGTTTGAGCATCGGCGTGTTGCTTTGCTTCCTCGGTGGTTTGATGGCGGTAGATATTGCGCCTAAGAATGCATCGGGTGCTGCTCTTGGCGTTGTCGGCGTAGCGAGTTATGTGGGTGCCGGCATCCAGGACATCATGAGCGGTCTGCTCATCGAGGGCAACAAGCATCTGGTAAATGGCGTAGAAACTTACGACTTTACCTACATCAATTATTTCTGGATTGGTGCAGCCCTGATGTCTGTCTTGATGACTTGCATCGTCTGGAAGGCGAAACCAAAGACAGTTTAAGAAATAAACGAAGCTATCATCAAAATACTCTTCACTCTTCACCTTTCGGCCGGAACCCCCTGTGTTTATCGGCATTCCGAGGGGTGAAGAGTTGTTTTTATCTCTTCACCCACTCTTCACCACTCTTCACCTTCAGGAACGGAAACAGAGGCGAAAGACTGATAGGAGGATTGCAAATCAGCCAGAACTGAGTGGGTGAAGAGTGGTGAAGAGTAGGTGAAGAGTGCCCGAATACTCTTCACCCCTCAGAATGCCGATAAACACAGGGGATTCGGGGCTTTTGGTGAAGAGTGAAGAGTATTTGGCAGGATGCCTATACGAAAACAAAATAAAGGAGTTTTCGATAACTGTTCCAGTAAAACAGCCGACTAGCCACTCATGCGCTAGTCGGCTGTTTGCGTTTTGCCAGTTGACTGTTTATATTTTGCCAGTTGGCTATTTTCGGTTCTCCCATCGGCTGTTCCCGACAAACAGCTAACCTAATAATCGGGCATAATAAAACGAATATAGCTGCGCTAACAATCGTAAGTACTTTCATCTGCCCTCGAAGCTACTTGCACTAAAGAACTGTATCTGTCATTTAAACAAATCATCCATTGTAACGACACTTTGTACCCGACCAGCATATTCGTTGAACTTAAGCCCATAAGTAGTAACCAATGTAAGATGCAAGGAACTCCTGCATTTCGTTTCTTCAGCAAACGTACTCAGTTTATGGCGCAGATTCTTATCATAAGCAGCATTGATGGAGAAATCATCCTCGCAGAATTTCATTTCACAAACATTGATGACGCGGTCGGCTCTGTCAATAATCATATCTATCTGCGCACCATCTTTCTCTTTTCTGCTTTTCCAGGGACTCACCTCTGTCTGCACTCCACTAATACCGAGCGCCTGCTTGATTTGTGGCAGATGATAATAGCAAAGCGATTCAAAGGTAAAACCTCGCCATGCTGTCAGCTCAGGTGTCAGCAGGTTGTCTTGCCAGAAATGCGGATTGGTCGTCTTTCTGCCATCAATAAATGACAAATAGAATTTGCTGTAGAAATCTGTCAGACGGAAATATACCTCACGCTTGGGATAATCATACTTAACATACGATGTTATGAAATCACTCACTTCGAGTGATTTTAATGTAGCAGAAAGCCCCCCGCCATTAGGTATTTTTGTAAGCGAAACGATTTCTTTTCGCGTATATCCCTGTCTTTTTTGAGCCAGAAGGCGCACGATAGTCATGCAATCCTCCGCATTAGTAAAGAGAGAAGAATAGAGACGGTCGAACTCTAAGCCGAGTTTGGCTGCAGGCTCGAAGAAAAGCCTGTCCATATTCTGAGCCAGACTTTTGCCTTTCTGAAGCATGGAAATATAATAAGGAATGCCACCTGTAGCCATATAACATTGTATCTGGTCGAACTTAGACATCACGATGTTGTTAGCCTGATAGTATTCTTTACATTCGCCTAATGTAAACGGGCGCAACTTGATTTCATCAGTTGTGCGATCAAACAAACCGCCTTTGTTGTTTAACAGCTTGTCTGAAATCCATGACGTGGCAGAGCCGCAGACGATAAGCATGATATTCTGCTTTCCTGCAGCCCATCCATTCCAAAAATGCTCTAATGCTGTAACAAATCCCGAGCGGGGAGTGTCAAGCCATGGCAATTCATCTATGAATATCACCTGACGTTTGTCTGCATCTTGCTCTTCCAAGAGATTGATGAGTGCATCAAAAGCTTCGAGCCAAGAGGATGGCACCTTCTTACTCTTGCTGCCATAGCGAACAAGACTGGAGTAAAAACTAGCCAACTGTTGCTCCATTATTTTTTGACCACTTAACTCGTAAGGAGATAAGCCCGTATGGTAAAAGCTCATTTTATCCTGAAACAATTCTCTTACGAGAAAGGTTTTACCGACCCTTCTTCTACCATATATTACTGCAAAAACAGGTTTATTTTCCTTGTAAAGATCCAGGAGTGTACTTCCCTGAAAAAGGTTGTCACTTAGGAACAAACAGAAGTGACAATGAAACGTAAGACAAGAATTGAACGTGTGTATAATGAGGACACTGGTTGGTTTGAGACCCGTGAGGTAGAGTTGAATAGCTACTCTTTTACAGATGATGATCGTATCATGATAGTTCGAGAGTATATGGAGAGTGGGCTCCCAGCAGAAGAAATCATCAAGAAATACTATATAAGCAGTCGTACAGTGCTATTTTCTTGGATGGATAAGTTCTTAAATGAAAAAGATTTGTTATC
>OKSE01000382.1_pt1 | contig 27054 bp, 30 predicted proteins | sample 1633631 | NCBI WGS metagenome assembly OKSE01 (sample SAMEA3541555, study PRJEB24748) | human gut metagenome | biome: human gut; feature: human-associated habitat; material: faeces | place: China | collected 2012 | reverse complement strand
CTGCACTTTAGCTTTTCCATGTGCTGTGAATAGAGTTATCCATGATTCCATAGCCTGTTATGCACATTTCCACAATGTTTGTCTTTTGGTCGTTGGTTCGGAAAAGAAAAGCCCTGTATGTTATTATATACAGAGCCATTCTAATCTTTTTTTATCCACTACATAGAGCGTTTCCTTTCTGCAAAATTCATTTTACAGAGTGATACCCGCCTTTTTTGCAAAGTAGTCTTTTCTCCCGGTAAGCTCTGACTGTTTTTCCTTTGGAAGATTGTTGAATAAATCATCATAAAGAACATCAGCTAACTGCATTTCTCTCGCAAGCAAAAATACATTTAGACTAAGCCATTCCTCCCAAAGCCCCTCAAATAAGCTGTTACTGTCTGTATAGGTGTCAAGCTCCTCAAAGCCATGTGACGCTGTATAGCATTGCAGTTTAACAAAGCCATACCTACCAACATCAACCAACAAAATATCTTCGTCCTCTATTTCGTACAGTTCCTCAAACACATCAATCACTTTGCGACACTTTTCCCGTTCTTCCTCTGTGATATATACTGTTTTTTCCATGCTCAATTACCTCTATCCTTTCAAATTGTGGAATACTGTTTTCAGTTTTCTTCTACTTCTGAACCACATATTTGAAATGCCATATATGCCATTTTATACGGAATAGAGGTTGGCTGTCTGCATTTATCAGTGTGTTACTTTATGGCACATGAGCATTTGCGCCCGGATTGTCGTTGCCGTAACCCTCCATGAGGTTGATAGCCCCCCAAATGCCAAGACCTGCGCCAAGCGCGATAACCAAAGTCTGCAATACACCAACTGCGCTGTTGAAAAACTCCATATAAACCTCGCTTTCTGCCGCTGTGCGGCTCAAAAAAAGTTGTTGAAAATGAAAATGCCGCCGTTATTCCTCGGCGGCTGCGTCCTCGTCGGACAAATCTATTTCGTATATGTCAAAGGCTTCATCGGGCTTTACGATTGCCGGACGGGTAGACATATACCGTTCCACGTCAAAAGCGTTTCTTTTGTCGAAGTCGGAAAGGTATTTGTAGTTCGGGTGTTTCGTGATGTCGTATTTGTCGCTTAAAAAGGGACGCACACCGCGTAGCTGCAAAATACATTTCCCACCGTCCATAACTGCTATTTCGTCCTGTGTCATCAGCTCTTTGCCATCTTGTCAAGTGGTAAATTCGATTTCAATAGTCAAGTCTCCTTTCAAACGTAACAGTCCGGCGTGGTCGAGTTGTTACACAATGTCCAAAAAAAAATGATTTTTTAATAAAAAATTGTTGATTTTTTTTGACATCTCTAGTTATAATTAAAGCGTATCAGTTGTGTAAGTAGTTGTTTGGATTTGAAAGGGAGGATAGCTATGAAACTTAAAAAAATTGTATTAACACTTTCATTGGTTGTTGGAATAGTAGCTGCACCGATGACTGTATTCGCAGCACATACCCACAACTGGGACAGCCCCAGATATTACGGGTATGAAGATGAAATGCCGGGTATATATGATGATTGGGAAAAGTGCGCAACACGTCATGTGTATAATTACCGTCAGTGTTTGACGTGTGGTGCCACTACTATCTATGAAACGGAAACGATTCAAATGACACATAACTGGGTCAATGGAAAATGCACAAACTGCAATAAAGGTTATGCTAGAGATGCTAATTAACAAGTGCTAATTTTAATGCCCTATGATTAAAAAACAAAGCATTGATTGTACTGCTAGATTTTTAGTAGGTCTTTTCAATGCTTTGTTTAATGTAGTTTAATGATTTCACTTCCTCTGTTATTTTGAAAGGAGTATTGAAGTGCGAAAAAAGTTTTATCTATTTTACGGTATAATTATAAGTTTATTTTTATCTGGATGTGCTTTAGAAAAAGCAACAAGCAATAATCCACCGCACACACTTGAAGCAGATACTGTGTCAATGGACGAATTTGAAAATATTGAAGTATTGTCAGATTTATCAGCTTCTACACCATTTAATGTACAGATAGACAAAACATCTTTGGAAATTAGAAAAGAGAAGGAGGTTACTGTTATTATTTCGACAGACTTAACAGAGTGGAGTTATTCCGCATCTGCCGAGAACGGAACAGTATCAAATACACAAAAAAACTCGTTCACTTACACAATACCTAAAGATGAAACCACAAGAACAGACACAATTTTGATACAGTTATCAGATTATGAAAATGGCATATTATACAAATATAACATTCCTCTCCTTTTTGCTTTAACTTCTGAAACTGTTTCAGTTTCGTCAGATGGGATTGAATGATTATTTTTTTGAAGGTAAATATTATAAAAAGACTAGAGCAAATCCGCCTTTATCATGTAGGGTTTTCTAGTTTTTGATTGGAACACATAATTTACCGTTTGTTTACTAAAAAAGGCAGCCGCTTCCCACCCACGGCTGTCTTTCTCATTTCTTTTACCTGTCCTCAAGCACTTCCAGTATAATCTTTGCCCCAAGCCGGAAACCGAAAATAAAGGTTTCTGCTGTTTCAAGCGGGAGTGCGTCAAGCTGCTCGTCCATAATCTCTATGAAACGCTCGTCAAGCGGCGGGTTGAGCGTTTTTAGCTGTTCGATGAAATCCTCGTAGTGGCTGTAATGTTCCCGGCGCATTTGCTGGTATCCCTCCGTCCTGACGTTGACCTGTTCGGCTGGATAGATTTCCCCGTCATAAAGCTGCTCCAATACGCTTTTCATTCTTTTGTCCTCCTTGTATCATAAATGTGTATTACATATTTGTATTCTATCATGTGATATATAAAAGTCAAGCAAAATCGTTTATAATGATTGCATATTTGTAATACGGAGGTGTAATGTGGCAGATAAGTTTGTGGTAAGGCAGAAGAAGCCGGACAGAAAGGAAGATAAGTCCGTAGTGATGACGCTTCGGATAGACAGGGAATTGCAGGAGGAATTTGATAAACTGTCAGCCAAAAGCGACCGCTCCCGCAATGAACTTATGTGCATGGCTCTGCGCTATGCGTTGGAACATCTGGAATTTATCCCGGAAGCCGGAGAATAAAAGCCCCGGCTTTTTCCATGCCCGAAAAAAGACCCTTCTCCCGGAATGGAAGAAGGGCTGCTGTCGTTATTGTGCCGCCGGTATTTCCCCGACAAAGTTATAAATGATTTTGACTTCCTGAACCTTTTCCCCATCAACCTTGTTTATTTCGCCTACCAGAATCTGGCTGATAAGGCGGTTCAATACGGTTTCGTCCAGCTCCTGAATCGCTGCGTATTGGCGGATTTCCCGGATAAAGCTTCGTACATCGTTTTCCTGCTCGTTAGAGCGGTGCAGGAGAAGGGACAAATCCTTGATGCGGCTCTGGTTTTCCTCCTGTTCCTTCTCCATCGCTGCCGTCAGCTTTAGAAAACGCTGCTCTGACAGGATTCCTTTTGCCTTATCGGTGTAGAGGTTTAAAAACATTTCGTCAATCTCCTGATTCCGCTTTTCCAGCCGTTCCCGTTCCTTCTCCATATCGGAAGCATCCGACAAATACCTCCGTTCCATACGGCTGCACAGCCGCTGGTAGAAAGCGTCTGCATCCTTCAACGCCATTTCTGCCAATTCCTGAATATCCTTCAACACAAGGTTATATAAGTCCCTCGCTTCTATCTTGTGGCTGGTGCAGGCGTCCTTCCCCAGCCGGTTATAGGTCTGGCAGATATAATATGCCTTATCAATCGGCTCCCGTTCCTTGCCGGTGAAGCGGTTTTTCCCCGTCCTTCCGACCTTCTCATAGCGAGCCTGCATGGACTTGCCGCAGGTGGCACAGTAAACCATGCCGTGAAACAGGTTGTAAAAAGGGCAGGCATTCCCCTGCATGATGGGAGGGCGGCGGTCAATCAGTTCCTGCACCTTCTCCCAATCCTCCGGGCTTACAATGGCTTCATGGCAGCCTTCTATGACTTCCCATTCCTTGCGGGGAATGATGTCCACGGTGCCGGAGCGGATTCCTTTCTGATGTGTCCGGCAGACCAGATGTGCGCCCTTATAAAAAGGATTCCGAAGGATATGGCTGATTCTTGCGCTTCCCCACGAATAATAGTTGACATCACAGTCCGTATTGCTTTTTACCCGTGTGATCGGGATTTTTTCTTCCATGAGCTGTTTTGCAATCCGCATACAGCCCCAGCCGTTTAATGCAAGGTCATATATCTTTCGGATTGTGGGGGCTGTTTGAGGGTCAAGCACCAGATGACCTCGGTCAGCCGGGTCACGCATCAAGCCAAGGGGCGGCTGACCTCCGCAGAATTTACCCTGACGGGAACGGGTCATGCGTCCAGCCAGCACCTTTTTGGAAATATCCCGGCTGTACATATCATTCAGGATATTTTTAAAGGGCGTGATGTCCATTTCCTGACGGGTCAGGCTGTCCACGCCGTCCGTGACGGCAATATATCTTACATTGTGTTTTGGGAAAAAGACTTCGATATAGCCGCCCGCTTCGATATAGTTTCTGCCAAGCCTTGAAAGGTCTTTGGTAATGACGCAGCCAACCTTCCCAGCTTCGATGTCGGCAATCATGCGTTTAAACGAAGGACGGTTGAAGTTGCGCCCCGTGTAGCCATCATCTACATAGTATTCATAAGGGAGCAGACCGTTCTTTTCGGCAAAGTCTTTGAGCAGGAGCTTCTGGTTGGAAATACTCATGCTCTCGTTTGCGTTGCCATCGTCAAGGGAAATCCTGCAATAAAGGGCGGTTATTTTTTTGACTATTTTTTTATTCCTGTTCATAGTGTTCTCCTTCTACGAACAGGGACACGATACCATTATAATACCATGCCCCCGCCGTCCTTTCAACTGTTTTCGCCGGATTTCAGCCTTTTAACTGGCTTTTTGCCCCATCCATTCCTCAAACCGTTCACAGGTCTGCCGCTCAATAAGCTGCTCAAAGGCTTGCTGCATGGTCTGGCTGCCTGCAAACTCACGGGAGACGATGAATCGGACACCCCGGCATTTCCGTTCCGGTTCCTGCACCTTTGCCGGGTAGTTGCTCTGCTTTCTTTCTGCCATAGGCATTTACCTCCATAAAATAACCCGGAGCGTTACTGTCCGGGTGCTGCGTGCGGTCTGCCGGTCAGATGGGAGCCTGACAACGAAGTCTGACAACGGGCATTTAAAAACCCCGTACACAATCCCCGGCATACCGTTTCCTGTCCTGATTTCTTTTTTTCTGATTTTTTCGTTGCTTTCGTTGTCAGAAGGAAAAAAGCCATAAAATAAGCCGTTTGCAGGCTCTCCCCCTGACAACGGGCTTGACAACGGGGGCGGCAACCGGCTGACAACCGGCTACGCCTTTTCCCTTTGCAGCCATTCCTCCGGCAGCCCAAGCTGGACGGCTTCTTCCTCCGGTAAAAATTGAAAATCGGATTTTTCCTGTCCTCCGTTGTCAGGCTCTGTCCGTTCCCATCCCTTCTGCCGGTGGTAGGGAGCAGGAAAATGTCTGGGATTTTCAAAGGCTTTCCAGCCTGCCGCATAGTTCTTCATTACGGAATTGATGTCCCGGATTTCATACTGTTTCGGTTCCTCATAGGACGGATGCCCCAGCCCCTCATAGTAGATTTGCAGGGAGCAGACCATCTTTCCTCCATAACCGTCAAGGAAGTTTAGAATCCGGGCGGCAAACGTGTCCTCCGGCATAAATAATTTCTGATGCTCTTTCAGATAACGTTCCATGCCTGCGCTTAGTTTCAGCTTTCCTTCTCCCCGCCGGTAAACCTCCATAACCTCCGCCCACATCTGGCTGACATAAGCCCTCGAAGCCGGTTCGTCCTCCAAAATATGAACCTCTGCCGCTTCCGCCTGCACCAGAACAGGCAGAAACCGGCGGTTGCCGGTACGGTCAAGGGGCAGGAAATCCGGTGTGTTGGAAGTACCGGCAAAGACACACTGGCGCTTATGGTCTTTCGGATGGACTTCATAAGGGGCTTTATAGGTTTCCTTCTGGCGGCTTAAAAAAGCCTTGATGTCCTCAATACTCTTTGCATTTGCGGTAGCAATCATTTCCGACATTTCAATAATCCAGTGACCTTGCAGCTTGCGGTAGATGTTATCATCGTCAAGCCTGCGCAAATCATCGGAGAACCACTCGTCCCGGACGGCAAGGAACCGGAAAAAGGTGGATTTTCCGGCTCCCTGACCGCCTACCAGACAGAGCATGACCTCAAACTTTGTGCCGGGCTTGAATACCCGTGTAATGGCTCCCAACATGAACAGCAGGAGAACCTCATAGTTATAATCGTTCACCTCTGCGCCGAGGAACCGGTGCAAAGCGAAGCGCACCCGCTCCGTCCCGTCCCACGAAAGGCTGTTTAAATAATCACGGATGGGATGGTAGCGGTATTCGTTGGCAGCGACCTTAATTGCCCCTTCAATCCGCTTTTCCGAGGTCAGACCATAGTGTTCTTCCAGATACAAAACCAGATACTGGATGTCCACGTCTGTCAGCCGGCTTCCGTCCCGATACCAGCCGAGGGGCTTCACAATATCCACCTGATCGGTCAGCAGGTTGTTGCTGAACGCCCCTTTTAAGAGCGGGTCATGGAGGAATACTGTTCGGTAATTTCCCGGCGTGTTTGCAGTCTGCCCCTTCTGGGTCACTTCCAGCATATCCCGGACTTCGGAAACTGTTTTGTCACCGCTCAGGCTGTCGGCTGCGGCTTGCAGTGCGTTCCTTGTGGCTGCCGGTAAGCTCTGATATTCTTTTTTCAAGCCGTTCCACCTCCTTCCCGTGCCCGATGATAATATCGGCTTTTTCTTTCGCACCGCCGGTAAGCAGCGTGTCTAACAGATACCCTACATACTCCTGTTTCTGCAAGGCTTCCGCAAACAGCGGATGCCATGTGTCCTCCGGCGATTTTGGGGCGTGTTCCGTTCTCCATCTTCCCAGCAGATGGTAATAATCGCTAAGCACACGGAAGCATTTCTGTTCCGCCTGCAAAAAGCGAAGCTCCGCCGGTATGCTCCGCTTTACCGGCTTTGGCAAAGACCTGCCCCGGCTGTCATAAGGGATTCCAAAATCCGCCGCCAGCCGTCTCGCCGCATCCACGCCGGACAGGTCAAAGAGCCTTGCCGCAAAATCAATCACATCGCCGTCTGCCTGACAGCCGAAGCAGTGGAAGCGTTTGTCCACTTTCAGGCTGGGCGTTTTATCTTTGTGGAAGGGGCAGCACGCCATGCCGTTCCTTCCTACATGGATTCCATAATGCTCCGCAGCCTGCCTTGTGGTGACAGCCTGCTTTACCGCTTCAAATACATCCAAGCTCAATCCTCCTTCCAATCCTACAGAAAGCTCCCTACCGTTCCATATCCGGCTGCTTTCGTTCTGGTCTGCGGCGCACGCCTTCCCGTTTTGCCATTTCCTCCTGCGCTTTTTTTAGCTGCTCCCGGATGGATTCCCTTGCTTTTTCCTTGATTTTTTCTTTCCCTGCCTGTTTGGTTTCCGGCTGCATAAGTGCTTTTTGGATTTTTGCAAAGGCGGTCTGCATGGTACTTTTTATTTTCGTGATAACCCCATCCAGACGGGCAGCAGCGTATTCCCGTTCTTTTTGCGGGGCTTTCCGTTCCGGGGAAAGAACCCACTTTTTCGATTCCTCTACCAGCCTGATGTCCTCCTTATGGGTTTCCAGCCGGACGGCATCCGCCACGACCTCCACCGCCTTGTCATAGGCGGCATCGGAAACATCGTCCAGCAGCGTCTCCACATCCTCAATTTTCAATGTCAGTTCTTCCAGCTTCTGCTCCTGCGCCGCCAGTTTTTCCTTTTGCTTCATCAGGATATAGTCCTGCTTCTCCAGATACTCCCGTCCCCCATAGGACGGCTCCTGCTCAAGATGGACGCCATGACGCCTGCTGATGTCGAAAAGCATGGTGCGGCAAACGGAATCAAATGTCTGTTTGCGGTTGTTATGCTTGCCTTTCGGTTTATCCGGGTCAGGCAGGGGAATCCCCAGTTCCTCCAACGCCTTTTCCTGCTGGGGGCATAATTCGCCGTACCGGTTCTTGCAGTCGAATACATGACGTTCGTGGATATGGGGCGTGCCCTCATCCAGATGAAGCGCCCAGTCAAGGAGATGAACATGAGAGCCGAAGCGCCGTTCAAACTCTCCGTAAAATTCATTTACAATCCGAAACAATACCTCTGGCGGGACGGATTCCTCCACCGTCCCAATCTGGTAGATGGTTTCCTCCGGGCAGGTTTTGTTATTCTTCAGCAAATCTCCTACAGTGCGGTTGCGCTCCGTGTGCCGGGTCTTTTCATTCCTTGCGTTCTGGGCATCCACAAAATCAGAATAATGCTCCGTGTAATACATCCGCTCAATCTGTTCAAAGCTGCAATCCGGCTGGGAGGAATCCTCCCGGCTCCCGGCGGTAGTGTAGCCCCGGTAACAGTCCCAATAAATATTTTTCTTTGCCCGTTCCGAGTCAATATGCTCACTGTTCCCCACATCGAAGCGGCGGTCATTGTGCCGGGGATTATAAGTGCCGTTTTTGCCGGAACGCCCATTGTGCCGTGTTAGTTTCAAGCCTGAATCCTCCTTCCCGTTTGAAGATTTCCCCCGTAAGGGGGAGGGCTGCGAAGCTGCCGAACCTGCGTGGCTTTGCGTCAGGTAATACCCAGTACGAATTGACGCAGGCATCAACTCTAGCTGGGCAAGGCGTTTCACCCTTGACCCGATGGGGCTTGCCGCCCTCAACCCGCCAAAGCGCTTCGCCCTTGACCCGATGGGGCTGCCGCCCTCAACCCGCCAAGGCGCTTCGCCCTTGACCCGATAAGGGCTTGCCGCCCTTAATCCGCTGCCGCCTCTAACGTGGGTGCGCTGCGCTCGTCCACGTTAGAAGGTGGTTTCCCATCCGGTATCAGAAAATCAAAACGTGCTGCGCACTTTGATTTTTCGCCGGAATCCATGCCCGCTGCATGACAGTCCCCAAAGTGCCCCCAGAACTGGCATTTTTTCCGTCCGGGGCTTCCCCGATGTCTGATACCGGTTAGGCATCCCGCAGGAAAAACACCGGTTCCACACACGCCGTTTTGACCGAAAACACCCCCAAATCATGCTGTTTTCTTCCCTACCGTTACGGGCTGGAAGCCGTGTTCCTTTGCGTAAGCCCTTGCCGCCGCCCGTCGTTCTTCGCTGTACGGCGGCACCAGCCGGATGGAAAGACGGGATTTATCCAGAACATAGGTCACGCTTCCCTCCGGCGTGGCTCTTTCCAATCGGCACAGGAGCGGATATTTTTGGGAAAACTCTGCCAGACGCCGCTTCAAATCCGCATTGAATGTGTAAATGATAGCTTCCTGTTCGGCTTCGTTGAAATTCACAATCGTTTCCTTCTCATACTTAGACGGCTTCTTCATACATCTCCTCCTCATAATCAGTGCTGGCTTCCACAATCCACAGGCAGCGTTTGCAACGGAAGTAACCGTCCATCTCCATGCGGAGGTGGTGGTAAAAGTCAGGAAACCATTCCTCGCTGGTTTCCCGCTCAATCTTCCTTGCAAGCTCCAAAAGCCCATGCTTCGCTTCCGGGTCAACGGTCAGCGAAACCAGCAGCTTCAACCGTGTGACCGTGTTTTTGTGGCTGGGGCAGCCAAACACATACAACGCTTTCTTTTCTTTGATATTTAATTTCATCTGCACCTCATTCTTTCTGGGGCTTTTTAGCCCCGGTGTGAAAGGGATTCCGTCTCCCGGATTCCCTTTATGCCAATCGTTCCTGTCCGCCGTTCTTCCTGCAAACCGCTCCTGCCCGGAGGTTGTCTCCCGGCGTATCGTCCCTGTTGGTGCGCTCCTGTCATGGCGGCACTTCTCCCAGAGCCATACCTGCTTGCAGCCGGTCATTCTGTTTTCAAGGTTCCTTCTGACCTCTCTATCTTATCGAAAAAAGGGGGCTTCCCCCGTATGTCCAAGACGATGGAAAAATCCGCCGAAACCGGATATTTCCACGCTTATGGAAATCGTGGTATAATCCTTGTATCAGCGGATTTTAAAGAGGAAAGGGGATTGATTTTTATGTATGTGAAGCTATCCATACCGGAACGGCTAAAGGATTTAAGAGTAGTGGACAAGCACCTGACCTTAGAGCAGCTTGCAAATGAAACCGGTCTGTCCCGGTCTGCCCTTGCAAAATATGAAGGAGACGGTTATAAGGACATCAGCCCGTTTGCCATTGCAACGCTGGCGGATTTTTATGGCGTGTCTGCCGATTACCTGATGGGACTGACGGAAAACAAGGAAGTCCCGAACATAGAAGTCCAGTCGCTGCACTTAAACGACAGTATGATAGAACTTTTGAAAAGCGGGAGAATCAACAACCGGCTTCTCTGCGAAATCGCCACCCATGAGGATTTCCCGAAGCTCCTGACAGACATCACCATCATCGTTGACCGCATCGCCGGTATGCGTGTCAGTCAGCTCAACATGGACTTAGAAGCAGCCCGCCAGACGGTCATGGAAACTTATGCGCCGGGGGAGGATGACCTTTATATGCGCACCCTCGAAGTGGCGCAGGTGGACAGTGACGATTATTTCAACCACATCGTCCACAAAGACCTTGACCGGATTGTAAAGGACATCCAGACGGCACACACAAGCGATACCACAACCGCCGATGAACGGCAGCCCACGGTAGCGGAGGTACAGCGGAAGTTTGCACAGCTTATCCAGACGGGAACCAGCGGGGAGGAAGCCTTTATTCAGGTATTCTGCGACCAGATGGAAATCCCCTATGATAAGATAACCTCCGAAGAATTTACCTCTTTTCTGGGGATTCTGGGGAAGTCCAAACACGCAAGGAAGTTCCAAAGTATGCGTGGGAAGAGCAGCCCCATCCCGCCTGCATGGAATGGCGGCAGGAAGCGGCGCTAAAAAAGCCACCCGCCGGATTGCCCGGTGAATGGCTCTCAATGTAAAGGTTTTCTTCTTTCGGCTTAAAAAGATTTCCTGCCCCTGACATACGGCAGATATATTTCCATCACGGAATCGGTGACACCGTTTCGGTAAACCTTGCGGATGTCCGTAACCGTTCCTGCCTGCGCCTGCTCCAAATAGGCGAGAAGCTCCACCCTGCCATTTACAAAATGGCAATGCTGACCTTCCATGCGCTCAATACGGTATTTCATAGCGGCTCCTTTCCGTACACAAGTTCCGAGAGGATAATTTCCTCCGCCCGGTTCCGTATGCTGTTCATGTGCTGTACCCACGCAAGCTGGTCGCTGGCTTTTAGTGCTTCCGTCACGCCCTCCGCTGTTTTCATCTGCATGATAACCAGCTCCAAGCGTTCCTGCGCCTGTTCATTCAGGTCAGCAAGGTACGACCAAAGATTTCCTGAAAGCAAAAGACCTAAATAGAGGGCGGGGCGGGTTTCTTCCAGATAGGCTTTGTGCAGCCACCCCCAGCGCCCGATTGGGCGGGATTCCTCCGTCAGCCGTAAAGCAGGGATGTAGTAGTCACCAGCGAGAACATAATCTATGCCGTTCTCTGTGATTCTTTTGGGTAGTTTTTCCATGTAACGACCTCCTGTATTCAGTTTTCAGAATCCAGTTGATCGTGTCCCTGTCCGTGCGAAATTCAAGGCAACTGAACTCTTCACAAACAAGTATGTCATATCCTTTCCTAATTTTTGATAAGTAAGTCCATGAGAAACCTGCGTGCCGCGATTTTCGGAAGTATTGAAACTGTCGATTGTTTCCCGTCCCAAGTTATCCGAAATATCCTTTGCATTTTTCCCACGTCCTCCCAAAAACAAGGTGCTGTCGGCATTATCAAGTATGATTTCTGCCGCGTCCTTGTAAATGGCTTTTAGTTGGCTCTGCGATTGCAGAATGATAGAAGCGGACATTTCCCTGCTGCGAATGGTCGCAATTAACTTATCAAAGCGGGGTATCTGCCCGATGTTGGCAAATTCATCAAGCAAAAACCGGACATGAATAGGCAATTTGCCGTTGTATTCGTCGTCCGCTTTATCACAAAGCAAATTGAAAAGCTGCGATTGCAGAATAGCGATAACAAAATTAAAGGTGTCGTCGGTATCGCTCATTATGAGGAAAAGCGCGGTTTTCCTGTCGCCCAATGTATCAAGTTCCAATTCATCATAGGACATGAGTTCCCGGAGTTCCTCTATATCAAAAGGGGCAAGACGCGCACCGCAAGAAATAAGGATTGACTTTGCCGTTTTGCCCGCCGCCAATTTGTATTTTTTATATTGCTTCACCGCGAAATGGTCGGGGCTGCGTTCTTCTAAATCGGCAAAGAGCAGATCAACGGGGCTTTGGTATTCCTCGTCGTCCTCGCGTGCTTCGCTTGCATTGATAAGTTCAAGCAGCGTTGTAAAGTTCATTTCCTCGGCGGGGGCTTCATACCAAATGTAGCCGATCAACGCGCAATATAATAATCTCTCGGCTTTCACCCAAAAATCTTCCGCGCTTTTTTCTCCCTCGCCTTTGGTATTGACAATAAGGGTATTGACAACCTTTAACACGTCCTTTTCGCTGCGGATATACACAAAGGGGTTATATCGCATGGATTTCTTGAAGTTTATCGTATTCAGCACTTTTATCTTGTAGCCGCCGCGCTGCAAGAGCTTTCCGCACTCGATTAAGACGGTGCCTTTTGGGTCGGTCAAGACGTAGGAAGAATGAAACTGCATTAAATTAGGCTTTACGAAAAACCTTGTCTTGCCGCTGCCGCTGCCGCCGATCACCACGACGTTTTTATTTCTCGCATATTTCGGCTGCTTCGGGCGGCTGTTCATGGTAAGGCGTTCGGTCTGCGTCAAAATGATGTTGTTCTGAAAATCCGGGTCGATGTAGGGCTTTATATCTTCGGCGTTGCCCCAACGTGCGCTGCCGTATTCTGCGCCCTTGCGGTATTTCTTTGCGTTTTTCCCTTTGACATAGACAATCAGACGGATAACCACCGCGCCGACAATGCCGATAAGCAAATCCAACGGGTGAACGCTCGGCAAGGCATTTGAAAACGCTTCGGAAAATCCCTGTGTGATATTGAGTATCTTTTCGGAAATATCCGCGCCGGGGGCAAGCCGCACCGCCTGTCCCACCTTATCAAAGAGATAGACAAAGAACACATAGGGGATATTCGGGATTATCAACTTTTTGTAGTTCATCTGCTTCATATCTCGCGCCCCCTGTCTATTTTCTTTACCTTGTCGCGGGCGGCGTTAAGCTGCTTCGCCTTGTCCTTTGCTGCGGCAAGGGCTTTGCGGATAGAGGGCTTTTTATCCCTGTTCAGCTTCTTTGCGGAAAACTCTTGAAACGCTGCGGTCATAACGTCCGCGTCCCTGCCTTTGAAAAACACAAGGTAACGGGTCTGTTCGCCCTTAACCTTTTTCAGCGAAAAATCTATGTTGTACTTCTTCGCGGTACTCTCAAAGGCTTTGATATTGCTGTCGGTGATCTCGATGTTGGAAACACCCGCATTTTGCTTCATAAGCTGCCGCATGGTCTGTTTCCCATGCGGGGCTTTGCTTTTCTGCTCCAAAAACTTCTTGATTGCTTTCTGCAACGCCTGTTCGGTAAGCCTTGCCGCGCCTTTTCCCACATTGACGGATAGGGCAATCGTTTTTTGGGTTACTTCCTCCTGCAAGGTATCAACTCCTTTCCCGGTAAACTGCGGCTATGCTCATTTGCTGCCGTAAAAGTCGTGATTGACAAGGGCGGTATAGTAGCTGTCAATGGTACTCGGTGCGTTGAACAGCACCGCTTTTAGATACTGCTTGATGTTGCGGATTTTGGTTGTGTTCTCCCTCATGCAGTCCAAAACAAACTCAACGTGGCTGCTATTCAGCTTCATAAACTTTGATTTGACAAGTTCGGCGGGGTAGTCGTCCCCGGCGATACGGATTGTCTTTCGGGCTGTGCAGACGGTTTCCAGCATGATTTCTACAATCTCGTCCAAACGGTCTTTATCCATTTTGGGGTCTTGAATGAGAATGTCATAGTCGATGTTGTCTTTGATGATTTCCCGATAAATCTCTATTGCGCTGTTTGTTTTCGCTTCCGTTCTTTTCCTTTCCGGCGGCGTAGCCGCTTCGTCCTGCTCATAAGGCAAGGGATTTAGGGAATGGAAAGGAATGGAATGGGTACTTGATAAATCAGTAATTGATTGTTCTTTACTTGATATATCTTTATTTAATTGCGTTGGATTTTCCAACGTAGGTTTTTCCAACGTAGGTTTTTCCAACGTTGGATTATCCAATGTTGGATTTTCCAATGTAGGTAAATCCGATGTAGGCGGCTGTTCGCTGCTGGTAGCTGCTTCCGGCTCTTTGGGCTGCGGCTGCTCGTATATGACATAATCCGCACCGCGCAAACGTCCTTTCTCGTCGCGTTCCCGGCTGCGGACGATATATCCGGCTTTTTCAAGTTCTTTGACCGCTTCGCGGATTGCGTCGATCTTCTCCCGGTTGATATGGGATAAGCCCGCAAGGGTATAATCCCAATCTTCGGGCAGCGAAAGCATTTGCGACAACAAGCCCTTTGCCTTTAAGGACAATTCCTTGTTTCGCAAGTGGTGGTTGCTCATAACGGTATATCCCGTATTTCGCTCCACTCTGAAAACTGCCATATTTCCTCACTTCCTCTCTTGGTATGCGTGGACAATTAGAAAGCCGTTTTCGGCTGTTTTGGTATTGCAATATGCCCTTTGCCGTTTTCGCGTCTGCAAAGCCGCATGGCACAAGGGCTTTTGCCCGTCTATTTGTCCATGCTGGCGTGCGTTTTCCGCGTCCTTTTGCCGGGGCAATAGGGACACTCTTTGAAAACGCAAAACTCATATTTCCACCCGGGGCGGTAGAAACGGCAAGTGCCGCAATCTTCATCATCTCCGGCACAACCGGATTGATAGCGGTCAAATCCCGGCTTCTGCTGCATGAGCAATTCAAACGCCCGCTGCTTGCCCTTTGTGAAATACATTCCGGCTGCACCTCCTTTCCTGCGGGCATAAAAAAACGGCGTTACTTTCTCCCCCAAAGGGGTTAAGGTAACGCCGTTTGTGTGCGTATTCAGTTTTTAACACATTCCCTGTCTATCCGCTGTCCGCAAAACCATTGATTTTATTAGCTTTTTGCCGCTATCGCTATCACACCTCATTATTCCAAAGACCAAGTTTCCAGAATATGATAAAAGACATTGAAAGCGGTCTGATAAACTGCGTGATTACGAAAGATTTATCCCGTCTGGGGAGAAACTATCTTGATTGTGGGTTATATCTGGAAGTTTTCTTCCCAGAGCATAACGTGAGGTATATAGCGGTCAATGACGGCGTAGATACCTTGAATAAATCTGCTATGGACATCACGCCTTTCCGCAACATTTTAAACGAAATGTATGCCGCTGACATATCTGTTAAGATAAAATCGGCATATCGGGCGAGGTTTCAACAGGGGAAATTCATGGGAACTACCGCCCCTTATGGCTATATCAAAGACCCTGCCGACCACAACCATCTGCTGATAGATGATAAAGTGGCACATGTTGTAAAAGAGATATTCGACCTTGCATTAAAAGGGAATGGAGTTGCCAAAATTTGCAGACATCTTAATAAACAGCATATCCTACGCCCTGCCGCTTATGCGGCGGAGCGTGGCGAAACAGGCTTTGAACGTCATTTTGAGGGGAACGAGGACAAACGCTATATTTGGAGTGGGAACAGCGTGAGGAGCATTTTAAGAAGCCCGATATATGCGGGAAATCTTGTAGGCTACAAACGGATTGCCGCCAATATGAAAAGCAAGAAACGCCCCTCTAAGCTGCCCGAAGAATGGGAAGTGATACCCAATACCCATGAGGGAATAGTCACGCAGGAGGAATTTGATATTGTCCAACAGCTTATTACAAGTCGTAGGCTTCCACAGAACAAGGGAGGATTTGTAAATATTTTTGCAGGCGTTATCAAGTGTGTGGACTGCGGATGTGCTCTGCGGGCAATGAACGTACACAGGAGGAAACGCCCAGAGATTATCGACTGTGTACAGTATTCATGTAATAATTATGCAAGAAACGGAAGAAGCGAGTGTAGTGCCCACAATATAGAAGCAAGGGATTTATTCAATGCCGTTCTTGCCGACATCAACTGTTTTGCGGATATGGCAGTGAATGATGAAAAGGCGGTCAGGGCCATAGAAAAGCGGCTCACGGAAACAGACCAGAGCAGGGCGAAAGCATTAGAGAAAGAACGTAAGAAGCTGAACAAACGCCTTGCGGAACTGGACAGGCTGTTTTCCTCTCTCTACGAGGATAAGGTCATGGAGCGTATTACCGAGCGGAATTTTGAGATGATGTCGGGGAAATACCAGAAAGAGCAGCTTGAAATTGAAGCAAGGCTGAAAGAGGTGACGGAAACTCTTAATGAAAGCTACGAGAAATCACGGGGAATCCGTGACTTCCTCGCCCTTATCCGAAATTATCAAGGCTTAAAAGAACTGGATGCAACAGTTATAAACGCACTCATAGACAAGATACTTGTTTCGGAGCGTGAGAAGATGGCAGACGGAACAGTGAAGCAGGAAATCAAGATTTACTATAAATTCATCGGCTTTGTCGATGAATTACATATCATACCTACAAAACGGTGGGCAGCAATGCCCGCTAAAAATTGTACGGTGTGCGGCGTTGAATATGTCCCGGGCTCTGGTGCATCAAGGTATTGTCCTGCTTGTGCCAAGAAGATACGGAGGGAGAAATCAAACGAGAGCAAACGCAGGAGCAGAGAACAGAAAAGGATAGCATGTATGAACTGTCCGCAAAAAATGACCGACTGAAGAACCGCGGATACCGGGGGGAAATCGAGATATCCGTAAAACGCGCAGGCGCAGATATGGAGATCTGCATCAAAGACAGTGGCAGCGGATTTGAAGAGGGGATGAAAGCGCAGATTGACAAGATGTTACTGCACTACAACAAGCAGGAGGCAAAGCTGGATGGAAACAGTATCGGGATCCTGAACGTGCAGAAGCGGATCAAATATCTGTGCGGCAGAAAATATGGACTATCCTATGAGGAAAACAGCGCGGGAGGTGTGACAGCGCGGTTGCTATTGCCGGTTTGGAAGGAGGAAGCATCATGAGGAAATTACGCGTCGTATTAGTCGACGACGAGATTATGATACGTGAGGGATTCAAGAAATTATTTGACTGGGGCGCACATGACTGTGAAGTCGTGGGTGAGGCGGCGGATGGTGTCGAGGCGCTTGGGGTAATCGACAGTCTGGTGCCGGATATCGTGATCATGGATATCAATATCCCGATTATGAACGGCCTGAAGGTCATCCAGACCAGCCGCCTGAAATACCCGGATATGGCATTCATCGTTGTATCGGGATACGATGATTTTTCTTATTGCAGGGAAGCATTGCGGCTGCAGATCACGGACTACATCCTGAAACCGGTTGACTATGAGGAGTTCGGGAACACAATCGATCATTTGAAGATATCGATATTCGAGAAACAGACGAAGGATGTGACACCCGGCAGTGAAGCGTCAACGATTGTTGGAATTGTACGGTATATGCAGGAGCATCTGGCAGAAGAGATCAGCCTGAATGTACTCGCGGAAACATTTCATCTGAGTGCACAGTATATCAGTCAGCTCTTCAAGAATGAAATCGGCGTGAATTTCCTTGCTTATCTGACGACAATCCGTATGGAGTGTGCGAAGAAGCTGCTCGTCTCGACACAGTTATCCATTGCGGAGATTTCTGAGCGGTGCGGCTATGCCGATTACCGGGTGTTTACCAAGGTATTCAAGAAGACGGAGGGCAGTACACCGTCGCAGTATCGCAGAGATTTTTTGTAGGAGCTTCAGTATAAGATTCAGTATGGAACCGATAAGTTATAAGGCGTGGATGAAAGGTGCACTTTCTTATAACTTACCAGTTCACGATAAAATAAGATTGACAAATGGGTGCAGATAAAAGACAATTGATATAAAGATAGGAAATGCATATCGATAGGGAGTCTGATATATGGATTTAACAAAAAAATGGCATCGGAGTGAATTTGTCAGTCATGAGATGCTGGAGGTACATCGTGGAATCGAATGTGAACTGGATTTCTATTCAGCAATTGCAAATGGCGAAATAGAATTAGTTCAGGAAAATTGTAACGAACAGGCATTTACAAACCCGGAGGGCATGGGCGTGTTGTCTACGGATGCGCTTCGCAATATCCGATATCATTATGTTGTAACCGTAGCGCTTATTACACGTTTTTGTGTGCACGAAGGGCTGGAACAGGAAAAAGCATATAATTTAAGTGATTTCTATATTTTGGAGATGGATAAATGCAAGACAATCGAACAGATATCGAAGCTGCATGATGTGATGTGTCTGGATTTTTGTAAACATATGCATGAAATAAAAAACAGTCAGGTACTTTCCAAGCAGGTGGTTTTATGTCTGGATTATATTTACAGTCATACTCATTACCGGATTACAATTCGTGAAGTGGCTGAATATCTCAGATTATCTGAAAGCTATCTTTCAAGATTGTTTAAAAAAGAAATGGGAATCTCGTTCAGTCAGTATATTTTGAACCTGAAAATTGACAAGGCAAAGAATCTGCTTCGTTTTTCGGAATATTCAATTGGAGAAATAACCTATTATCTTGGTTTTTCAAATGAGAGCCATTTTATTCAGACATTTCAAAAACGGGTTGGAGAGACGCCGAACCGCTATCGTAGGAGGTGTTTCCGCACGGAGTGGGAATTAAAACAGAATTAGTAAAAATGTACAAATAATTCAGAAAGAATAAATGAATAACAGACAAAATCAATAAGATGTCATGAATATAACACTTATGACATTATTTAAACATAATCTTCCTTTGCTTTTGAGTATGATTAACATATCAAAAAATGAAGGGAGATTTTTTTATGAGAAAGCTGAGAAAAGCAATTCCTCTTGCACTGGCAATGAGTGTAGCTCTTACGATGACTCCAATTCGGGTATCAGCGGAAGAACCGACTCAGGTACAGGCAGAACAAAGTGATCTTGTAGAAGAAAACGAAAGTCTGAGTGATGAAGCAGACAAAGACAATGAAGGGTACAAACTGGTATTTGAGGATGATTTTAACGGCGATCAATTGGATCGTAAGGTTTGGAATGTCGAAAAGCATGAGAAAGGCTGGGTAAACGGGGAGCTTCAGGAGTATGTAGATTCTGATGAAAACATCAAGGTACAAGATGGTTATCTGAATATCATTCCTGTTGAAAAAGTTGAGACAACATCTACAACTGATGGACAGAATTTGTTGTCAAACGCTGATTTCAGTTCCGGTATGGACGATTGGACTGAAACAATTGCAAACTGGGGAAGTAATGGTTTTGACGCATCTGCGCAGAGCTCTGTTGCTGATGGGGCTATTACTTATACGATTACCAATCCTGGTAATGACTTATGGCATGTACAACTTAAACAAACTGTTAAGTTGGCAGCAAAAAAGCATTACACATTAAGCTACAAAGTAAAATCGGATGTTGCTCGTACAATTGAAACGGGTGTGCAGGGTGATGAAGAAAATAATTATATCTCATATGGAGCAAAAACACAATCATTGCAAGCGGAAAAAGAAGAATCAGTATCTATCGACGTATACGCAGAAGAGGGATATGATACAGCAACTTTATATTTCTCTTTAGGGCGTAAGACTGGAGATACATCGATTCCAGATGCATCTGTAGTAACAATTTCCGATATTAGTTTGGTGGAAACAACTGCAAACATGCTTCCGGCAAATGCATTTGGTGACAATGCAACTGCTGGAACAAAGGTCAAGAAATCTTATACATCTGGTCGTATCTCTACACAGAACTTAAAGACATTTACCTATGGTAGGTTTGAAGTAAGGGCAAAGGTTCCAAATGGACAGGGATACCTTCCGGCATTCTGGTTAATGGCTAACGATGAGAATGTATATGGTCAGTGGCCAAGATGCGGTGAGATTGATTGTATGGAAGTTATGGGGCAGGATACAAATAAGTTGTACGGAACCATACATTACGGAAATCCACATGCAGAAAGTCAGGGAACCTATACAATCAAAGATGGTGAGAAGTCGTTCTCCGATGATTTCCACACATTTACATGTGATTGGGAACCAGGCAAGATTACATGGTATGTAGATGGAATAAAGTATCATGAGGAAAGCAACTGGCATTCCACAACAGAAGGACAGGGAACACTTACATATCCAGCACCTTTCGATCAACCTTTTTACATTATTTTGAACCTCGCAGTTGGTGGTTCATGGGTAGGAAATCCAAACGAGACAACAAATTTTAAGAACAATCCGTTTGTTGTTGATTATGTAAGAGTCTATCAGAAAGATTCTTATGATGAGAATGTAACACGTCCAGAAGTTAAGTTTGAGCCTACAAACGAGCCAGACGAAAGCGGAAACTATATTAAGAACAGCACATTTGCAGAGGCAGAGGATTTGACAGATGGTACAAATTGGAAATTCATAACTGCTTTGGATGGTGCTGCAACAGCAGAAATCAAAGATAACTCTATGGTTATCAAGACAGAAAATGCAGGTACTGTTGATTACAGTGTACAGTTAGTACAGGCAAATGTTCCTTTTGAAAAGGGTGCAACTTATGAAGTAAGTTTTGATGCAAAAGCATCTGAGAATCGTAAGATGAATGTAGATGTTAAGGCTCCAAACCGTGGATACCAGTCATATATGAAAACCCTGGTTCCAGAGCTTACAACGGAGATGAAGCACTTCAGCACACAGTTCGTAATGAAGGCAGATTCCGATGTGAATGGACGTTTAGAGTTTAATATGGGTAATGCAGGTTCAGGCGATATCGTTCTTCAGAACGTAGTTGTTAAGAAGACTGCGGATCCAGATCCGAATGCAAAGGAAGAAAAGACAATTCTTGCAAATGGAAGCTGTATCTATAATGGATCTTTCCAGGAAGGTATAAACCATCTTGGATATTGGGATATAACACCAGAAGGTGCAGATATTAAGGTAACAGGTCTTTCAGATGGAAGAAGATTGGTCACAGAAGGAAAAAGTGTAACAATCAGTCAGTCAGATCTTGCATTTAAGGAAGGAACAGCATATGCATTGAGCTTTGATGCGTATGCGCAAAATGGAGCAACTGTCGTTGCAACTGTTGGCGGAAACACATATAAAGTAAATGTTGAAGCAGGAAATGAAAAGAAAGATTATGTTGTAAAGATTCCTGCAACAGCAAAGTTTACAGACAAGACAGTTTCATTGAAAATCGAAGGTGCAATCTCTCTCGATAATGTAAAAATGGTAGAAGATGCAAAGATTAAGAACGGATCATTCAATGATAGTCTTTCAGGATATGAAGTATATGTAGACAGCGCAGCAAAAGCAACTGTTGTTGTTGACAGTTTAAAAGAAAATAATGCATTGGATGTGACTGTAGATGATACAGGTGCGGATGACTGGAGAATACAGATTAAACAGAACAATGTATTGCTGGAAAAAGGAAAGAAGTATAAATTATCATATGAGGCTAAGTCAACCATTGATAGAAAAATCAGAGTTGTAATGCAGGGTGGAGCGGCTCTTGGATGGCCGGTATACTCTGAGCACAGCGATGATCAAGATGCAAATGATGGAATTGTAACACTTACAAGTGAATATCAGAAGTTTACTGAAGAATTTATAATGACAGAAGAGACAGACGCACAGGCATTCCTCAGCATCTGTTTGGGAAATGTAGGTGGTCAGATTACTGATCAGCACAGAATTGTAATTGACAATATTTCTTTGGTTGAGGCAGAGAATCCGACACCGGAGAATCCGACACCGGAGAATCCGACACCAGAGAATCCGACACCGGAGAATCCGACACCACAAAACCCAATTGTGAAGCCTGTAACAGTATCTTATTCTACACATATACAGAGTTATGGATGGAATAAAAGTGCAGCGAAGAATGGAGCAGTGGCAGGAACAACAGGAAAGGCAAAGAGATTAGAAGCGATTAAAATTTCTGTAGAGGGAAATGAAGATCTTGGTATTCAGTATACAACACACTGCCAAGGATATGGTTGGTTAAACTGGTCATCAAATGGTGAAATCAGCGGAACAACAGGTGAAGCGAAGAGACTCGAGGCAATCAAGATTCAGTTGACAGGTGCAGACAGGGATAAATACGATGTATATTACCGCGTTCATGCACAGGGCTATGGCTGGATGAATTGGGCAAAAAATGGTGAGGCTGCCGGTACAGCAGGACTCGCGAAGAGACTTGAAGCAATCCAGGTAGTAGTTGTCAAGAAGGGTGAAAGCGTACCAGACAAGTTCGAAGGTGTAACAGCATCAGAAAAGAAAGCTTATATGGCAAGTGCAGCTGCAACAGCTGCAACAGTTGAAGGCTCAGATCGGGCACATGTTCAGTATCGTTCACATCTTCAGACATATGGATGGCAGAACTGGAAGAATGACGGAGATATTTCCGGAACAACAGGTAAAGCAAAGCGATTAGAGTCTTTGAAACTTGAACTTAAAAACAAGGATTATACAGGCGGTATCTGTTACAATGCACATGTGCAGACAATCGGATGGCAGGCCGATCCAAATAAATCTGCAACATGGAAGAAAGATGGTGAGTTTTGCGGGACAACAGGAAATGCAAAGAGATTAGAGGCAATTCAGATTGAGCTTTATGGTGAGATGGCAGAGCATTATGATATTTATTATCGTGTGCATTCACAGACGTACGGCTGGATGAAGTGGGCCAAAAATGGAGAGATGACTGGCACAACTGGTCAGCATAAAAGAATCGAAGGAATTCAGGTTGTGCTTGTGAAAAAAGGAGAACAGGCACCTTCGGATAATTACAAGGGAGCTGTTACAAATACAACAAAAACATTTCTCTCAAAATAGAAACTATCGATAGTCAAAATGGCGTTATCCATTACTTTGGATAACGTCATTTTTTAGTGCGTCTTGCGGCGCACGTTTCTGGATGGAACCTGGTTATGAAAAGAAATAAAATTGTAACAGTATTGATGCAGAAATGATGCATGCCGGATGTATGATGCAGGTTATAAAAAGAAAATCGGAAAATATCTGAAGAATTGACACATTTAGATAGAAAAAAAGCCTATTTTCTTTTTATATCAATCGTTATAATACAACCGAAAGAAGGAAAGAACTATGAGAAAGAAAGCATGGATTTTATGTACGGCAATGGTAGTGGCTTTGGCGGGATGCAGCAATGTGAGTGATAATAATACGACCGATATCATCCAGGTGAGCAGCGAGACGATGACTACAACGGAAGCAGCAACGGAAGTTACGACAACCACCGAAAATGAAACTACGACCGAATCTGTTACGGAGAGCAATACCCCGGACAGCACATTACAGTCAGAAGGTTCGAATACAGGGAAGACGGAACCCGCTGCGACAGAAGCTAAGACGACGGAATCCCAGTCACAGGAAGGCGAGCCATCCGATGATTCGTGGAAGGAAGAGTTCGAGAAGACGCTGTATGAGGAGTATGGTGTGGTGCCGGATCATTACGAATATATCGGAAATGATGTCTATCAGGTCTATGTGAAAATCGACGGGAAGATCGTGCCATATGTGGTAGTGAATTGGAAGACGGGAGATTTCCACGGCTAGAAGAAAGGATAAAGACGGGTGAAAGAAATGGGCGATGCAAACAAAATCACAGGATATGGAGAACATAGAGAATTATATCGGATTTCAACGGATGAAATCCTGTATTTTGAGGCGGTAGGAGAGAAAGTGTTTGCCTATACGGAACAGGAAATTTATGAGATAAAGAATCGCCTTTACCAGATTGAAGAGAAGGTAAATGCGTATGATTTTACCCGGGCATCCAAATCCATGCTTGTAAATACAGACAGAATCTCAAGTATTGCTTCGATTTCAGGAAGCCGCGGGAAGATTATGATGGATAACGGAGAGGCCGTTATTGCAAGCCGCATGTACTACAAACCATTGCTTTCATCCATGAAATGGAAGAAAATCAGTTAATACTTTTTGTGTTTTTTTCTGACAGAAAATATGCTATGATGAAATGCGAATTGGCATAAAGGTTAGAAAAAGGAGACACAAAATGAGCAAGAAATTACTTTTGATCAACGACATGGCTGGCTATGGAAAGGTTGCGTTATCCGCGATGATTCCGGTGCTTTCCCATATGAAATACGAGGTATTTAACCTACCGACGGCAATCGTGTCGAACACACTTGATTACGGTAAGTTCGACATCCTGGATACAACCGATTACATGAAAAATGCAATCGCTGTCTGGGAACAGCTTGGATTTGAATTCGATGCAATCTCAACCGGATTTATCGTGTCGAAGGAGCAGACCGAGCTTGTGACCGAGTTCTGTAAGGCACGGGCGGAAAAAGGTGTGACGATCTTCACAGATCCGATTATGGGAGATGAGGGAAAGCTCTATAACGGAATCACAGAGGAGACGATTGATTTGATGCGTGAGCTGATTTCGGCTGCGGACTATATCGTACCGAACTATACCGAGGCGGCATATCTGACCGAGCTTCCATATAAGGAAGATGGCGTGACAGAGGAAGAGTATCATACGATGATCGACAAGCTTCGTGCATTCGGTGCGAAATCGATTGTGATCACAAGTGCGAAGATCGCGGGCACAGATTGCAGATCGGTTGTCGGATATGACCACAAGAAGGAAGAATATTTTAAGGTTGATTTCGAAGAAATTCCGGTACATTTCCCGGGAACGGGAGATATTTTCTCCGCCGTATTTATCGGAAAGCTTATGAGTGGCAAGGATCTGCAGACGGCAACCGCAGAGGCGATGGATGCCGTGAAGAGCATGATCGGCAAAAATGCAGATAACGTGGATAAATATAAGGGAATTCCGCTGGAAACCTGTATGGAGGTGCTTGACTGATGGCAAGACCGAAGATCCGGATTACACTGATCGACCAGAAGGGCGAAAAGGGCTGTCACAGAGGACATAAGATCGGTGATTCTTATGATTTTGATACGGAGCGTGGAAAGCTCTGCCCGATGGCGATGCATGTCGCATTTCCATATGTGGATATCCTGCGCTATGGCGGCGAGATACCGGGACAGGAGAAGGGCACCGCTGTTTTCGCATGCCCGGATGTCGATACGCTGAATGTCTTTAAAATTGAGCGGATAGACGGCTGAATGTACGAAAAGAAAAACAATAAAAATGATAGGGATTATTGATTTTATTTGAAACATTTTGTATAATACAGTCAGAGTTTATATTACATCTAATATAAAACATAATATAAATAATTTGAAAGGAGAAACTATTATGTTACAGAACCAGGAATGGGAATCATTCACAGGTAGACTCTGGAAGGAAGAGTGCAACGTAAGAGACTTCATCCAGAACAACTACACACCTTATGATGGAGACGAGAGCTTCCTTGCAGGACCAACAGATGCTACGAACAAGCTCTGGGATAAGCTTCAGGCTCTTCAGAAGGCAGAGAGAGACAACGGTGGTGTATTGAAGGAGGACGCAGATGTTGTATCCAGCATTACAGCATATGGTCCTGGTTACATTGATCCAGAGACAAAGGATCTTGAGCAGATCGTAGGTCTTCAGACAGACGAGCCACTTAAGAGAGCATTTATGCCTTATGGTGGTATCAAGATGGCTGAGGAAGCACTCGAGATGTACGGATACAAGCCAAACGAGAACTTCCACAAGATCTTTACAGATTATCACAAGACACACAATCAGGCAGTATTTGATGCTTATACACCAGAGATGATGGCAGCTCGTCATACACATATCGTAACAGGTTTGCCAGATACTTATGGTCGTGGTCGTATCGTTGGTGATTACAGAAGAGTCGCTCTTTACGGTATTGATCAGCTGATCGCTTGGAAGCAGGAAGATAAGGCTAACTGTGGCGATGGTAATATGTACGATGACGTTATCCGTCAGAGAGAAGAGTTGACAGAGCAGATCAGACGTCTTCAGGAGATGAAGGTTATGGCTCAGTCATACGGCTATGATATTTCTAAGCCAGCTTCAAATGCGAAGGAAGCTGTTCAGTGGTTATACTTCGGATACCTTGCAGCTATCAAGACACAGAATGGTGCTGCTATGTCAGTAGGACGTGTATCTACATTCCTTGATATCTATATCGAGAGAGATATTAAGGCTGGTAAGCTTACAGAGGCTCAGGCTCAGGAGCTTATCGATCACTTCACAATGAAGCTTCGTATGGTTAAGTTCGCAAGAATTAAGTCATACAACGAGCTGTTCTCAGGTGACCCTGTATGGGCTACACTTGAAGTCGGTGGTATTGGTATGGACGGACGTTCAATGGTTACAAAGAACGACTACAGATTCCTTCATACTCTTGAGGATATGGGACCTGCTCCAGAGCCAAACCTTACAGTACTTTACTCTTCAGCATTGCCTAACAACTTCAAGACATATGCTGCTAAGATCTCTGTAAGAACAAGCTCAATCCAGTACGAGAACGATGATGTAATGAAGCCAATCTGGGGTGATGATTACTCAATCTGCTGTTGTGTATCTGCTACACAGACAGGTAAGGAAATGCAGTTCTTCGGAGCTCGTGCAAACCTTGCTAAGTGTCTCCTGTACGCTATCAACGGTGGTAAGGATGAGAAGTTCCTTGACAAGAAGACAGGTAAGCCAATGCAGGTAGGTCCTGACTACTCTCCTATTACTTCTGAGTACCTTGACTATGATGAAGTACTTGCTAAGTACAAGCAGATGCTTGACTGGTTAGCAGGACTTTATGTAAATATCTTGAACCTGATTCAGTACATGCATGACAAGTACTACTATGAATCAGCAGAGATGGCATTGATCGATACAGATGTACGTCGTACATTTGCTACAGGTATTGCCGGATTCTCACACGTTATCGATTCCCTTTCAGCTATCAAGTATGCTAAGGTTAAGGTTATCCGTAACGCAGAGACAGGACTTGCAGAAGACTTCGAGATCGAAGGCGAGTTCCCTA
>OKSE01000330.1_pt1 | contig 30147 bp, 35 predicted proteins | sample 1633631 | NCBI WGS metagenome assembly OKSE01 (sample SAMEA3541555, study PRJEB24748) | human gut metagenome | biome: human gut; feature: human-associated habitat; material: faeces | place: China | collected 2012 | reverse complement strand
GTGTACATCATAACCGTGACCAATGCGCATCATGCCCCGCCGCGCCTCCTGAGAATAGACTCCGCGAGCTCGATATCGATCGGCGTCGTGATCTTGAGGTTTTCGTCCGAACCCTGCGTCACGACCGGCTTGACACGCAGCTGCTCCACGGCCGAGCAGTCATCGGTGATGGCCAGGTGCTTGCGCATGGCGTTCGTGAGCGCGGCCTTGATCAGATCCGCCTGGAATACCTGCGGCGTCTGAATGGCGGTGAGCGACGCGCGCTCGGGCGTGCCGGTGATAACGCCGCCGGCCGTGCGCTTGACCGTGTCGCGCACCGGGATGCCGGGCGCGGCCGCGCGGCTCTTTTTCGCCGCCTGAATGGTCTCCGTGATGATATCATCCGTCACAAGCGGGCGCGCCGCGTCGTGGATGCCGATGAGCGTGGCCCTATTGCTCGCCGCCAGCACGCCGGCAAGCGAGGACTCGGCGCGCGTCATGCCGCCGACGACGACCTTGGTCATCTTCGTCAGGCCGTACCGGTCGCGCAGCGCCGCGATCTCCTCGAGGCGGGACGTGCGCGTGACGACGATGAGCTCATCCACGGCGGCGCAGTTTTGCATCGCCTGCAGCGAGCGCACGAGCACCGGCACGCCGCCGACCTCCATCATCAGCTTATCGCGGCCCATCCGCTTGGAAGAACCGGCCGCCAGAACGACCATCGTGCAAAACGGTTTGCCGATGAGCTTCGCTTTGATCTTTCCGTAAAGTGCCATGGGATCGCTCCTTTCTCGAATATCGTGCAATGATCCAAAATTCTATAGCTTCATTATAATCAGAAATGCGGACCGGCGCAAGGTGCGGGCAGCAAAAAAACATCCCTGCACGGTTCGTGCAGGGATGTTTCAGGACGGAAATTACTCGTCGATCTCGTCGTCGTCGATCTCGGGGATGTTGCCGGTGGCCTCGCCGGTGGCGGACACTTCGTAGACCAGAGCGTCAGCTTCCGGAGCATGCGGCTTCTTCGCCGAGCGCTCGCGCACCGGGGCCGGCTCGGGAGCGGTCAGCGCGCGGATGGACAGGGAGATCTTGTGCTTCTCCTCGTCGATCGCGGTGATCTTCGCATCGACAATGTCGCCGACGGTCAGGACCTCATCGGGCTTGCCGATGCGGCGGTTGGCGATCTGGGAGATGTGGATCAGGCCGTCCACACCGGGCAGCACCTCGGCGAACGCGCCGAAAGGCATGAGCTTGACGATGGTGACCTTCGCCACATCGCCGACCTGGAAGGTGGACATGAACTTGTTCCAGGGGTTGCCGTTAGGATCTTTGTAGCCGAGGGAGATCTTGTGGTTCTCCGGATCGAAGCTGATGACGTAAACATCGACCTCGTCGCCGACGGACAGCACGTCGGACGGCTGCTTGATGCGGCTCCAGCTCAGCTCGGAGACGCTGTTTCGTATCTCCGGTATTCCCCGGCATCACGGATTTTGAATCCATCTTTGAGCGGGTAAAGGATCAGTGTGATCTGTTCTGGCTCGAAAACCTCAATCTTCGAGGCGGCTTCAAAAAGACGATCATGGATTATATCGCCGGAAAATATCTTGATCTTGTACCGCTTTACGATGAGATCTATAACAAGCATAACCGCAGTTATTTTGAAGCACTTGAAGTAAAAGCTGAGGAAATGGCTAAGAAGTATGATTGTCCCTTTGTGGATAATGAAATGCCTTATGGCAGAGTCCCGCAGGGACATCCGGTAATCGTGGATTATTTCTATCATGAGGAAATCCGAGGGACAGAGAATACCGGAAAAAGAAATCGTTAAGCAGAAATTTGAAAAGGAGTGCTTACAGAGTGAAAGCGATTAGATTAAATATTTTCACAGCTTGACAACTTCCAGTTTGTCAAGCTGAACACAAAAACCGAACACCGAAAAACTGACCGTTGACCCGCGCCGTGTGCGTACAGTCAGCGGTCTTTTTTATCCCCAAAATCAAAAAAGTCTATCGCAATGACAAAAGAGAAAGTCATTTTCTCCGTCCAGTGATATTGTGCATTGATTTAAGGGAGACTTTTTGAGAAAACAGGACGATCGTTGCAGATCAAAGGAAGTGAGCTGTTTGCCATACTTCAGAATTCTCTTTTCCGAGTCTCCTATCTGCCCCTATTTGAAACTGCAACAACTGTTTGCTGTAATTCATCTCTCTCCTCCGTGTAATAGGATATCTGAAAAGGTAGACCTTTTCGGCGTTATCAACAGGCAGACAATCGGGATATGATTTTGTGTCCGAAAAAGTTGTTTTGTCATTTTGGGATATGTCCGAAAAAGGCATTAGCTTTTGAAACGGAAAAGGAGATGAAAACAAGTTGAAAAAGACATACGGCTATGCCCGTGTATCTACGAGAGAACAACATCTGGATCGGCAACTCAAGACCCTCATGGATGCCGGCGTGGAGGAGCGGGATATCATTACGGACAAGGTAAGCGGCAAGGATTTGGAGCGTGAGGGGTACCAGTCGCTGAAGAATCACTTTCTCCGCGACGGAGATACCCTGATTGTTAAATCACTGGATCGACTCAGTCGGAGAAAGATTGACATCAAGAAAGAGCTGGAATACTTCCGGGAGCACCACATTCGGATCAAAATCCTTGACATCCCGACTACCATGGTGGAGCTTCCTGATGAGCAGGACTGGATTTTTGAGATGATAAACAACATTCTGATTGAAGTGCTTGCGAGTATTGCTGAACAGGAGCGTATCACAACAAAGCGGCGACAGTCTGAAGGGATCGCCATTGCAAAAGAGGCGGGGAAGCATTTGGGGCGCCCAATGATAGACTTTCCGCCAAACTGGAATCAATTCTATTCAGACTGGAAGGCCGGTACGATTACGGCAGTTGCCGCAATGCGCCAGCTCGGCCTAAAGAGGAGCACATTTTACAGATTAGTGAAGCAGCAGGAGGAAAAACATGAAACTGAAAAATAAACTGTTATTAGGCGGCCTCACAGCCGTTCTTCTCGCAGTCATGTCGTTTTCTGCATGGAAGATATGGGTGATTAGATCCGAGTATCACACCGGTGAAGCTGCTTACGAGGATATCAGTCACATGATTTCGCTTCCCCAGAAAACTGCCGAACCACAGCCACCTGTTATTAACAAACCAGCCGAGGCAGAAACACTTCCTGATGAGGACGACACGGTTTGGCCTGAGGTGGATTTTGCTGCACTGCGTGAGATCAACCCTGATATCGTTGCATGGATCTACATTGAAGGAACGAAGGTCAACTATCCGATTGTACAGGGAGAGGATAACAGCTATTATTTGAAGCACCTGTTCAGCGGCGAGTGGAATGGATCCGGCTGTATATTCCTGGATTTCCGAAACGACGCAAGTTTTGCCGACCGGCACTCCATAATTTACGGACATCATATGAAGAACGGCACAATGTTTACAGACCTTGATAAATATAAAAGCAGGAATTCTTTGATGAGCATCCGGTCGCACTGCTGATAACACCGGACAAAAACTATAAAGTGGAGTTCTTCGCGGGGTATGTTGCCGCGCCACGGGACGATGCGTGGGAAATTGGTTTTACGGAAGCGGAATTTGAAGTCTGGCTTCAGAATGCGGCTGACCGTTCCTGCTTCACCAGCGAGATTGCACCGATTGCCTCTGATCGTATTCTGACGCTCTCTACCTGTAGCTATGAGTTTGATGATGCCCGTTTTGTGCTGGTAGGAGCGCTTCGATAAAAAACGCTTGTGCCGGAGAAGACACCACTGTATGGCAGAGCAACATCTGAGAAAAAATATCGAAGTAATCAGCTCAAGCCGTAATAAACTCAAAAACCTCTTGAAAATGTGCCATCTTTTTCATATAATAAAACTGTCACTTCTGTTTGGAGAGGAAGAGATGTGCGTTTTAAAAGCGTATCCGCACAGCGTCTGACTTAAAATTGCCGTGTAGAAGCAGCCACGGAAAACGCGGAGAAACAAGATCAGACGCGGAGGCGGTTCCAGATGGAGAGGCGCTTGCGTATCTCAGCACATATTCCATTGCAACCCCTGTCAAGAATCTCCGCGGCGAAAGAGAAGAGTTGCGCAAAAGGGCTTTTTGATGAAAAGTATAACAATAATCCAAAGTATTCGCTGATAGAAGGGAGGCTGCTGCCATGTTTATCATTTATCTTATCCGGTTTAGCTTTGTGCGAATGCAATATTGGTGTAGCCTCCTCAGTAGGAGTTGTCAAAACCAAATTAGGATTAGCGGCGCATAAGCTAGACCGAGAGGTCTGCTTGTGCGATTTTCTTTTTTAGGGCATGAAGTGAATTGGGAAATTTAGATCTTTCGTCATAACGGAAAAACACGAACCTTTTTACGATGGTTCTTTGTTTACCAATTGAGATCAGGCAGTGCGAAGGAGGCAGGAGATGTAGGCGGTATCATAACATGAGATGCCTATAGAAAAGACGGCGGTGTATTCAGGGTGCTTATCCTTGTCCATTTATTGTTTTCAGAAAACAATAACGACGGGCGCATAGGACGGCACTTTAGAGAATCTCCTCTGTATCAATAAAGAAGGCGGCAAGAGCCCTCCTGCTCCGTTCAAGCCTGTGTTTTCTCGCTCCTTTGAGATAATGAGAATGTGCGGCCGTACAGGATAGAGCAAGGAGGGTTTTTAATGAAAATTGCTATCGGAATGATTGTGCGGAATCTTATATCTGCGCATCCGCTGACAGAATTTCTGGATAATGCCGAGAAGTATGACCACCCGATTGAACGCGTGATTGTCGTATACTCTCATGAGGCTGATCCGGAGGCGATTCAAGAATTGCAGCGCAAGGCGAAGGTTTCTCTGATCCGGCTTCAGAACTATGAAAGAGCGCATATGATTTTGAAGCAGCTCGGCGTCCGATTCTCATCCATTCAGCAGCTTTTGTTCTGCCCGTTGATTGATACGCACGGACTGATTCCTTATGGCTTTAATCGGAACCAGGTGTTGATGGAAGCGCTGTTCACAGGCGTGGACTATCTGATTTTTGTGGACTCGGATGTGCAGCCTAGCGTGTTACATCGAACACCTGACGGAGAGGTTGGGTTTGAGGAGGTCGACTTTATCGGAGCGCATCTATACGGGATGTCTCTGGGGGCGACCATCACCAGCAGTGATTACAGCGGATACAACATCCTGCCTCCGGCTTCCTTTGAGGGAATGGCAGACCTACTATGGGGCCTCCACAAGGAGGATATGGCGGAGTTTTGGCAGAGCAGCGAGGTTCGCGGCGGGCTTATTGTACAGGAAGCAGGGACACCTGAGCTGCAGCCCACCACAAAGGTTCTGGGTGGAAACATGGGCATCCGCATGAGCGCATTGACGACACTGCCGCCGTTTTTCTCGCCTTACTATTTTTACAAAAAGACTCCGCTCCTCGCCAGAGGTGAGGATACGCTCGTGGGACTGGCGGCATCCCGAAGCCAGATCAAATGTCTGGATATCCAAACGCCTATCTTCCATGATACTTATGGGGATTACCCCAAGATTCCGGATCTCAAAAATGACAGCAGTGTTCGGGACAGGCTCTACTATGCCTGTACGGGCTGGATCGGCCGCAATGTGTTTCTCCGCTGGAAGACGGGGCATGCGCCCACGGAGTTTTTCGAGAGAGGCCGGAGACTGTCGGATGGAGCGAAAGCACTGTACCGCTATACAAACGACAGGCGCTTCTTATATCTTCCGGATATCCAGTCCGCAGCGGAAGCGTGGCTGCCGGATATGGTGAAACAGCATCAAAAGACGAAGGAGGCATGGACCGAGTTAACAGAAAGGTGGTTTAGACGATGAAAGTATTGCTGATCAATCATTTCCCGCTAGAAGGATCGGGTAGCGGCACCTACACCAAAAATATTGCGCTGCATCTGCGCAAGCGTGGGCATGAGGTTGCGGTCATTTTTCCTGAAAACCAGCCGTTCCCTGTGCTGCCCGGGATCCAAATGCACCCGGTGATGTTTTCAAAGGATAAAGTGCAGAGAGATGAGCTCCCCTTTAATTTTCCTTGCTTCACCACACATCCCCAAAGCCGGACTACATTTGCGGACTTAGGTGTCGGGCAGCTTACACGGTATCTTACAGCCTTCTCTGCTGCCTTGAGACAGGCATTGCAAGAGTTTCACCCAGATATCATTCATGCACAGCACGCCTGGTGTCTCTCTTGGCTGGCTTCCCTGTGTAACCTTCCTCTGGTCATAACCATACATGGGACGGAGCTGATGGGCTGCAAAAAGTGGCCTACCTTTCAGAGCTTTGCCGAAGAGGCCGTTGCGGGAAGCGCGAAAGTGCTTGCCATCTCCGCAGACAATCGGGACCTTGCTATTGAGCAGTTTCCTTTGGCGGCGGACAATCTTCTGCTGTTGCCCAACGGATACAATGAGGACATTTTCTATCGGGAAGAAGTGGACAGGGAAACGCTTTTCGATTCACTCGGCCTTTCTTATCGCGGAGAGTATGTCATTCTATTTGTTGGAAAGCTTGCAACATTTAAGGGTGTGGACACGTTGTTGCGCACGGCGCGCCGCTATGAGTGGCTGGCGGATCGGGAGTTCATCACACTGATTGCCGGCGACGGCGAGGAACGGGAGCGATTATCAGAGCTGCACAAGCAGCTCGGTCTGAGGAACACCTTCTTCCTTGGCAACCAGAAGCAGGACGAGCTGCGGCGGCTCTACAATGCGGCGGATGTTTTTGTAATGCCCTCCCGCCGTGAGCCGTTTGGACTCGTCGCCTTGGAAGCGATGGCCTGCGGACTGCCCGTTGTCGGTTCCAATGAAGGTGGTTTGCCGGAGTTTATCAACAGTCAAGTGGGAACATTGGTCTCTCCTGAGGATGAGGAAGCTTTCTGCGCTGCGATTTTGAATGAACTGACGAGACATCATACAGAGCCGGAGCGGCGTGACATCATCGCACACTATGCCAGCAGCAATTTTGCGCAGGCACAGTTCGTGGCAAAGCTGGAGCAGGTCTACCAACGCGCTGTAAGAGGTTTTTCGGGCTAAGGAGGGCGAGTCGTATGAGGAAAACCATGATAATCCCCACCTACTGGTGCCGCAAAACAGGCGACCCTTGGCAGGAGGGCGACGCCGTCTATGACCATCCCACTCCGGTGGATCAGGAGGGAACGCTGGAGCGCACCTTAGTCAGCATGAAGCAGTTCCATGAAAAAGACTTCAAGCTGGTGATTCTGATTTGTCCGACCACCCCGGAGGTAGAGGCGGCGGCCTATGAGCAGGTGCTCCGTATCGTGGTTCGGGCGCAGCTGAATGCGGAGACATACCTGTTCACTGCGGGAGATTTGCGCGAGATAACTGAAATCCTGAGAAAAGCCGGACTGAACGATCGGGGCGTCCATCTCCTGTCCATGTTCGGATACTCAAACGTGCGCAATATATGCCTATTGGCCGCCTCTACCCTGACGGCGGACGCTGCTTTGCTCATCGACGATGACGAGGTCTTCGAGCTGCCGGACTTTGTGCCGCGCTCACTGGAATTTCTGGGCAGAAGAGTTTACGGAGACATCGTGCATGGCGTTGCCGGCTACTACCTAAACAGCAAGGGCCAATACTACGATGATGTGAGTCCGGAGCCGTGGATGACCTATTGGGACCGCTTCGGCTGCAAGGCGCGCGCCTTTGACCAGATCATCGGCAGCGGGCCGCGGCTCAAGCGCACACCTTTTGCCTTCGGCGGCGCCATGATCCTGCACAGAGAGCTTTTCGAGTGTGTACCCTTTGATCCCCTTGTAACCCGGGGTGAGGATGTGGATTATCTTATAAACAGTCGGATCTTCGGCTTCAGCTTCTTTCTGGATAATACCCTGTCCATCAAGCATCTGCCGCAGCCTAAGTCCCACCCCCAATGGAAGCGTCTGCGGGAGGATATTTACCGTTTTGTATATCAGCGCGCCAAAATGCAGTCTCAGCACAAAACTGGGAATCTTGTCCATGTCAGTCCGGAGGACTTTGACCCCTATCCCGGGGAATTTCTCAAGCCGGATCTGGACGAGAAGATCTATCGAAGCAGCATGATGCTCTCATCGCAATATCTTGCAAATAACAATCCTGATGCCGCTATGGAAGCCATGCGGAACATCTATATTGCCAAGCACAATGCCCCGCCCGCCTTTGACGCCTTCCGAGCCTATCTGGACACCCAAGCACAATGGGAAAAGCTCATCCGTCTTGTACGGCAGGAGCGATACGCCGTCCGCGCCGTGCTGGAGCGGCACAATATTTCCGCACCAGAGATTCATCTCGACAAGGAGCACCGCCGAAGGCTCACCCGGGAGGAGCTTCTGGCTGTATTGGCGAAGCTGCCGATATTTTCTGTTTTTACTGAGCAAGAGCATGCGGTTTTCTTTGATTACTGCCATGTAAAAACCTACTACGAGCATGAGACCGTATTCACCAGCGGCGACTACAATGAGGAGGTCTGTCTTGTTCTCAAGGGCAAGCTGCGGCTTGTTGCCAACCGGGAAGCAAACAGCCGCTCCGCGCCGCTGGAGATTGCGTATCTCACACCGGGCAGTTTCCTGGGAGAAAATTGCCTTTCCCACAGTGTATTCCGCCTCAGCGGGACGGCGGCAGAGTTCACTGAGCTGCTGTGCATCTCCAGAGGGCGGCTGAAGGCTCTGCTGGAGGAGCATCCCGCCATCGGTGTCAAGCTGCTCCAGTGCTTCCTCGCCAGCCTGTCCGAAAAGATTATGCGTTCCAACGAGCTGCGGAGGGAAGCGGCAGCGTATGACCATAATGCAGTCAACGAAAAATAGAAAGGAAGGTGCACCATGATGAAACGAAAGGTTTCCGCGATATGGGTGGTCGTTCTTGCGCTGATTGCCATCGCCGCATGTGCATTTGCAGCGGTGACATATTATCGCTGCGGGAAGCAGCCGGAGCCACAATTTCCGGAGAACGAGCTGCTTCGCATTCTTGACGCGGGAAGCGATGCCGAGGGAGTCGGCTTTGAGGTCATGCGTATTGGCGGCAGGAGCGTGAATCTCCGGCTCGACCTGCGCTGGAAAAACGATTCCGGCAAGACGATTGCCTACGGGCAGGCGTTTGCGCTGTATCAAATGAAAGACGGTGTATGGCAAAAGGTCACGCCCGAACGGCAGGTTGATTATCCCGCCATCCAATACAGCCTTCCCAGCGGCATGGACAATGAGCTCTCCTATGACCTGACGGCGCTGTATAGCCTGATAGCCGGGGAACGATACCGCTTGCAGACGGAGTTCCAGTACGAGGAGGGCATGGAGTATTCCGAGCCGATGGCAAACTGGGTAGAGTTTGAAGTAAAAATGCATCTGCCGTATAAGATGGCACAGCCCTCCGACCAAATCACTGTACCGGAGCTTCAGGTGAATGCTATGTCTGGGGCAATGGGTGAAACAGATGAGATCACGGCTTCCCGCTGCGCCTATTACTGGCAGGCCCCGGAACCAAACGAGGATGGAACCATGAGCTCCATCATTGGATGCGGGTATGAGATCGGCGAAGAGTCCTCTCTGCCGGAGATCACGGCAGTCAGTGCGAGCCTGGTTTCCCACCGGAGGTCCAATGAAGTCCGGTTATATTTCGAGGTGCAGCCGGATACAGTGCGGATACAATGCGTCCCCCAAAACGGCGGCGAGGTTGAGACAATCACAGAAATTCTTCCGTATGACGGAGGATATGCGTTCGATCTGAAAAGCGGCAGCTTTGTTTACCGTGTGATTGCAGAATGGGACGATGGCAACCGTGTGGAATATGGCTTCATCGGGAAGTGGTTGTGATTCCGCGGCAATCAGAATAAAGGACTGACTATGATAAAGATACTATTGGTAGAAGACGATAAAATTATCGTTGCGAGCTTGAGCGAATATCTGAACAGCGAAGGGTACCTTGTGCGAAGTGTATCCGGGCAGGCGGCGGCCATGAAGCTGCTTGCGGAGGAAAAGGCGGATCTTGTGCTGCTGGATGTGTCTCTGGCGGAGGGCAATGGCTTCGCGGCGTGCAGGGCGATCAAGGCTGAGTTTGATATCCCCGTCATTTTCCTTACTGCGTCAGGCGACGAGTTCAGCACCGTTACGGGCTTCGATCTGGGCGCCGACGATTACATTCCAAAGCCGTTTCGCCCACGAGAGCTTATCTCCCGCATTCGAAATGTGCTCCGACTCACCGGCAGCATGGGCAAAACGGTGAAGCTCGGTGATGTGGTGGTGGATACCGAAAAAGGCACGGCAATGAAGAACAACAAAGATCTGTTTCTTTCAGCGCTGGAATACCGCCTTCTGCTGTTTTTCATCAACAATCGGGGAATCGTGCTTACCCGTGAGAGGCTTCTTGACGCCATCTGGGATGCTGCCGGCGAGTATGTCAATGACAATACGCTGACGGTGTACATCAAGCGGCTGCGGGAGAAGATTGAGGATGACCCCACCGACCCGAAGATCATTCTGACGGTTCGCGGGACAGGATATAAGGTGGACGCATGATTAAGCTGCTGAAAAACAAAGAGGTGCGAAAGGCGCTGCTGTGGCAGCTGCTGCTCTCCGCAGCCGCCTGCGCCGTCTGCTTTTTCTTCGACATTCGCGCCGGGCTGACAGCCGCAGGGCTTTCTCTGCTCCTCATGCTGGTCTTCTGCATCAGCACTTATAAGAGGTATCAGAGGATTTCTTCCCTTGCGGATGATATCAATCAGGTTCTGCACGGCGACAGTTCGATCGATTTTGACAGCTATTCAGAGGGTGAGCTGAGCATCCTCCACAGTGAGATCTATAAGATGACCATACGCCTGCGTGAGCAGCAGCAAACGCTCATAAGGGAAAAGGCGTACCTTGCCGATTCCATCGCGGACATCTCTCACCAGATCCGCACGCCCCTGACCTCTATCAATCTGCTGATTGGACTGCTGTCGGAGCCGAGGCTGACCGACGCGCGCAGGCAGCAGCTGATCCATGAGCTCTATGAGCTGCTCTCCCGCATTGACTGGCTGATCACCACACTGCTGAAAATCTCACGGCTGGACGCCGGCACGGTGCAGTTCAAGCAGAAGCAGGTCAGTCTGGAGGAGCTGCTCAAAAAGTCCTGTGTGACCCTGCTCATACCCATTGAGCTGCGCGGGCAGGAGCTTATCATCCGCGCCGAGGGGGATTTTTACGGAGATCCCGCCTGGACAAGCGAGGCTGTCGGCAACATGGTGAAAAACTGCATGGAACATACGCCGGACGGCGGCAGGATCGAGATCAACGCAGCCGAAACCGCCCTGTATTCCGAAATTATAATTAAGGACAACGGCACGGGCATTTCTCCGGAGGATCTGCCGCATATCTTTGAGCGCTTCTATAAGGGCAAGGATTCCGACGGCAAAAGCTTTGGGATCGGGCTTGCGCTGTCGCGCATGATCATAACCGGTCAGGGTGGAACCGTAAAGGCAGAGAACCGCAAGCCCGCAGGAGCCATGTTCACCATCCGATTTTATAAGGGAACCGTCTGACCGGCGGCTCCCTTTTTTACTAAGTGACGGATCCGTCACCCGAAAGTCACCGCTGTGTCACCTTGACAAAATAGAATGAGGGTGTAAAAAGCGAAAGGAGTATCCCGATATGGAGATTTTGAGAGTGGAAAACCTGACAAAGGTATATGGCAAGGGCGAGAATGAGGTGCGGGCGCTGGACGGCGTTTCCTTTTCGGTGGAGAAGGGCGAGTTTGTCGCCGTGATCGGCCCCTCCGGCTCGGGAAAATCCACACTGCTTCACATCCTCGGCGGCGTAGACCGGCCTACAGGCGGCAAGGTATTTATGGACGGCAAGGATGTGTATGCGCAGAACGAGGAACAGCTTGCCATCTTCCGCCGCCGTCAGGTGGGACTGATCTATCAGTTTTACAATCTCATTCCCGTACTCAATGTCACGGAAAACATCACGCTCCCCGTGCTTATGGACGGGCAGAAGGTCAATCAAAATCGACTGGCTGAGCTGATGACCACCCTGAAGCTTACCGGCCGGGAGAACCACCTGCCGAACCAGCTCTCCGGCGGCCAGCAGCAGCGGGTGTCCATCGGTCGGGCGCTGATGAATGCGCCTGCGGTGGTGCTTGCCGACGAGCCCACCGGAAATCTTGACTCCAAAAGCAGCCGGGAGATCGTGGAGCTGCTGAAGGTTTCCAACGAAAAATACGGGCAAACCCTTATTGTCATCACCCACGACGAGAGCATCGCACTGCAGGCGGATCGAATCCTTTCCATTGAGGACGGGAAAATCACCAGAGACGAGGTGATCCGCAGATGAATGTTTTCAACAAGGTAACCTTAGAGAGCCTGAAGAAAAACAGGACGAGAACCGTTGTCACGATCATCGGCATTATGCTCTCGGCGGCGATGATCTGCGCGTCCACGACCTTTGTCTCCAGTATGCAGAACTTCGTGCTGCGCTGCGAGATCTACAGCAGCGGAGACTGGCACGGAGCGGTCTATGACGCCGCGTACAAGGACTATGAAGACATCCGCGATTCCGGCAAGGTTTCCTCCGCAGCCTACGCGCAGGTTCTGGGTTACGCGAAGATCGGCAGTGCCAACGAGTACAAGCCCTACCTGTATGTGCTTGGCGGCGACGCGGCCTCCGGATATTTTGAGACAATGCCCGTGCATCTCCTACTGGGAACGCTGCCGAAGGACTCCACGGAAATTATTCTGCCGGAGCACCTGACATCAAACGGCAAGGTGAATTATACGCTCGGCGACACCGTCACGCTTGAGGTGGGCGACAGGACGCTTGACGGCAAAAGGCTGGGACAGGACACACCCGTATACACCTATGACAGCGAAACGCATACAGAGGTTATGAGCGGCGAAAGGCTCGAAAACACCGAACCAAGAACCTACACGGTGGTCGGTATCTATGAAAGACCTGCCTTTGAGGACTACTCCGCACCCGGGTACACAGCGCTTACGGCAGCGGATCCCAAATCCGCCGAACAGTCTCTGATCCATTGTTATTTCAAGCTGCACAAGCCCGCCGGGGTGTATGACTTCATGAAGGAAATGGGCTATACGCAAGAGTATGGCTATGCCTACAATACAAAGGTCCTGCTGTATTCCGGCACGGCTCCGTTCGATTCCTTCCTTACCGCGTTTTACAGCCTCGCCGCCATCATCATCGCTCTGATCGTGTTCGGCTCTGTATCGCTCATCTATAACGCCTTCTCCATTTCTGTTTCGGAGCGGACAAGACAGTTCGGTCTGCTGTCCTCGGTAGGCGCCACAAAAAAGCAGCTTCGAAGAATGGTGCTGTTTGAGGCGCTGACCGTCAGTGCCGTCGGTATTCCGCTGGGCATTCTGGTGGGCATCGGAGGTATCGGCATAACGCTGCTTCTGATCGGAGACAAATTCTCCTCCATCGTCCGTGCGGACATTCCCATGCGGCTCTGTGTTTCGTGGCAGGCTGTCGTCATTGCTGCGGTCATTGCACTGGTCACGGTTCTGATCTCGGCATGGATACCGTCCAAGAGGGCAACCGGAGTTTCCGCCGTGGAGGCGATCCGCCAAAGCATGGACATCAAGGTAAGCGGCAGACCCGTCCGAACCTCGAAGCTCGCCTACAAGCTGTTCGGACTTCCCGGCGTCCTTGCCGGCAAGCACTATAAGCGCAACCGAAAAAAATACAGAACCACCGTCGTCAGCCTCTTTATGAGCATCGTCCTCTTTGTTTCTGCGGCGGCCTTCACCGACTACATGACGGAATCCGCCGAGGGAGGGCTGGCCTCCGATCAGTTCGACCTGATCTATGCGGCAGAGTCGGACGCTTCTGCCGCCATGACGCCCGATGCGCTTCTGGAGCTGCTTTTCTCCGAGCAGAATGTCACCGGCGGTACCTATACCAAGAAGCAGTTTTTGCAGGGCGATATCTCCCGCGAATATGTCACGGCAATATATGCCGACCGTTTTGCCGACTTCGGCATGGAGCGTGAGGACAGAGCGCCGAAGGAACTCAGCATCTCCGGTTATCTGTACTTCGTTGCGGACGCAGAATTTAACAAGCTACTGGAAAAGTACAACCTGAAGGAAGCGGATTACTATAACCGGGACAAGCCCCTGGGCCTTGCCCTGGATCGCAACATTGAACTTGACCGCCGGCTTGAGAAGTATGTCACGCTGGACACGCTCAAGAGCGATGGGTGCGTGATCGAGGGACTTTACTATGTAGAGATCGACGGATATTACCGAAAAGACAGCCGGATCGATGAGAACGGCAATAAGGTCGTCCTCTATCAAAACAGAGACAACGAGAGCGACATCATTGAGCTACCCTATGAGGAATCCTTTGCAAAGTACACGCTGCGGTCCGAAAAAACCATTGAGGAGGCTCCGTTCTTTGTCAGCCGCAGCACGCCGGTGGCCATCAATATGATCTATCCGTACAGCATGCTGGGGAGCGTGGTTCCCAAGGCGGCGCTGAATCAATTCCGTAATACAGAGTATTTCCTCACCTCGAGCGATCACACCGCGAGCTTTGAAAATCTGGCGACCGTGCTGACGGAAAACGGTCTCAGCAGTCGGCAGCTTTTCGACTACGCCGCAAACGCCGAGACAAACCGGAATGTCATAACCATTATCCGGGTATTTGCCTACGGCTTTATCGTGCTGATCTCCCTGATTGCCGCGGCCAATGTATTCAACACAATTTCCACGAATATCAGCCTGCGCCGCCGGGAGTTTGCCATGCTGAAATCGGTGGGCATGACGCAGAAGGGCTTTCGCAGGATGATGAACTGCGAGTGCCTGCTGTACGGCTCCAAGGCACTGCTTCTCGGTTTGCCGGTGTCCTGCGGCATTACATATCTCATCTACCGCGCAGTCACAACGGCCTATGAAACCTCCTTCCATCTGCCGTGGGCGGCCATCGGCATCGCCGTCCTGAGCGTGTTTCTGGTCGTATTCGCCACCATGATGTATTCAATGAGCAAGGTAAAAAAGGACAATCCCATCGACGCCTTGAAAAATGAGAATTTATGACGAAAGGAGGAACTCTGCATGAAAAAGCTCCTGTTTTTCTCTGCTATCGTGATTGCTGCTGTTGCGGTTATTGCAGCGGTCGTGGACTTTTGCATCCTCAAACAAAAAAGAAGCCAAGGGTCAAAAACAATGTCAGAGAACAGAGAATGAGGGTAAAAAGAAGGACGCTCCGAACGGTTTTAATCGTGATGCTTTGTCTTGCGGTAGTTGGGGGTGGTGTGTTGCTTGTTGTGAACAGTTATGTAAAAGATGTCGGTGAAGGACGGCTGCTTTCCGTTGCACAGGCGGCAGAGCTGGATGGCGTGGACTGTATTCTTGTGCTTGGCTGCCAGGTGCGTGATGACGGAAGCCTCAGCCATATGCTTCGAGATCGTCTGTCACGAGCATTGGAACTGTACGAGATGGGCGCAGCGCCGAAGATGCTGATGAGCGGCGACCATGGACGCAAAGAGTACGATGAGGTAGGAGCCATGAAGCAACATGCAGTGGAACATGGTGTACCATCCGAAAACGTTTTTATGGACCACGCTGGCTTTTCTACTTATGAGACCGTATACCGTGCCAAAGAAATCTTTAAAGTGGATAAGGTAATCATCGTAACGCAGGAGTATCACCTGTATCGTGCGCTGTATATAGCCGACCGGATTGGAATAGACGCATATGGAGTTCCCTCCGACTACCACACATACGCCGGTCAGCCCAGACGGGAATTTCGGGAGATTCTTGCAAGGTGTAAGGATTTTGTCTTATGCATCTTCCAGCTGGAGCCGACCTACTTGGGAGAAGTCATTCCGGTCAGCGGTAACGGGGATCTGACCAATGACAGATAATGTGTGCGGTGCGGGTGTGCACTCGCACCGCAGCGGCCGAAAAAATGATGATTTTTGGGAGGTATAAAATGTACAGCAATGACGCAATCACACACGGAAAAATCAAATGGAGATCCCTGCTGATCTGCTGGCTGATCATCCTTGCAGGCTACCTCATGATCCGCATGGTCTTTCTTGTCTTTGGCCTACAACTGCACCTGACTGCTCAAGGAGTCTGCCTTGCGCTGCTGCCATATTGTTTCGGGGCGCTGTTTCTGTGGAAGCGCTGCACGGAGGGCAAGCCACTGTTTTATGCGCTTGGCATCCTGCTCCCAGCTATTGTCGAGAAGCTGGCGCTGTATTTCCTTGGGGCGTATCTATGCGGGGTCAGTCCCTTCCGTGTCACGGCAGTCATGGAGGCAATTGGAACGATTGAGCCGTATGCGGTGCTCTTTACACGGATGCCCATGCGGTATGCATTCAATCTGCTGTTCTTTAACTGGATATACATTCTTTGCGGCATCGCCTTCTCTGCACTCTGCTTTTTGGGCTTGTCCCTCCTGCAAAAGCGGACGGAGGATGAATTATAAGCAAGATGTAGGGGCGGCAGAATGTTGTCCTGTGTCTGATTGCCTTTCCTGTAATCAATACTACTTGCAGGCTTACGCACAGGCAGGACCTCGACCGCTGAAAAGGCAGAGCGGCGCGACGGTAAAGCCCGTCCCGCCGTTCGTGTTTCGAGGGTTTGATTGATAAGGTGGAAGTTGTATTATTCACCACGATTATCGGTTACGTAAACAATGCAGGCAATTCCGGAAAGCATCGAAAAAATAATTGTTCTAATACCGCCCTCTCGGCTTGCCATGCTTCTACTGTTAGTGCAATCTCAAACACGCTTTTGGGACACATTAGCATAAAGCATTTGAGAAAAAACCTGCCGCTGTGCACCATTACCGCAGTTAGGCGGGGCTCCTGGCAAAGACGATAAAAACCCTCAGTCCAAAATCTGCCGGATGCTTCCGTTGTGCTTTTACACGGCGGCGTTCATTGAAAGCGTTTAATTTGCGAATAAATCGCATATTGACTTTTCTGCTTTCCTTGTGTATACTAATTTGCAAATGAATTGCAAATTGGAGGCGTGGTGACTTGTCCAGTTACAGCACGCAGCAGAGGAAGGCTCTGCTTGCCTATTTGATCCGGCACCCGGATGAGCTGCTGTCCGCACGGCAAATTGCGGACGCACTGGCGGATGAAAAAATCAGCCTCAGCGCCGTATATCGGAACCTTGCACAGTTAGAGACGGAAGAAAAAGTGCGGCGCAGCAGCAAGAGCGGCACGCGGGAGGTCTACTTTCAGTACCTTGACGCCGAAAGCTGCAAGGGTGCGCTGCACATGAGCTGTGTAAAATGCGGCAGAACCTTTCACATGGCAAGCGGCAACGCCGCCCTGTTTGCAAAGCACCTGGCGCAGAGTGAGCAATTCACGCTGGACGCCGCCGACACGGTTCTCTATGGCACCTGCGCGGATTGCAGGGAAGAATAACATTCGGAAGGAGGACAGGCTATGACCAAAAAATCTCGTTTGATCACAGGCTTGCTGGCAGCCGTGCTGGCGGCTGTCATGCTGTCCTCCGCTGTCTATATTGCGGTCGAAGCCAACCATAACTGCTCCGGCGAGGACTGCGCCATCTGCCACCAGCTGCAGGTCTGTGAAAATCTGCTCAAGAGCATTGGGCTTGCCGGTGCTGCTGCGGTTTTCGCCGCGGCGGTCAGGTATGCCCCGTGCAGGGTCATTCCCTCCTGCGCGGAGGTTGTCCGCACGTTTACTCTGGTTTCACTCAAGGTCAAGCTTTCAGATTAAATAAGAACTATTTACAAGGGTGTAGTCTATCCGTTTTCGGATAGGCTTTCGCGGTGTTGCCGTCACCCTTGTATTTTTGCGCCCAATTTTACGTTCTTATCATAATTTGGAGGTACATATAGTCTATGAAAAAGATAACTGCGCTGCTGCTTGCGCTTATGATGCTGGCCGGCGTCCTTGCCGGCTGCGGAAAGCCGCAGGATGCCGGAAAGGCCGGCAAATTGAAGGTCGTCACGACCATCTTCCCCGAATACGATTGGGTCAGGGCGATCCTGGGCGACAAGGCGGATAACGCCGAGGTCACCATGCTGCTGGATAACGGCGTTGACCTGCACAGCTATCAGCCCACCGCCGATGATATTGTCAAGATATCCGATTGCGACCTCTTCGTCTATGTGGGCGGCGAGTCCGACGGCTGGGTGGAAAACGCTCTGAAAAACGCCGCCAACGGGAATATGAAGGTCATCAATCTGCTGGAGGTGCTGGGTGATTCCGTGAAAACGGAGGAGACCGTTGAGGGTATGCAGGAGGACGGTCACGACCACGGTCACAGCCACGATGAACAGCTCACGGAGGATGACATCAGGGATCGCACCCTCTCGGATTTCGCCGGTGCGTGGAAGTCCCTGCACCCCTATCTGCTGAACGGCGACCTGGACAAATTCTGCCAACACAGGGCGGAAGAGGACGAGGACAGCTCTACCACAAAGGACACCTATTGGGAGAAATATAAGACCTCGTGGCAATGCGACGCCGAGAAGATTTCTATCAACGGGAACACGATCACCTTCACTTATGGAGACGGAAAAACCGTTTCCGCTGAATACACCTATGCCGGTTATCAGCCAAAGCTGAATGACGAGGGTAAGATCCGCAGCGTTCGTTATCAGTTCGAAACCACCAGTACCGATGCGCCCAAATATGTGCAGTTCAACGACCATGGCCACGAGCCGGGCGAGGCGGAGCATTTCCATATCTACTTCGGCAACGACAGCTTCGATGCGCTGATGAGTTCCAAGACCAATCCATTTTTTGTGAAGGACGCGCTTTCCGTAGAGGGCATCCTTGACGAGCTGATGGGGCATGACCATGGGGAGGAAAAGGACGAGCATGTCTGGCTGTCTTTGAAGAACGCCCAAGCACTTTGCGTGACGATCGCGGATGCACTGTGCGCCATCGACCCGGACAACAAGAATACCTATATAGCCAACGCCGCGGCGTATAGGGACAAGCTGGCGGCTCTTGACGCAGACTATCAGGCAGCTGTGGACGGTGCGGCCCATAAGACCGTTTTGTTTGGCGACCGCTTCCCGTTCCGCTATCTGGTGGATGATTACGGTCTGGGCTACTATGCCGCTTTTGCGGGCTGCTCCGCTGAAACCGAGGCCAGCTTTGAAACCGTTTCGTTCCTTGCAAAGAAGGTGGATGAGCTGGGGCTTCCCTGCGTGCTGACCATTGAGGGCGCACAGCATAGGATCGCGGAAACCATCGTCCAGAACACCGCCGGGAAGAATCAAAAGGTGCTGACCATGGATTCCATGCAGTCCACCACCTCCAAGGACGTGGCAAACGGTGCCACCTACCTTTCCGTTATGGAGAAAAATCTCTCCATGCTGAAGGAAGCGTTGGGGTAAGGAGGTAGGTCTATGGCTCAGCTCACTTGTCAAAGGCTCTGTGTCGGCTACGATGGACGGCCCGTTCTCCAAGACCTCAGCTTTGAGCTCCTGGCAGGCGACTACCTCTGCATCGTAGGGAAAAACGGCTCCGGCAAGAGTACCCTTATGAAAACGATCCTTGGCTTGCAGACGCCCATCAGCGGCAGCATTTTGACGGGCGATGGGCTGAGGAAAAACGAGATCGGCTATCTGCCGCAGCAGACAGTGGTACAAAAGGACTTCCCGGCATCCGTGAGAGAGATCGTTCTCTCCGGGTGCCAGGGACGCTGCGGCAGCCGCCCATTTTATAACAAAGAAGAAAAGCAGCTTGCATCTGATGCGATGGACAAGATGCAGATCACCCGGCTGGCAAGGCGGTGCTATCGCGAATTGTCCGGTGGGCAGCAGCAGCGGGTGCTGTTGGCCCGCGCGCTATGCGCCACGCAAAAAATGCTGCTTCTGGATGAGCCCGTTTCCGGACTTGACCCCAAGGTGACGGCGGAAATGTATACGCTCATCGAAAAGCTCAACCGTGAGGACGGCATCACCGTAATCATGATTTCTCACGATGTGGCCGCCGCCGTCCGATACGCCAGCCATATTCTGCATATTGGCGACACCGTTTTCTTTGGGACAAAGGCGGACTATCTTCAAAGCCCGCAAGGGCGGCTGTTTGACGTGAAGAAAGGCGGTGACAGCCAATGACCGCTATCTTGGAAAAGCTGGCTCTCTATTGGGCATATCCCTTTGTCCGCTATGCCCTCATTGTCGGTGTACTGATCGCGCTTTGCTCCTCCCTGCTGGGTGTAACGCTGGTGCTGAAACGGTTTTCCTTCATCGGCGACGGTCTGTCCCATGTGGCGTTCGGCGCAATGGCGATTGCCGCCGTGCTGCAGATCACCAACAAAATGCCGCTTGTCATGGTCGTTACCATCCTCAGCGCCGTGCTGCTCCTGCGCACCGGGCAGAACACGAAAATCAAGGGTGACGCCGCCATCGCCATGATCTCGGTGGGGGCTCTTGCCGTCGGCTATCTCCTGATGAACATTTTCTCCACCTCGTCCAATCTTTCCGGCGATGTGTGCAGTACGCTGTTCGGCTCCACCTCCATCCTGACGCTGTCCCCCGCAGAGGTATGGCTGTGCGTGGGAATGTCGGTGCTGGTCGTGGCAGTGTTCATCCTGTTTTACAATAAGATCTTCGCCGTGACCTTTGACGAGAGCTTCGCAAGGGCGACCGGCACGAAGGCGGGTCTTTACAACCTGCTGATCGCCGTTGTCGTTGCGGTCATCATCGTGCTGGCGATGAACCTTGTGGGTTCCCTGCTGATCTCCGCACTGGTGATCTTCCCGGCGTTGTCCGCCATGCGGATGTTCAAGAGCTTTCGCGGCGTGACCATCTGCGCCGCAGTCCTTTCGGTTTTCTGTGCCCTGCTCGGCATTCTGGCATCCATTCTCGCCGGTACGCCGGTGGGCTCCACCATCGTCGCCGTTCAGATCGGCGCTTTCAGTCTGTCGTGGCTGGCAGGCACGGTATTGGGAGGTGTTCATAGATGAAAAAAATATTGTGTGTTTTGCTGATTGCCCTAACTCTTGTCCCTCTCGCCGCCTGCGGCCGTGAAATAGATAAAGTGACTGCTGCAGCTGATTCAGCCGATAACCAAGCGCCAGAATCTTCTGTTTCACAAAAACAGCCCACAGAAAAGAAATCGGAGTCTAAGCCCGCAGCCTCTGAACCAACGCAAAGCACAGACGGTGTTGATGTTGACCTCACAAGGCTTAGCAGTACAATGGTATATTCCGAAGTCTATAATATGATGAACGCCCCCGGCGATTATATTGGGAAAACCATTAAAATGACGGGACAATTTGTATATTACGAAAACCCTGATACGAAAGCCCAATACTTCACCTGTATCATTGGCGATGCAATGGCTTGCTGCTCGCAGGGATTGGAGTTTGTACTGACCGGTAAGCATACTTATCCGGATGATTATCCGGAGTTGGGCAGCGAGATTACGGTTAGTGGTACATTTGAGTTATATGAGGAAGGAGACATCCGATATTGTCGGCTGGTTGATGCGGAAATGATTGGGCAATAACGCAGCCTCCTGCAAAAAACGGACAGCTCTCCGCCTAAGTCGCATTTCTGCGTGAGAGCAAAAGCTACCTGTTTTGCTGTTGAACTGACTATCAGCGCGATAGCGAGGCATTTTGACTATAGCTTTGTCATCTGCTTCTTCACCGTATATGAGCATTGACTTTGCAGCATTCAGCCTATAGCAGGAACTCTCAAGGTTTCACTTGCGAAATGGCAGAATCCCTGCTATAATGCTTATGTAAGTTACAGAATTGCCACCGAGCAATTATAGTGAATGAGTAACACAGTGCCTGAGGATGAACGTCTTCAGGCACTTTTTTGTTTCTTCTGCCTCTCACAAACAGAGGCACAGACGGGGACGGCGGGGAGTATGCCCCCTCCCTGCTATCAATTTCATATCTGGGATCCTTGGGTCCAAAAGCGCTTAGAGAGCTTCGGTTCTTTAAGCGCTTTTTTATATAGATCGGAGCCTAACCGCTCCCTTACCCTTTGCTCCGGGGAGCCTTTCGGCATACCCGTACAGATAGATATTACATGCAGGAATGCAGAAAGGAAATGCCAGTGGAAGACGATTACATGATGGTGATCATCCCGTGTATTGCGGAGATTGACGCCTCAGATACGCCTGAACGAGTCAAAAAGCTCCGCCTTGGAGCCGTTAGCGAGCTTCAGCGGTATCTGCATTATTACCGGCAGCTTGGCTATATGCCGAAGCTGCTCTATGCCATTGCAGACAAGAAATGCCGGATGATAGTTTCCGCCACAACCAAGGCGGAGATGCAAAAGCTAGTCCGACCCAATTGTCCGCACTATGACGGAGCCGGATTTATCCCGGATGCTTATAGTGTCCCGGAGGAAGAACTCATCTGTTGGAGCGAAACATCCCTAAAAGGGCCGCTGACCGCAGAGGGCTTTCAGCGGTATATGGAGCTTTTTAAGCAGGTGCTTCCGGAAGAAAGCCGCAGACTCGCGTTGTGAGGTGATGCAGATGGATAACATCGGGAATACCGAGCATGCGTTGACCTTTGCGGATCTGCGTGTTCACTACTATACCGGACGGAGCTATCTCATCTCCGGCGAAGGCCGGAATAGGGTGTTTGGCTATCGGCACGGTGTGATGACCGATATCGGAGATCTGCCGGAAGCCGAATGGACCCGGCTGGCAAAACAACTGATCCGGCAATCCGATGAGCAGGAGCTATATCAGCAGCTTTTCGCATGGGAAAGAGAGCAAAGCCATTGGGAACAAAGTCCTTCTCAGTTTGAACTGGATGTGCTGAGTTTGCATATGGCGCGGCTGCCGGACAATCCGGCGTGGTGCGATTTTATTCCATTCAACCGGAAATATCGCCCTGAAGTGCTTTGCAATGCAGAGATTCTATGGCTCAAGTGTTCCGGGTGTGGAAAACTCCACGAAAGGACAGGAACGCAGTTCAAAAATATCCGTGACAGAAGCAATGGTAAGCTGTACTGCCGGAAATGCGGTGATTGGATGCCGGTCCACCCATGCACTCATCCTAAGGAAGGGGGTGATGGGAACGGATAAAGTCATCATCGTTGTCAAGGACGGAATGGTTCAGGAAGTATTCGGATCCTGCCCTTACAAATACGATGTTGAGATCCTGGACATGGATTTTAACGGAGCCGACCCTGACGCAGAGAATGCCGCGCAGGATCGGCTTCAGACTGTCCGGCAGTATCTCAGCAAAATCTATTAACGGAAAGGAGAAGCATTATGCAAGAAAAGAACAATACAAATCTAGAGCGGATGCGCGAACTGATCGAGCAGCTCACAGAAGCAGACATCGCCTACTACAAAAACGATGCTCCTATTATGACGGATCTGGAATATGACCGACTGACAGAGGAGCTCGCCTCTTTGGAGCATGATACCGGGCTGGTGCTTTCCGGTTCGCCGACGCAGAAGGTTTCCGGAGAGATTTTGGAAAGCCTTGCGGAGGTGCGGCATACAAAGCCCATGCTGTCCGCAGGCAAGACGAAGTCCATTGAGGATCTGATCCGGTTTGCAGCAGGACGTGCTGTTCTGCTGAGCTGGAAGATGGACGGGCTTACGCTGGTTTTGCGGTATGAGTACGGAAAACTGAAGCAGGCCATCACCCGCGGCCGCGAGGGTATCATCGGTGAGGATGTGACCCATACGGTGCGTACCTTCCGAAACGTGCCCTTGACGATCTCCACGAAGGAATCGTTTGAGGTACGCGGAGAGGGTGTTATCTCGTGGGAAAGCTTCCACAGAATCAATGCCAGTCTGGAGGAGCCCTATACCCATCCGCGGAATCTGGCCTCCGGCAGCACGCGAAAGCTTGACGCCGGTGAGGCAAGCAAGCGCCGGTTGGAGTTCTGGGCTTTCGAACTGGTCAGCGACCATCTGGAACCTGAGAGCAAGCTTGCGCAGCAGCAATTTCTACAGAGCAGTGGTTTCTCGGTTGTGCCATATATCTTTTTGGATGCCGGGCACAGTGAGCAGGACATCCGAGATACAGTCGCCGGCATGGAACCCAAAGACTTCGCATATCCGGTGGATGGTCTCGTCATGGAATATGAAGACCTCCGCTATGGCAAAAGCCTTGGAGCAACCGGACATCACGAGAATCGCCTGATTGCGCTCAAGTGGGCCGATGAACTCTATAGCACGCGTTTTCGCGGCGTGGAGTTGGCCACGACCAGAACCGGTATGGTGAGCATTACCGGTTTGTTCGACCCAGTCAACATCGATGGGACGCTTGTTGGCCGTGCGTATCTGCACAACCTGGATGTCTTTGATGAATTCCAGTTTGGTATCGGAGATAAGATCCGCGTATATAAAGCGAACATGATCATCCCGCAGATCGCAGATAACAGGACACCGAGCAATACGTATGCGCTGCCTATGACCTGCCCCTGCTGTGATGAACCTCTGACCGTCAAACGCACAAGCGGTGGAACGCGGCAGTTATACTGTGTTAATCCCCACTGCGCTGCAAAGCTGGTGCAGAAGTTCGCGCATTTCTGCGAGAAGACCCGCATGAATATCGAGGGACTTTCGGCAACAACACTGGAAAAGCTCATTGGCCATGGTTGGGTTCACAATTTTGGCGATCTGTATGAACTGGAACGGCATCGTGAGGAGATCATCAAGACGGAGGGGTTCGGCGAGAAGTCCTTCGAACGCCTGCAGGCTGCGATCGAAAAAAGCCGCTGCTGTACGTTGGCAAAGTTCATCGCCGGTCTGGGCATCCCCATGGTTGGGCGCCATGCAGGCCGGGATCTGGATCGCTATTTTCATGGCTCATGGGCTGAGTTTGAGGCGGCAATTCTCAACGGCTTCGATTTCACACAACTGCCGGATTTTGGCGAGACCATGCACAACAACATTTATACCTGGTATGCGGATGCTCAGGAAGCAAAGCTCTGGCGTCCGCTGCTGAGAAAAATTCAATTTGAAACAAAGGAGAATTTGACTATGGAAACCACCATGAATAACCCCTTCGCAGGCAAGACCGTCGTTGCTACCGGAAAGCTGGAGCATTACACCCGTGACGGCATCCAGGAGAAGCTGATTTCTCTGGGCGCCCATCCGTCCGGTGCTGTGAGTAAAAAAACCGATTATCTGATCGTTGGCGAAAAAGCCGGCAGCAAGCTGACCAAAGCACAGCAGCTGGGCGTAAAAACGCTGACTGAACAGGAATTTGAGGACATGCTGGCCTGAATGGCAGGCGGCGCAACGGTTGCGGAGCAGGGATTACCTGCTCCGTTTCCGGTCTCAGGAGGAAATCAAGATGACAAATCACAAATACCGTTGTCCTGTCTGCGGAGCCAAGAGCTTCGAGGTCACAGTACATGTTACGCAGGAGTGGAAAATCGACTGCAACGGCACTTTTCTGGAAGCGTTGAATGAGTGCGTCGAGGTCACGCACTATCCTGACGAAGCGGATATCTGGAGCTGTTCCAACTGTGATTTTTCCGCAGAAGGCAAATCGTTTCTCGTAAATACTCACAGTTAGGAGGACACATAATGAGAAAAACGAAGATCGGGGTCATGGACTTCCACGGCAGCGTGGATATCACCGACCCCTGTTACGACAAAGACGTCTGGTGCCGGATGAACAATGTGAAAATCAGTGAAGGCGAATATGCCTGCTATGTCTGGCGTCATACCGACAAAGGTAAGTATGAGGACGGTACGCCGTATTCGTATTTACTGGTCGGTGCGATCGGGATATACCGGAACGGTGATATACCACGCCAGAAGGACATGGAGGAGATTGGCAGCATAGGCGTTGACGCCGGACTGGCTGGGTTTTTCCACAACAAACCGGATTACAGCGACGAGGAATGGGGCAGGTTCTGTGACCGCGTCCGTAATGGCGATGCATGGCTGATAGAGGACGGTTTTTATAGCTCGTCCGGGTATGGCGACGGATGCTATGGCGTATATGCTTATAAACAGGATGGCGCAATCACCGCATTGGAACTCCGTTTTCTGTGATGAGGCGGGGCGCGTGCGTAGTTCTCGTGGATTGTGTAGAAAACAATAGGAGGTCACAAAATGAAAGAAACCAAGAATGCACGTTTCCGTCGCGTGGCGGAGGCGCGCGTCAACAAAATTATTCGGATGCTGCGCCTTCTGGGCAACTGCCCCGGAACAAACACCTATGCCTATGACGCCGATGCCGTCGAGCAGATTTTCACGGCACTGCAGATCGAACTGGATCAGGCGAGAAAGCGATTCTCTGAAAACGGGAGACCGGGACGAAATCGGTTCTCTCTTTCGCAAGCGCCGACGCCGGACACCGTTTCGTATCCGCACATCACGCTGCCTCTGCCGGACGGCACACATCTTCGAGCCGTCGCTTATGCAGATACGACCTATCCGGCCATCAATCTGTATCTACTGCGGGATGGCGAGCCGGAGGAACTCGTATGCTTTGCGGAATACAACTCGGAGCACAGCCCCTGCCACGAGCTTTGCATCGGCGTCTACACCTCCGATGCGGAGGACACACAGTATTATGGGCCATATCGGCCGGAAAGGGAAACAGAGTATGGAAAAGGTGATTGATAAAAGCCAGGCATATGAAGCCTACCGACTTGCGTGGGATGATATCGCAAAGTTGCTGTCAGATCAGATCAAGGCTGTTCTGGGCCGAAGGTTTCTTCTGCGTGTGTGGCCGGAGGATCAAGGATACTGGGGCGCCCGTGCACTGCATGGGCTGTTTTCGGTTGCTGATCTGAATCGGCTGCTGGATGCTGTACAAGCAGACGCGGAGACCCGCATGGAAACTCTGCCGGAGGATTCAGAGGACGTACACGGTTTCGGCATGACACTTGGCTCGCTTCTTTTGAAGGCCGCTTTACAGGCGGACTGGAAGTGTGAGATGGTCGAGGACGATGCACTCTGGCTGATCGGTTTTGTCAGCTCGGAAACGCGGCCTTACACGGTGAGCGGTCTTTTAAGAACACTCAATTCGGATACGCTGATGTCGGCCAAAGAGATTCTGACATACCTGAAAGACAACGACAGCACTGACCGCACGCTCAGTGATATTAGGCTGCGCTATTATGCCGCGCACGGAAATGAGCTGTGCTGGCGCTATCCCATCTGCGACGGAATCCATGCCGGTGCGTTTATCCTGGCCACAAAAGACGGCTATCTGAGTCTACCCTACAACAGTATGGACGAGGAAGACTATGAAATCCTGGTATTGGATGACGCTGTATTTCACGATCCGGCATCACTTACTACCTTTCTGTCAAACTGGGAGGATTTCTCTGCCGACCTGACGGATGCCATGCGCGAGATGCACCGCATTCTGGAAGGAGGCGAAGAGGATGCCTGATGCGGTTAAACCCGAGATCTGTCTGACAGGAAAGCTTCTGTACCCGGTACATATCGGCTTACCGGCATATATTCAGGAGACTGACGGATACCGAAGGACTTCCACAGTCTGTGCTATTCTGGCAGACACACACAAGAAACTACCGTGATTGAAACGCGCAATAGCGTGTATTCCATTCAGAAAGTATGAGGTGCAGTATGAACAACAATATCGACTGGATCATCCATCTTGTAGCAAACGGAGCCTGTGACGAGTGCGGGAAGGAGGAAAAAGGATTCCTGCCCTATACCTGCAATGCGCATACTCATGGCATGGAGAAATATGGCCACCCGGATTTTCAAGTGGTTCTGAGCCTTCCTCCACGTGAAATCGGAAGGATCCTCAACACAATGGGGCTTAGGGTTCAGGAAGGAGAACGCTTTCAGGCCGGTAGGTATGTATCCGGCATCTATGCCGACTGCGATATCCGTCTGGATGAATTTCGAGAAACGGGACGCAATGTGCTGCGTGCCGTCATACCGGATCGGCAGAATCGTTTTCCGGAAGACCCACAGTGCGAAGAACCATATCGGCTGCAGAGCATGGATACAGAGGATCTGTATGAGAGAGAAGGTGCATTGTCGTGAAAATTGCCATCTACCAGATTGCGATAGAGCGCGATGAGAACCGTCTTGCGTTTCAGAGCCTGAATCACATCATATCGGTCAGCAATGGTCGAGTCCCTGCAGAACTTTACGACTGCGTTTTTGCCGGAGAAGTTTCTGCGCAAACACTGGAGGATATATTCTATGTTTTCAACATGGAGCACCCTTCCGGTTACAAAGGGCGGTCACTCTCGGTCTCCGATGTAGTGGAAATATTTCTTGCATCAGGAGGAAGTGAGTTCTATTACTGTGAGCCAATCGGGTTCAAGCGGATTCGCTTTGAAAAGGAGTAAACCAAACGCTGAGCACAAAAATAAATCAGGCTTTACAGCACAAACAGGAGGCGTCGAATTATCGGCGCCTCCTGTGGCCTAAAAGGAGAATATCACAATGAACATCGAAGAAGTCTTATCAACAACGCACAGAATCTCTCCTCGTGAGAGGGTCCCCTTTCACTGCACCTGCTGCGGCGAGTGCTGCCGCCATGTCCGGCAAAGCGTTCCCTTGGAAAGTCCGGATGTATTCCGGCTGACACGGCTGCTGCGGGAAAAGGATAAGGGAATCATTTGCATGGACGACTTTATTGCGCGGTATACCGAACTTGCCCTACTGGACGAATGTGGGTATTTCATGCTCATGCTGAAAGTTACAGGTGTTGACGACGCCTGTATTTTTCTGAAAGAGAATCGGTGTATGGTCCATGCGGCAAAACCAAGAACCTGCCGGATCTATCCATTCGTTGCCGGTATCGGAGATGACGGCCAGCCGGAATATCTGGTGAGCCGCGAAAAGGAACACCATTTCAAAGGCCCGGCCGTTCATGTAAAGGCATGGATGAAACGGCGGTTTACCGAGGAAGACAAAGCGTTTCTCAGAATGGATCTTGGTTCTGCTCGGGATATTGCACGACTCATGCGTCGGATACCCGAATTCCATCGGCAACAGGCGATGCTCCTGTTCTGGCGATATAAGTATTCGGATTTCGACTTAGATCAGCCGTTCCTAACGCAATATGCAAAAAATCTTCAACAGCTCAAGGCCGCACTGTCCCTGTTGGCGGAGCAGCCATAACCGACACAACCCGTCTATTATTCTATAAAAAGGAGAAGTAAAATGGATCAAAGATTACGACACATTGTGGAGCACTACGACGAGATGTGCATCGGAACGGATGAGCATTTTCGTTTTCACTGCAAGCAGTGCGGGAAGTGCTGCATCAACCGGGAGGATATTCTCCTGAATCCCAAAGACCTCTACAACATATCCAAGGAGCTGGGACTTGCGCCACAGGACACCATTGTACAATATTGCGAGGTATATCTGGGGCAAAACTCCCGAATCCCCATTGTACGGCTCAAGCCGAGGGGATCTATTAAGCGTTGCCCGCTGCTCAAGGACCGGAAATGTTCTGTTCATAATGCAAAGCCTACGGTTTGCGCCCTGTTCCCACTGGGCCGCAGCATAAAGCTGGATGCGAAAGAAACGGATCCGAACGCCATTGAGCGTGCCAGAATCCAGTATATCATCAACCCCATTGAGTGCGGAGATCGTTCCGAAGAGCATACCGTACGCGAGTGGGTAGAAAGCTTCGGCATCCCCATCCACGACAACGATTTTATTGCATGGCAGAAAGCGCTGTTCTCTGTAAGACAGCAAATCGTGGAGCTGGAGAAAATGCTTCCTGACAAATCCATGGAGCGGGTCTGGTCCATCACCTATCAGGCGCTGTATCTCAATTATGACATTCAGGAGGATTTCCGGAAACAGTTCCAAAAAAACAGCGACCGTCTTATCGACGCACTTGAACATCTGCCGGCATTGTGGAAGGAGCTCAGCCATGAATGATGACCGCAACCGTAGCCAAATCATTCGCATCGATGCACGTAACTGCTTTGTGGAAAGTCTGAATGATGCCTTTGAGATCGGGAAAGCGCATTTTACATTTGCCTCCTACGACCTCAGCAAGCCCTCCGGCCAGCGTCAGACCAACAGCATTCAAATCTACATCGATATGGCGGAGGTGTTGGAGTTGTGCCGGAAGCTGGTGGGTGGTGAATTGCGCTATCTAATGCAGGTTAAGAAGAAAAATGGCGACAGCACGCCGCTCTATCAGTGTCTTGGCGGCACTTCGGCGGAAAAGCTCGCAAGGTACGGACGGGCACGGGCGGATGGGAAAAGCCTGTCGCGGACTGCGCAGCTCGTCTGCGGCAGTA
>OKSE01000312.1_pt1 | contig 31021 bp, 29 predicted proteins | sample 1633631 | NCBI WGS metagenome assembly OKSE01 (sample SAMEA3541555, study PRJEB24748) | human gut metagenome | biome: human gut; feature: human-associated habitat; material: faeces | place: China | collected 2012 | reverse complement strand
CAGAATTCCCACAAGCTCGATGGATCTGGGAAAATCCGAACGCCAGAAAGAGCATTGAAAGTGGTGAATCCGTCTATATCTTGCTCAATCGAGCCGGTGGTTATCGTCGTGCTAAAGTGGAAGTCCAAAATCTTCAGATAGTCGGCATACAGTTTTGTACTGCCGAAGGGCCATGTCCTCAAAATGAATCTGAAGAAAATATGGAATCTACAGAAAACCATGATGAGGGATTTACTGATGAAACCAGTGATGATTCCACCTGTGAAGAAATCCCTGAAAACTATGAACTGTTAGCTTTTGAATGGACTGAATCTCATATGATGGATCTGAATGAGCGATGTAATGAGGCTATCGGACAAGGAAAGCAATCAATATTGATTTCCGAGGAAGAGCTTCCTGCAAAACAGAGCTGGAAAAACATTTGCGACGAGCTAATGCGTTCAGATATTGAGCTTGCAGTCTGTCAAGAAAACGGTATAGAAATCAAATTTGCGCAGTAAAACTGCAGAAAGGAAATCAAGCACTATGAGTGTAACAAATTTATTTAACTTTTCACGCTCCCTCCCAGCCCCTTTTGATACCCTCAGAAACAAAAAAGTAAAGGTTTCATCGAAGTATGGATCAGGAATGGAATCTACTCTTTGCTCTTCGGCAATTAAAGCAATTCATGCTTTGTGCCGTTGTATGGATGGGTCTTCGGAAGGCGCAGTTGGTACCATTGATAACAGAACAGTTGCGGAGTACAAATCTTCTATTGGACCAGATTCCTATCATCTCGTTGTGTATGATACAAAGGCCGGAAATCTGCTTGCCAGTGTATATGACAAAAGCACCGAAGTGATGGAGGTTTATACACTGAACAACAGCGGTAGAGACGGTGCAGCAGTCCTTATGGCTATGATGCCAGCTTTTATGGAAGATGAGGAATTCAGCAAACATCTGGAAAGCTATCACAATCATATGAATGACGGTTTTTCGGATTTATCTGCAGCAACAGATGATATGGCAATCCTTTGCGACAATATGTACCGCCGTGTAAAAGACGAAACGTGTGCGGCGCATGTTAAGGTTGTTTTGGATAAGTCCGGAAATCTGATGCGTATTTCTCAAACACAACTGGATTCCGGTGCGTATACACCAAACGATGTTATAGCCGGAGAGTTCACTGTATTTGCTCAGACTGGACCAGTAGTCATCAAACGCTCTACTAACACAGTAGAACACAGCGACTTTATTAGCAAGTATCAGTTTAATCCCGGACGATCCTTATCTCCGCTGGAAAAATCGCTGGTTCCACAGCTTCCCGCATGGTATATCATACCGGATGAAGTGGTAGACATCTGCAAACACGCAAATGCTACAACCGGAAAAGCGATGCCGATGCGTAATTTTCTGCTGCGTGGTCCTGCAGGTACAGGTAAAACAATGGGCGCCAAAGCAATTGCGGCGGGGCTTAATTTACCATACATGAAATACACCTGTTCGGCAGGCACAGAAATTTTTGATTTCGTTGGCATGATTTTCCCGGAAACCGATTCTGTTTCTACGGGAGATGCTGAACTGGATCGCGAACGAGAAGCTTTGAAGGCAATGGGCGGAATCAATTATGCTAATGTTGCTGCCTTAATGCACTTGCCTGACTTGGATGATATGGATTATGATCCAGCAGGTGTATATAAGGCTCTTACGGGGATTGACAATGATGACGCCTCCGCTCAAGACTGTATGAGTATTGTCTTGGATAAGGTTACGGAAAAAGTACAGCAGCTCAGCAAACGTGCAGAGAACCATCAGAGCAGTGGACAGTCATACACATATGTGGAGACCGACTTTATAAAGGCTCTGAAAAATGGGTATGTGATTGAAATCCAGGAGCCAAGCACAATTATGCAGCCTGGCGTTTTGGTGGGTCTTAACTCAATGCTTGAGCAATCTGGATCTATTACACTGCCAACCGGAGAAATCATAAATAGGCATCCAGATGCTGTAGTGGTTGTTACCACAAATATCAGCTATGAGGGTTGCCGTGGACTCAATCAGTCTGTTATCGACCGTATGAGTCTTGTCAGAGATGTTGAGCTTCCGGCACCTGAAGTCATGGTACAGCGCGCCATGAGTGTAACAGGATGTGCAGATGATTATCTGGTATCCCAGATGGTGCAGGTTGTCAACGATATGTCTGACTATATGAGGAAAAACAGTATCACAGACGGTTCTTGTGGCATGAGAAGCTTAATCGACTGGATTATCAGTACCGAAATTACCGGTGATCCATATGCGTCGGCATTATATACCATTATCAGCAAGGCAACTGCTGATGAGGATGACCGACAAGCTCTAATCAATACCGTATTGGAACCGATATTTGCGCCAAGACGCTCAAAGAAAGCAGTATAAAATTTTAAGGAAGGAGGTTACCCTACATATGGCAAGGGTGAATCACAAAAAAGTCAAGCAGATGCTTGACCAAAATCGCAGTAAAATTACAGACCGTCAGTTCTTTACTTCGCGTATTTTAGCAGGACATTATGAAGACATGGCGATTGCGCAAACCAGGAGATACAAGTATAATCGGCGCATTCACATGAAACTTATATGGAAACCCAGAAGCGATGAAACCGCAGTAACTAATAACAGGCATATTTTGATAAATGCAGGACATCCATTGGTAACAAAGAAAAATCGAACTCGTGAGGATCGATACGAAATTGTTACTGGCATGTTTGCGCACGAGCTTGGGCATGTGCTGTTTACGGATTTCCCCATACAACAGACCCACAATAATTTTATGGGAATGTATAAATGGTATCCAGAACCGCCGAGTCTACTTTTTCCCGATGATGCAAAGAGAGAAAAAGCACTTTGGGAATATGCAAAAAAAGAACCCAGAAATCTCGAAATGCTTCAATCAGTTTCTCATTATGTTTGTAACATCATTGAGGATGGTTATGTTGAAAGTCGTATGCTTTCACGGTTTCCAGGAGTCCTTGGACAAAATCTTGCAACTCTGCGAGATCAAATGTTTGAGGATATGCGAACTGTGACTCAACTGATTGAGTCTGAGGAAGATGAAGAACGTCCAACTCATATTTTTCAGAGTATCGCTCAACTGCTGCTCTCCTATGTAAAGTATGGAGAAATTAAGTACGGCGAGGCTTCCAAAAAGGACGAAAGGATTCAGTTGGTTTTTAGCCTGATATCAGATCTGGATAATGCAATTATGGTTACATCCGGAAAAGAAAGGCTGAAAACAGTAAATTTAGTCTTGGTTCGTTGCTGGGATTATATCGAAAGCTTTATTGAGGTATGCAAACAGCGTCAGGATGATGCAAAAGCTGCAGGCGAAGAAACATCAGTGTCAGAAACACTTGCAAAAGCCTTTGGTTCTGTGGTAGGAGGTTCTTGTGCAGGCGAAGGTGATACCATCCCTGTCCCGGAACCACGTACAAGCTCTTGCCCAGCATGCAATGCCGGAAAGAGAAAAGCCACAAAAGCAATTGCTGAAGGCAGCGATGAGGAAGATAATTCTTCCTCATCAGAATCGGAAAATGCTGTTAGTGACGAAAAAGAAGATGATGCGTCAGATAATTCCGAGAATAGTACCACTGCATCGCAGTCATCAATAGGGGATGACGGTGTAGAAAGTGGCGCACTAAGTGGAAATGGCAAGAAGAATGTTTCCTCTGAAGAAGAAGGAAGAATCCCTTATCAACAGACTGAAAGTGTCTCTGAGCCGACTGGTGGTGAAACATCCTACAATGATGACTATCAGCGTGAACATTACGAAAATGCAGCTTCTGATATCGAACGTCTTTTAGATAAAATGGCGGAAAAAGCTGCATGCGAACAACTTGAAAACGAGCGACTCAGGGAACTAAATGAAGCTGCACAGAATATCTCTTATGGGGATATTCATGCGGGTGTACAAATACGCGTCAACCGTATTGCCGATGTCGATAACGAGCTTATAGAGCAATATGATCAAATTTCGGCACCGCTGATCCGCATTTCTAAGCAGCTGCAAAAAAGTATCGTTCAGCAGTTAAAAGACAGACAAAGAGGTGGAAAACAAACAGGTTTGGTAATGGGACGCAGATTGGATGCGCACGCATTATGCCGAAACGATGGCAAGGTTTTTTACAAAAACGCCTTGCCAAATGAAGTCCCCCAGATATCTGTTGGTTTATTGCTGGACGAGTCTGGTTCTATGTCTTCCTGCGACCGTTGTACTTATGCCAGAGCTGCAGCGATTATCTTATACGATTTTTGTCATAGCTTGGGTATACCAGTAACAATTTATGGTCACACAACGGGATACGACAGCGTAGAATTGTTCTCATATGCTGAATTTCAAGACATTGATCAAGACGACAAGTACCGCCTTATGGATATTTCCGCTAGAGGAAGCAATCGTGACGGCGCGGCTCTTCGATTTGTAGCCGAAAAAATGGTGAAACGATCCGAGGAGATCCGTATTTTAATGCTAATCTCAGATGGACAACCAGCTGACAGTGGTTATTACGGTGCAGCTGCAGAAGAAGATCTGAGAGGTATTAAGCAGGAATATCGTCGAAAAGGATTGCTTTTCATCGCAGCGGCAATCGGAGATGATAAGCAGAACATCGAAAGAATCTATGGTGATTCCTTCATGGATATCACTGATCTAAATCAACTGCCCATAAAATTGACGGCTGTAGTAAAGCGTCATATCGGGTTATAAACAAAACATCACTATAACAATGATGGGCAGCTGAATTTACAGTTGCCCATCTGTCTTTAAGAAAGGAAAATCATTATGCATTTTAAGACAATGGTAGCTGTAAATATTGCTCCCATAGTGGAGGATGAGAAAAGAAATCAGGAAATCAGGGATATGATCCAAAAACTTTCGGATTCCAGGTCTGAAAAAGTTAACCACATGCTGGAATGGCAAATCAGCCGCTTGCGTAGCAAAGTTACTGGCTTCTCAAGCGCTGTAGACGACATGGTCTCTGAAGTCATGGAACCCTATTTTCAGGATACAAGAAATCCTGACTATCTTGAGTTCTTTGACATGACAGCAGAATTAAGAGAAGATTACAACAGTACAACTGACTGTATTAAACTGCCAGAAGGCAGAATTGTTCAATTGGATCACTCTCCATATTACACAAACTACATTATTCAAGATGGAAAGGTTTTTCAGAAGCAAGCTGGAAAATTACATCATCAGAAACGTACCAAAAAAGCTAAAAAAATTCAGGCCTTTCCTCAGTACCCCATTTCCTCTCTCTATTCATCTTTTGAACAATATGCAGAGTCATTTGGATTTGAGTATGATGGAAAAACGCAAGGATATGGGTATTACTGTAATCCAAATACTAGATGGGACTGGTATCAAATTGGCGGAAGATGGCCAGAAATGTTCTTGGTTCGTACAGATTGCACAGAGTATTCTGAAGGAGAAAGAAGCTGGTGTAATGAAGATGCTCAGCTTGAATCCCCGGAAGGTTACATTTGGGTTTCTGCAGCACGAAAAAAGGACATTGACTGGGATGCTATGCGAAAATGGGATCATCAGAAAACGGCTAAAGCTTATGAAAAATATAAGTTCATGTTTTTGAATGGAAAATTAGAAGAAGGGTTTTATGGACAAATTGTAGAGGATGGTATCGTTTTCGCAGGTAAATATCTCTATCATAAAGGTGAAGCCTTAGAAAGTTTTCTTGAACGCTTTGCTGTTCCGGACACCTGGAAGTATCCTTTAAGTGTCAACGATATTGTAGATGCTGACAATTGGTGGGAGCAAGATGATTTGAGTTGCGCATTATCTGGTAATCGCAATTCAGATTGGCACACTTCTATTGATGAGTACATAGACAATGTTGATGACGACATGGTGCTTGTTGGTGTAGATTATCATTTTTAAGGAGGAACGGATATGAATCAAAAATATTTACAGGGGATTTCCAGTGATATGGAAAATTTAGATAGTGCCGTTTTCTTTGAAGCTACTCCCGAAAACATTTCAGCTTTTTTGGCACAACACCGATGGGCAGATATGGCTGCTATTGGCACTATAAAAGATCAGTCTTTCTTAACTGCAAGAATGGGCTTGATAGACACTTGTCCGGATCAAGAATATTTGGCGAAAAAGATTCTTCCGATTTATGCTAAGGTTCAAATGGGAGATATTCATGCACCAAAATTGAAAACAGTATCAAAAGAGGTTGCTCTTTCTGAGAAATGCCCAAGACCAGACTGGAATTACTTACGCTGGGATGGTTACAGTGATAAAAAGTATCAGGACATTCTCAGTGGCAAGGCTCTTATCAAATTGCTTTGGCATGGCGAAATGGCTTTTTTGGATTTACAGGTTCGCTCCTATTACAATGGCGGAAGATTAGCCCTGAAGTTAATAGATTGGAGCCAAGAAGATCCAGAACCATGGGGAGATTTAAGTGTGAATTTAGGAATTCATGTAGAAAAGGACTGTGCTTTTATCGACACCAACAATTTAGGGGAAGAAATCCTTCCGTGGATAGAAAAAAACGGATTAGGATCGCCTACAGGTCGAACTGAGCGAAGCGGATTTGTGATTTATCCAGAGTATCACTTCGATCCGGAACGACTGAAAGAGTTGGATGACTACGGATATGAACAGTACGAAAATCTTCTTCGGAGGTAACTAAAATGCAAACAACAAAATTGCTTAGACAGGGGGTGTTTATATGCTTATAAACAAAACAGGAGCTGAATTCCAGTATAATGGAATGGCTTTTAAAATCGGCGAGAAAATTATTGCAAATTCACAAAGTGAGTATTCCGGCTTAATTGGACACATCTTAGAGATCAGAGATGGTGAAGATAAGGAAACAGAAAATGAAACTCCAGATATTTACTGCGAGTTTGATGTTCCATCTTTGCCCTATGATGTAAAAGCTCTTGAAAGTTATTTTTCAGAGTTATATGGTGAAACAAAAAAAGTTGATGACATTCCTCTTGATTGCGTCATTATGGCTCCGGAAATGATAGATGTACTGGATGCTGTCAACAGCCGTCGATTTCAGGTATATCTTGTTCATGAAGAATGGGTAGTAAAAGGTGAGCAATCCTTTACAGTGGAAATTTTTACGGATTATCAGATGGCGAAGGCTTGTTTGAATGAAAAGCTGCAAGAAGAACTTACACAAGGTCCTGCTCATTCATGGCAAGAGAAAGATGAATTTGAAGTAGATTCAGGTTCTTATTTTTTCAAATGTTGGTTAGATGGTGAGTACTGTGAAAATCACTATAAAATCGCTATTTGCCAGGATTCAGTGCAAATGTCCGAAGTCCAATTTGGTACTTTGGGGCGTATCTACCTCGATGAATGCAGGACAGAGGATTTTAGGTCACAGGTGAAAGAGTGGGATAAGATTGCTGATCTGTCTGAGGAAGATTATCAGAAATTTATCAGTGATCCCAGTATTCCGGAACGTGTACATAAAGCACTTGGAGGTAATGACTCATACTGGGAAAGCTACTGGGAAAGTGTCTCTGAAGTTGCGCGTGAATTGCTGGCTCAATATTTGGAACAGCAGCGTGCTGTAAACGGAGGTGTTTAGCAATGACCCCTATGTTTCAAGAACGAAAATCCGCACGTCCGCTAACCAGCATTGTTTCTTATCCGGAACGCGGTGAAGGTGGAAACAATAAATATCGTGGAAATTGTTCTCCAAAGCTTATTGAGGATTTACTTGGCTTTTTCAAGCCGATGGAAATCTGCGACTATATGTGTGGTAGTGGCACAACAAAAGCCGCTGCTGATAAGCTGGGAATCCGCAGTCATCTGTACGATCTACATAGTGGATTCGATCTAATGAATTGCGAAATTCCAGAACGTCCAGAATTTATTTTCTGGCATCCTCCATACTGGGATATAATCAAATACTCTGATGTTATGTACAAAGCGTCGGAAGTAAAAGAGAAATATGGATACGATCCTTGTAAGGCGGATTTATCCCGTATCCCGGATTGGGGCAAGTTTGTTGAAGCGATGAACTATGCAATGATGAAACAGTTTTGTGCTCTGGAAAAAGGCGGTCGTATGGCTGTACTTATGGGAGATATCAAAAAGCGCGGAAAGCTATACAGTATGCTTGCAGAGATTATAAAGCCAGGAACGCTGGAAAACATTATAATCAAAGCGCAGCACAATTGCTTTTCTGAGCAAATACAGTACAGTGGAAAATTTATTCCAATTCTTCATGAGTATGTACTGGTTGTGAGAAAAGATAATGCCCTTATCTATCCCATTCTTTTTACAACAGAGAAGAAACTGGACATCCGTGACATGCCAGGAGCTACTTGGCGTGATGTAGTCGCAGCTGTATTGACTGAGAAAAAGGAGGCTGTATCCTTAGAAGAAATTTACAAGGAGGTGGAGCTATACAAAAAAGCTCAAAAAAATCAATGGTGGAAGGAAAAAGTTCGCCAGACTCTTCAATACCATCCGGATCATTTTTTTCATGCTGGACGAGGACTTTGGGGCCTTCGTCAAAGGCATGCAGTGTGAATCGGAAATGGTAAATAAGTATCAAGCATAAAATTTAATAATTGCCACACTGAAGGGATGTCTATTTAGACATCCCTTTTTCTTTTGAATTTTTTTCGGAAAAACGCATATCATATCTTAAAGTGCTTATTTACATTTTTACTTTAATGATGTATAATTTAAAGCAAGAATGTAAATGAGCGCTGAGAGGTGATTATGTATGGATAAAATCTGGGAAAAATTCGTTAGAATAGCAGAGGATAATGATGGAGTTATCCGAACAAGCCAAGTTGAAGCGGCTGGTATCAGTCGTCCTATGCTAAAAAAATATATGGATTTAGGAAAATTGGAGCGCATCAGAAAGGGTCTATATATATTAAGCGGAGAAGTTGCAGACGAATATGTTCTTCTGCAGGCTCAAAACACAAAAGCTATCTTTTCATATGGAACGGCACTTTTTTTCTGGGGGTTGTCAGACAGAACGCCACATATTTTAGATGTGACGCTGCCTCAAGGATTGAATGCTACTGTGCTGCGGAAAAACAATCCAAATATCCGTTGTCATTACATCGTAAATGATTTGTATGAGTTGGGTATTACAGAATTGATGTCTCCTCAGGGAGGTACAGTGCGCTTGTATGATAAAGAAAGATGTATTTGTGATTTGATACGGGATAAAGAGAAAATAGAAATGCAGTTGTATTCGCAGGCTCTCAGGGACTACTTTAAATCCAAGCCTAACAATCGTAAATTACTGCGATACGGTAAACAATTTGGAATTGATGATAAAATAAGGACTTACATGGAGGTTTTGTCATGTTAACACCGGAACAAATTAAAGGACGGATTAAGAACATCGCAGAGAAAAAAGATCTGCGCCCACAAGAGGTTCTGCAGATGTTTTTATTTGAGAGAGTATTGGAACGCCTTTCCGCTTCTGAATATAAAAGTAACTTTATTTTGAAGGGAGGCTTACTTATTTCATCCATGATCGGGATCAGTGAAAGAACAACAATGGATATGGATACTACTGTTCGCGGTATTCAAATGGAAGAGGATGAGATTGTAGAGATAGTCAAAAAAATCATTGCAATAGATGTGGATGATGGGATTCAATTTGAGTTTCAAAGAATTGAACCGATTCGTGAAGATGATGCATATAACAACTTTAGAATTCACCTTATCGCAAAATACGGTAAAATAAATAATCCAATGAAGATGGATGTTACTACAGGCGATGTTATTACACCAGCAGCAATTCGGTATGATTACCCTCTAATACTCAGTGAAAAAACGGTGAGCATTTTGGCATACTCATTAGAAACAATATTAGCAGAAAAATATGAGACTATTATTCGTAGAAACATTGGAACCACAAGAGCAAGAGATTTTTATGATTTATATATGCTTTGTCGGCAGCACTGGGATGAGATACGTTTTGAAGTATTGCATGATGCAGTACAACATACGGCTAAAAAGCGTGGTTCACTTGAAGAATTGTACAATTGGAAAGATATTCTCAAAGAAATTAGAGAGGAACCGCAGCTGTACACACTCTGGAGAAATTATGTCGCAGAAAACAAATATGCTGAGGGTCTGGAGTTCCATGTGATTTTGGATGTTGTCGATGAAATTGCCGAGATGCTGAATTTCTAAAATTTCCATTCAAACATAGCAATGTAATGCATCATTTACAGGCTTCTTTCTTATATAGATTGACTGGAGAACAAATCTCTGTTATAATATATATAACAGTTTCAAGATTTTCGTAAGAAAAATCATAGTTATCAAGTAATCAAAGTGTCATTTGCGTTTTTGCAGATGGCACTTTTTTGTTTTCCGGCCAAATTTCATATTGGGCATAAGCCAGCAGTCCTTCGGGGTTGCTGGCTTTTGTTATATATCAAGGCGGTTAACCGTCAAAAAAAGAAAGGAGCATCTATATGCTAAAAAAATGCGAAGACAACTATTTCACAACCTTCAGTTCCCCTGTGGTGATGTTAGATTACCACGAACAGCTGGAGAGAGAAAGCAAGTGGCACAGATGCAAGGTCAACACCCTGCAGGTTGAACCGCTGAATGAATCCTCTCCCCTCTATGGTAATTTAAGTGCTTTTGCCTCGGGAATCTCTCAAGATGCTGTAGAGGATACGGCAAAAAACTTAGGCTTGGCTATGCGTGTAGATGGCGAATGCTATCCATTGCGCATGACAGCCTACAAAAGCCTTCTTGACAGGGCGAAAATCGGAGGTACTGCGCTCCCAAAACTTGGACGTGATGTATTGGCGGAAACCTTGAATGCCTGCCTGCATTTGTATTCAGCCGAGGCATTACTTCTGATTCGTGATGAAAAAATTGCAGCAGTTCATTCCGGAGATCCATCAGACTATTCTGTCCTTCCAATCAATGAATTGCTCAGTACCCTCACAAGAAAGCTGGATGAGCGTTTTCCAGGCGCTGTTTTTGAGTCTGGATATACCGATCATTCGTGTTCAAGTGCTACCTGGACACTTCCCGGTCAGAAAGATGATCTCTTAGGTGCCTATGCTAAAGTGCTGAAAGAGCAAGGTAAAAGTGCTATGGCTGCAAAACTGATGCCAGGCATTCGCTTTATGACCTCAGACACAGGCGTTGCCTCTGCAAAAGTTTCAGCGCTTCTAACCGGTCTGCAGTATCCAATCCATATTGGAGGATGTATTGCAGTAGATCATCGCCATCAGAAAAAAGTGAATGATTTTGAAAATGCGTTGGATCAGTTATTTGCTCAGTTTGGTGATTCAGTAGCAAAACTGGAAAAGCTGTTGGATATCGAACTTGAGTACCCAGTCAATGCAATGACACGCATCTGTAAAAAGCTGAGTCTTCCTAAAAAGGCAGCGGTGGAAGCAATCGCAATGTTTGAGATGTCTTATGGCGGAGGATCAGCAACAGCGCATGATGTTTTCATGGCACTGCAGGAAATTCCTTTTATCCTTAAAAGTCAGAATACTCCGGAGAGCAAAATGCTTGTTATAGAAGAAAATATGGCAAGAGCATTGACACTGAAATGGAGTGATTATGACCTTGCAAAGGCGGTGAGCTATTGATGGCACAGCCCATTTTGCTATGCGACACCAAAGGAATGAGCAATGAGCGCTGGCTGGAATGCAGAATGCATGGTCCTACAGGGACGATTCCTTATACCGTCGGTGGAAGTGATGTAGCTACAATTTTTGGTTTGAGTCCGTGGACAACACCATTAGAATTGTGGTTAATCAAAAAAGGAAGAATGAAACCTGTTGAAAAGACAAATGCGAGTCAGCTGGAAATGGGACATCTTTTAGAACCCATTGCTGCCCACTGGTATGCGAAAAAAAGCGGAAATACCGTTTATGAGGATACTGGTTTATATCAACATGCTGATCACCCATATGCCTTGGCCAACTTTGACCGCAGGTTCACTCGTTCATCAGATGGTGAACCCGGAATTTTAGAGTGCAAGAGCTGCACTTATCACAAGGCTGAAGACTGGGCGGACGATGCAATCCCCATTTACTATGAGCTGCAATTACGATTTTATCTATCAGTTGCAGATGTGCGAATAGGCGCTTTCTCTGCTCTTTGGGGTAACAATCCGGAAACGGACTTAGCTATTCCAGATATTGAACGAGATCAGGCGAAAGAAGATATGATTTTCGAACGCCTTGAGGAGTGGATTTGGAGCTTAGTGCATGATAAACCCCCTAAGATGACAGATGTAAAGCCCAAACTGGCTTTAGAATCATTGGCCAGAATTTATGGCAGCAGTCAACCTGGTTTACCAACCATTGAGTTGCCAAAAAGTTATGAAAAACAAGTTCGTCGCATTGCGCTTCTACAAGGCAAAATTGATGAATGCAATGCGGAAATAAAATCTTATGCAAAGGAGATCGAGGCACATAGTGTGCGAATTGCAGAATTGATGAAGGAACATGAAAGAGGTATTTTAGAAACAACTACCGATAAATTCCTAATTGATTTTGCCACGAAAACCAGCCGCAGAACGGACACAAAGGCTTTGAAAGAAAAATATCCTACCGTCTTCAAAGATGTGCAGAAAACTACTGAAAGCCGAAAACTAAAAGTCTCTGTTCAAACGGCGTAATCATCTGAGCCGGGAGGATTTCTCCCGGCTGAATTTTAGAAAGGAGTTCATTATGGAACAAAATATTTTTATCGAGAATTGGGAAGACAAGCTTGCTTTGCAGTTTCTAAAAAACAACAGGTGTTGTAAAAAAGCATATATCTGTTCTCCTCTAAGCGCACCGACAGAGGAAGAAATGCTTCGAAATATGCATAGTGCCAGAGCGTATATGTATTATGCTATGGAGAAAATGGGATATGCTGCACGAGCACCCCATGCGTATCTTCCTATGCTTCTGTGTGACCGCGTCCCTTCAGAACGTGCTATTGCACTTCAGTTTGGACTTCACCTTTTGGAGGAAAGCGATTTGATTTTAGTGTGTGGCAATCATATCAGCAACGGTATGCGAGAAGAAATACTTCATGCCATAACATTGAATATGCCTATTTACACCTTTGAGGAAAGTCTCTATTTGATGGTTCAAAAACTGGCAACTCAGCATAATGGGAACAAATCTCTTGTTCATCTAAACCGTGACCACTATGTTTTAAGCTGGGAGTCCCCGGTAACTCATATGAAGAATGCGGGGATGTTTCGATGAAAAGATTTTTTCAACCAGTTGACCTAAGATCACGCAAAGCAATGATAGATTATCTGGAGGATCATTTCAGATACTTCACAATGAATTCCTGGAATCGTTCACAATCGTATGCATGCAATCTCAAAATCTACAAACTTGGTTTGGATCATGAGATAAGCGAAAAACTGTACGATATGTTGGACACCCAGGAATTTTTTTATTGGCAAAAAGAGCTGTTAGATGAATTTGCTAAAACACATCAGTATCGCTGGCAAGCAGCTATGAACGGACGAAGCGGCGGATATCTGGTGCTCTATCAGGGTGAACTGAAACCAAGTGAATACAAATCCTACTGTACACATTGTGGACAGAGAAATTATAAGTCGGTATCAGAGTCTGGAAATATTTGTGGCGTATGTCGCAATCCAAGTAGGGTTGATTATTCCCACCCTCCGATGCAGGTAAATATTTTTCCCGGCAGAGGCACAGATGATGATGCAGATTATGAAACTTGGGAAATGTATGAACTGAGAGAACGTGTCAGATTGGTTCAGGAATTTGATCAACTGGCAGACAGAATGGTTGACCAGGCAATTCATCTCGCAAAAACATGCGTCGTTGAAGAAGAGGAATATCTGATTCCGCAAAGGAAAAAGGTGCTTGTTTCAACAGGAGCATAATCAGAAAGGAGAAGCAAAATTGTTATGTCAGTTTGAAAAATTGATCTATCCATCCAATATCGCTGCAGTTGGAATAAACAGCTATATGATTGCGCTGTATCGACCGTGCGAAAAAATTCTCGATACATCCGGAAACAGAGTTACGCAGGTCAAGGCAGTTGGTTATTGCTTGCCAACCGCAGATAATCTGCGTTATGAGATCCAGGGGCATTGGAGAAAAAACCCGAAACATGGCGTACAGTATGAAGTCGAGAGCTATGAAGAGGTAATTGTTCCAAGCAAGGAAGGTATTATTGCGTATTTATCTTCTGGACAGATTAAAGGAATTGGTCCTAAAATGGCGGAGCGAATTTTCGATGCTTTTGGACTAAACACCTTGAATGTACTGGATCATGAACCGGAAAAATTATTGACTATCTCTGGTATCAGCAAGACAAAACTCAAAAAAATTTGCGATTCATATCTTGCCAACAGAGGTGCTCGTGATGTAGTCGCATTTCTTGCACCACACGGCATTACACCAAATCGCGCAGTGCAGCTATACAGAGAATATGGAAACGAAACGATGGAGATCGTAAAAAATCATCCATACCGTCTTTGTGAAATTGCCGGAATTGGATTTCGCTCTGCTGATCAGATAGCCATGAACATGGGATTTGCTAAAGTATCTGCGGAACGAGTGGATGAAGGTTTAATGTTCACTCTAACAGAAGCTGAAGGCAAAGGCCACTTGTGCATGGAGAAAAAAGATTTCGTAAAAACAGCAATGAAAATTCTGGATACACCGGAACTCACGATAGATATGGTTGCAAACAGAGCTGCCAGACTGGTTTCAGCAGGCAGACTCAGTTGTTATAAAGGCTATGTTTATCGTGCGAGGACTGCTGAGACGGAGCAGCAACTGGCAGAAAGGATCCATGTTGTACAGAGAAGTTCCCCTTATGCCAGATTTAGTTCTTTGGATCAGGAAATAAATCGAGAGGAACAGAAACTGGGAATTCGATTGGATCCTGAACAGCGAACTGCCATTACCACTGCACTTCAGTCTCCCATCAGCGTTATTACCGGAGGCCCCGGAACTGGAAAAACATCCATTCAAAAAGCTATTCTGGATATTTATAGACGCCAAAATCCCGGTGGACGAATTGTTTGCTGTGCTCCGACAGGACGTGCTGCAAGACGAATGGAACAATCTACAGGTCATCCTGCGTCCACAGTTCATAAAGCACTTGGATTGATAGCCGGTGATGATGGTCAATATGGTGAACCGGAATCGTTTGATGCTGACTTAGTGCTGATAGATGAGGTATCCATGTTGGATATTTATCTTGCAAAGCATGTTTTGCGCAGTGTTCCGAAAGGATGTCAATTGGTTCTTATCGGAGATGCAGATCAATTGCCTTCTGTGGGACCGGGGGCTGTATTGAGTGAAATCATAAAAAGTGATGTCATTCCGGTTGTTCGTCTGGATCGTGTTCATCGTCAGAATGCTGGCAGTCGGATCGCAACAAACGCAAAGCTGATTCGACATGGAAATCTGAGTCTGGAATATGGTACTGATTTTCAGTTTTTAGATTCGTCGAGTATAGCAGAATCTGCTGAGAAAATTGAAAAACTGTATCTACAGGAGATTGCTAAATATGGTGTGGACAATGTCGCATTGCTTTCTCCTTATCGTCAAAAAACGGAAACAGGTGTAGCAGCTCTTAATGAACGGATTCGTAAGGATGTCAATCCACAGGATCCTACAAAGGGAGAAATCACACTGGGGAAAAAAACATTTCGCACTGGAGACAAAGTAATGCAGATAAAAAACCACGAAGATGTAAACAACGGAGATATCGGATACATCACTGATATCTCAGGAATTGGTAATGATGCCGTAGTTTGCATTGATTTCGGTGATGGTCGAAATGTTGAGTATGATGCTTCTGAACTCAATATGCTTGACCTTGGTTATGCTTCTACCATTCATAAGTCTCAAGGTAGTGAATATCAGTCTGTAATAATCAATCTGCAATGTGCTCACTCAATTATGTTGGTCCGTCCGCTGATCTATACGGCAATCACACGGGCTAAAAAACAAGTGATTATTGTTGGTGAACGACGAGCGCTTTGTATTGCGATCAAAAAGCAGGATACAGAAAAACGAGGAACACAGCTGGCAGAACGATTAAAAGAACTCAGTCATTAAAAGAAAGGAGCCCATCATGGCAACAATTTTGGAACAGTACTTACAGTTAAAATCAGCTACAGGAGAACAGATGGCATCCGGTACGCTTCCGTGTGACAAGGTATTTACATACCAAGAAATTCTTTATAGAATTTCGGTTTTAGAATCCTGTCAAGCCTTCTGTAAAACGGCGCCTATTACAACAGACACGAAAGTACTCTGCTATCATTATCAGATTGTTGATGCGTATCTTTGCTCTTTGCTTTCAGAACACAAGGTGGGATTTCCTGCAAATGATGAATTGAAGGCAAAAAGAAAAGCGGCATCGGACAGTTTGACCCAGATCGTACAGAACTGCAGAAAGAGTTTCAGCAGTTTCAAACCTACTTCGCCAGAGTTGTACAAACAAAGCGTCAACAAGCTGGTTAACACTGTACTACCCGCATGGGTACAATATCGAAACACCTATATCAATTTAAAATAAGGAGGCCCAATTATGAGTCAAAACAACTCGAATGATAAAATTTTATCGCTGCAGAAAATCAGCAGCATACATCAAGTGGAAGGTTTTAATCCTGAGGATTTTGTGGTGGAATTTACTGATTTGGCAACAGGTGAAGTTCGAAAAAGACTTCCTGTTATGATTCAAATGGCATGGTTTCGCCTCTGTTATCCAGAAGGACGCATTTCGGTACAGGTTTCAACTGGTCGTGACTGTTTTGTGGCAACTGCACGAGTATATCCCAGCTATAAAGATCCAGCTGACTACTATCTTGCAGAGGCAACCGCATCACGAGGTCCTGATCCTAATAAACCATCTGTATCACCAAGAGAATGGGCGCAGACAGCAGCTGTAGGCATTGCTCTCCGCAATGCTGGATTTGGTCTTCAGTTTGCTGCTGCCGGTGAAGATTTTGAAGGCTTGACCTCAGAATCACTGCCAGTTACTGAACCTACAAATGATACATCTCAGCAGTCAGAAAATGTTTCTGATTCATCTGCTCAACAGGAATCCGCAAAGACCCCATCAGGTTCAGATGAAGATTATGAAACTGTATCACAGGAATCGTCAGAAGATCAGAAACTCAATCAGGCGTTCAAAACTCCGTGTCCGATAAAAAAGTTTAGTGATAAAACTCTGGGAGAACTGTTGGAAGTAGATCCTAAAGCACTGAATTGGATCGCCACTAAGTTTACAGGTGATGCCAAAATTCAAGAAGCAGCGAAAATGATATGTGAGTATGCCGTACAGCAGGCTTCCGCATAAAAAATGAGGGGGATGGATATTTCCATCCCCCGGAAAGGAGGGCTGTATGGATATATTTCATATGTCAGATGTTATTTCCTTGATAGGACTACCGTATCCGCCATCCGGACACAGCACCTATAACATTCCTTGCCCATGTTGTGATGATAAACCAGGGAAAAAGCATTTGAATATCAATCTGAAAAAAGATGTATTTCGATGTCCCCGGTGTGGATTTTCCGGCGGCGTTTTTGATTTATATGCTCATTATGCCGGGATACCCAGAGAAGAAGTCAGAGAAGCTCTGATTGCACGATTAAATGTTCAAGGTGATGTTCAAAAAAGAACGCCTAAAGTCGTTATTAAGGAAATTCCAGAGTGCCCTCTGACCGATGTGGATAGCCGAAGTGCAACCTACGAGGCTTTTTTAGCAAAGCTCTCGCTATCATCTGATCACAGACAGAATCTTAGAGATCGAGGTCTTACAGATGATGCAATCGATCGGTTGGGGTATAAAACAACTCCAGTTATCGGAATGTCATCCATAGCCAAACAACTTGCCGGTGAAGGCCATTATCTTGCAGGGGTTCCGGGATTTTATAAAACAGAATCCGGACAATGGTCATTTGTTCAAGAAAATCGAGGAATCTTAATTCCGGTGCGAAACGAAAATGGACAGATACAAGGTCTACAGATTCGTCGTGATAATGTAACCCGAAGAAAGTTCCGTTGGGTTTCAAGTGTCGGAAAACCAGATGGCTGCAAAGCTGAAGGTTGGGTACATCTTGCTGGTACACCCCGTCCAATGATTTTATTGACGGAAGGGCCAATGAAGGCTGATGTGATCCATTTTCTTACCGGTCAGACTGTTGTCGCTGTTCCAGGTGTAAATGCCTTAACACATCTGGAACGCATGTTGGACATTCTGAGAGAGTATGGGGTAACGAAAATCATGACTGCATTTGATATGGATTTTCTCAGTAACCCTCATGTACAGGGAGGATACAATAATCTCACTTGGATGCTGAATGATATGGGCTTTCAGTTTGGAACTTATCTTTGGAATCCAGAATACAAGGGGCTGGACGATTATGTCTGGCAATATCTCATCAAACCAACATTGGAACAGTAACAAAATACTCACAGGCGGAATCTATATAGGTTCCGCCTTTTTTCATGCGCATTCATAGAAAAAATGCGTTTTTCATGTTGCAAATGCACATACTAAATCGTGTAATAAGATAAAGAAAAATCAGGAGGTCTTTCTTATGATTATTGCTATTGACCATGGAAATTATGCTATTAAAACCGTAAATCATTCTTTTATTGCCGGCGTGTCTGAACATACTGTAAAACCGCCGATAACAGACGAAATTCTGGAATACGACGGAAAGTATTGGACCTTGACCGGAAACCGTCTCTCCTATATGCGAGATAAAACCCAGGATGAGCGGTATTTCATTTTGACTCTTTTTGCTGTTGCGAAAGAGTTGGAAAAAGCAGGTAGTTTTTCTCCGTTTGAGCAAATTGATTTGGCGGTTGGACTCCCCCCGGAACATTACGGTGCGTTAAAAAACAAATTTGCACAATATTTCAAAAGAAATGGTACAATCAACTTTGTATATAAGGATAAACCGATCAGCATTGCAATTCGTAATGTCTGTGTTTATCCGCAGGCATATGCTGCTGTAATTCCACATGCAGGAAAGCTGCTCCATACTGTTCGCATGTTCGTTATTGATATTGGAGGATATACTACAGATGTATTACTTCTGAGAAATGGAAAGCCGGATCTTCAGTTCTGTCGCAGCTTGGAAATGGGCGTCATTACAATGAATAATGAAATTATTCGCAAAGTAAGTACACAGCATGATATGAAAATTGAAGATGATCATATCAGTGCTGTGCTTCGTGGAGAGGAGACTATTCTTCCTGAGGATGTCAAACAAACAATCCGAAAAGCAACCGGTCTTCATACTAGCGACATTCTTAATAAGCTGAGAGAACTGCAGGTTGATTTGCGTGCCAATCCAGCCATCTTTATCGGTGGAGGCAGTATCCTTTTTAAGGACTTCATTGAAAATTCCAATTTGGTAACCAAAGCTGAATTTATTGAAGATCCGAAAGCAAATGCAGTTGGGTATCTCATGCTTGCCACAAAACAACTAAGTCACCTTTCTGCAATATAATGGGGTGATATGCTGTGAAAAAGGACGGAAAGTACCGATATTCATTGCAATTTGACGCCATAACAGATGAACAGATACAGGTTGGTGAACTGCTTGAAAAACTCGGAAATCGAAAAAGTGCCATTATTGTACCAGCGCTGTATGAATATATTAAGAGACACCCAGAAATCACAGAAGATCATGCCAAAATTAAAGTACAGGTTGAACCTTCTATCAAACGAGCAGAACTGGAAAAAATGGTTTTAAGCATTCTTGAAAGAAAATTGCCGGAAATGCAGCTTAGCTATAATCAGGAAAGGCCTGAGTCTTTACCGATTATTGCTGACTCAGATATAGACGAGATGCTTCAAAACCTTGACTTGTTTAACGAATAACCATTAGGCCCTCGTTTTGAGGGCCTCTTTTTTTCTCAGTTATACTACTCCTTATAGAAATCACACCTCTACTGCGTATTTTGGATTTATGCTTTCTTAAAATCCGGGGGATGATGGAGTAAAATAATTATATAAGGAGTAGATGATTTTGGAGTACAAGAAACTCGGAGCAAATGTGCAGAAATACCGTAAGATTGTAGGATTAACGCAGGAACAGCTTGCAGAAATCGTGGATTGCTCAAACAGTCATATCGGGCAAATCGAAAACGGAAGAGGAATTCCCAGTTTAGAGATCATAACGAAAATAGCAAACGCTTTAGGGGTTTCGGTAGATCAATTGATTATTGCGGATTCTAAATACCCTGAACTGATTTATCTTAGAGAAATCAGTGAAAAGCTTCAAAGCTATCCGTTAAGCTCAAGAATATTAGCTTGTGAGATGATCCGGGATATGTTGGAGGTTCTTGATAGAGCTCAGTTGGATAACTCGCATTTAAAGTGATATTGAGGGGTTAGGGTATCATGGAAGTGAGTGGGGTCTGGATGTAGTCCTGGTACAGGAAGCAAATATCGACAACAGAATATAGTAAGAAAAAATAGCCCGAAAAGGACTATTGTTACTTTTTGCGCTTTTATAAGGATATGGGATGCGTTTGCAGTCCATGTCCTTTTTTTTATCACTTTTTTGAAAGGGGGTGGTTCCTATGATTGTTCGTGCTATGACTTAAATTCTCACACAGCATATAAGAAAACTAAGAAGCATAGCATGCCGTTTCGGCATGTAATGTTTTTCCCTTTCCTGTGTCGTGACGGCATGCCTGAAAGGAGGCATTGTCGTGTCACGACAAAACCAGGAACCGGATGAGTTGAGGGCAAGATTTACTGTGTACATAAAACAGGTAATCGTTCATGCAAAGCTCGACTACATCCGAAAAAAGAACCGTACTTCCCAAGAAATATCGTTGGAAGATTTGGATTTTGAACCGGCAGTAGATTTTGAGGAACAATATTCCCAAACCAATTCGGAACAAAAATCTTTTGAGTTTGAAGAGGAACATCTTGCAAACGCTTTTGCTGCACTTCCTTTATTAAGGCAAAAGGTGTTAGAAATGCTGTTTGTTCAGGAACTCACACCTCTTGAAATATCGAAAAGGATGCATTGTTCCGTAAAGTATGTCTACGATCAGAAGTATCTTGCTCTTCAAAAACTTCGTAGATTGCTGGGAGGTGAACCACATGGCAAGTAAAGAGTTTGCCGAATTACTCACTAATGCTATTTCCGGTGATTACAGTTCTCTGGAAAAAATTATTGATTTATATATGCCCTTAATTGATAAAAACAGCATAGTGGACGGGCAGTTTGATGAAGACTGCAAACAATATATTTTGCTGCAAGTTGCTTTACAGATATTAAAGTTCAAAATTTAGTTTTGCTGGTCGGATTTCACATTGAGATCCGACCAGATTTTTTAAAATTTTTTGTTTGACTACGAAATTGGCGAAGCATGAATCGCTTTTATTATACGAAGACATCCTTCTGTATCTTGACAATTGAATAGTCAAACCCGATACTTCCCCCTGATGTGGAGCGGCTATCCATTTGTGTGGCGAACAAATCCAAGAGCACTGATATGCAGATAGCTACTGCATAACGCGATGATACATAAGGGGTATAATGGTACTTCCGTAACTCGCGGCTCGGCCACAATGAAGGCGGAGAGATGAAATTTCTATGGACCCACTCGCTATGGGCGTCGGGAGCGACATAAAAATGAATAAGCAAGGAAAAAAATGCCAATTATATTATTGGAGGTGACCGTGAATGACTCAATCCAATTTTTCTTCACGTTCTGGTGATTTAGTGGATATTCGAAATGTTCATGTTGATAGCAATCAATCTACAGAGGAACGCGTTAAATCATTTGTTGAGCAAATAAGAGATCCATATAATTTTAAGGTAGGAAATGTAGTTGTTCATATTTCCTATTCTGACAACGAGAAAAGTATCAATGATAATTTTTCAAACTTGTTGTCATCACTCTAGTTTGCTTATGGAATAAATTGGCGAAAAGTTTTTTTGAAAACAGCTGGAAGTCTATGACTGATTATGCTATAATGATGCATGGACAAAATCAGCGATTACTCCGGTTGTTTATTACGTAGACACGCAAATAAATTACGGGAGTGGCGTTATTATGGAAAAATTTAATTTAGAGTTTAAAGCCGCCACCTACCTTAGATTATCTAAGGATGATGGCGACTTTTCTTTTTCAGGTAAAACCGAAAGCAATAGTATTCACAATCAGCGTGAACTATTAAAAAACTATCTTCTATCCCACCCTGACATTGTTCATGTTGCAGAATATGCAGATGATGGATATACAGGTACAAACTTTGAACGTCCAAATTTTCAAAAAATGATGGATGCTATTCGAAGAGGTAAAATCAACTGTATCATTGTAAAAGATTTATCGCGCTTCGGTCGTGATTATATCGAAGCAGGGAGATATATAGAAAAGATATTCCCACAGCTTCGAGTACGGTTTATTTCAGTTAATGATCAATTTGACACTTTTCAGTCTCAGGGTACAGACAGTATTATTGTTCCCTTTAAAAATCTGATAAATGACTCTTATAGCCGTGACACTTCTATAAAAGTTCGCAGCAATCTTGAAGTAAAGAGACAAAACGGTGAATTCGTATCTGGATTTACAGTTTACGGATATATGAAGAATCCTGAGAATAAAAATCAGCTTGTCATCGACGATTATGCATCGCAAATTGTAAAGGAGATTTTTTCCCTAACTATGGAAGGATATAGTCCAGAAGCAATTGCGACTCGATTGAATGACAGGGGTATTCTTTCTCCTCTTGAATATAAGAAATCAAAAGGGAGCCGATTTAAGTGCTCTTTTGCAACAAGCAGTCAGCCGCTTTGGAGTCATGTTGCTGTACGGCGAATTTTGACAAACGAGGTTTACACAGGTGTATTGGTTCAAGGAAAAAGAACTACACCCAATTATAAGGTAAAGCGCATTGTATATAAAGATAAAGAAGAATGGGCCAGAGTTGAGGGAACACATGAAGCAATCATTTCAAAACCCCTTTTTGATTTGGTACAAGAACTGCTAAAAGAGGATACTCGCATAGCTCCGGACGAAGAAAAAACCTATCCATATTCCGGAAAAATTTTTTGTGGAGACTGTAAAGCAGCAGTTACAAGAAAAACTGTTAAATCAGGTGGGAAAACTTATGTGTATTATATATGCTCTGCTAACAAAGCTGATCGAAGTGTATGCTCTAAACACAGTATACGCCAAGAAGAATTAGATGCGGCTATTTTAGCGACAATACAGGCGCAATTAGATGTTATTCTTGACATGGATAAGGCAATGCAGCAGATTGAATCTCTTGCCTGGGAACGAAGTGAGGTCAAAAAAATTGATACTAGTATTGCCGTACAGGAAGAGATTATAGAAAAAAACAATGAACTTCGCATGGGTGTTTACGAAGATCTTCGTGAAGGCCTTATTGATAAGGACGAGTTTGCCGAGCTGAAACAGGAGTTTACACAAAGAATAGCGGATGCTAAACGTGCGATTGAAAAACTGATAATTGCCAAAAACGATGTTCTCCAGGGCTTTAGTATGCATCAAGGATGGATTTCTCAGTTTAGGCAATATAAAAAGATTACTGAGGTTACACGACCGATTGTGGTAAATCTGATTGAAAGAATCTATATTTATGAGAACAGTGAGATAGAGGTTATTTTCCGGCATAGAGATCAGTTGGCAGACATCGCTCGATTTATAAAGGGGCAACATTCCGATGAAGAAAGTATCCCAAAAATAAAACTCTTGAAACAGGAGGTGGGATAAATTGGCACGCATATCCAGAAAAGCAAATGCTCAAGCGGAAGACTTCCTTCCTGGTGAGTATCGCATATATAATGTTGCTCAGTATGTAAGGTTATCTAAAGAAGATAACGGAAAAGAAGACAGCAATTCTATTGAAAACCAAATTGCTGTGATCAAAAAATACGTTGCGGAAAAACCATATCTTTTTCCTGTTGGTTTATATGTTGATAATGGATATACTGGAACAGATTTTGACAGACCTGAATTTAATCGCATGATGGATGATGTGCGTGCGGGGATAGTTGATTGTGTGGTTATTAAGGATTTATCCAGACTAGGCAGAAACTATGTAGAAGCTGGGGAATTTATAGATAAAGTTTGTCCGTTTTTAGGGCTCAGACTCATTTCAATCAATGATGGGTTTGATACAGCAGACATATCTGCTGGTGGAGATCTGGGGGTTTCTCTGAAGAATGTCATAAACGATATTTACGCAAAGGATATTTCAAGAAAAGCCTCTTCTGTATTAAAGGCTAAAAGACTGCGAGGTGAGTATATTGGAAATTATGCGCCATACGGTTATATAAAGAGTCCAGAAAACAAAAACCAGTTGATAATTGATCCAGATGTGGCGCCCATTGTTATTGAAATTTTTCAAATGAGGGCAAGCGGTATGGGAATCGAAAGAATCGCAAATAAGCTGAATGAATTAGGTTACCCTTCCCCCGGCAGACTACGATATGAACGTGGTATTATCACGAACAATAATAAGCAAGGCGAAAAACTGTTATGGAAGCGGCATGTACTCAACGATATTTTGCGAAATGTAGCCTATATTGGTAATTTGGCACAAGGACGTAGTAGGAGTAGCCTTTATAAAGGTATTGCATTTCACCGAGTGGAGGAAAGTCAATGGGATGTTGTAGAAAACACACATGAACCTATTATTAGTCAAGATTTGTGGCAAGCAGTCCAAGCAGTTAATGAAAAACACGCTAATCTTGCAAAACAAACATATGGGAAATATAGCAAGTTCCCTCCAGCTCAAAGTTTGTATGGAAAGCATTTGATTTGTGCGGATTGCGGCAGACAACTGAAAATGGTGAGAACTATTGCAAAAGGCGGAAAGGCTGCCTACTACAATTATAAGTGTCCCACCAATTTAGAACACGGAGACGCCGTGTGCTCCAAAAAAAATATTAGGGCTTCAGATTTGGATGAGATTGTACTTGAAATATTAAAAAAGCAGATGAAAGTATTTCTTGATACACAGATGGTTCTTCGGCAGTTGATCAAAGCAGAAAGGGAAAAAACAAAAAGATCCGGAGAATTGTTGGAAATTCGACAACTGGAGCAACAAGTGAAGAAGAAAAAGAGCTTGTCTACCAACCTTTATACGGATATGAAAGAAGGTATCATATCTCAGGACGAGTATGTTTATGCTAAGAAAAGATACCAAGTTGAGATAGCACATCTGCAACAAAGAATCGAAGAGTTAAAAACTGTAGCTCAAAAACCAGTAAACTCAATGTTTCAGGAAAGAAAATGGAGTTATCTGGCAGATGCTTATATTAACGCAAAAAAACTGACATCTGAAATGATTGATGCTATGGTTGACACAATCAGATTTCATGCAGACGGCAGTATAGATGTGACTCTTAAATATATGAATGAATTTGCTGACCTGATAGAAGAATGTGAAAAACTCAGAAAGGAGAGTGCATAATACAATGAAACGGAAACTAGCGAAATATTTTCGCCTATCTCAGGAAGATGTTGAAATGCGCTCCAATTCCCTAAAAGATGAAAGTAACAGTATTCACAGTCAGCGATTGTTATGTGACAGCTTCATAGATAAACATGCTGATTTACAACAAATGCAGAGTGAAGAATTTATTGACGATGGATTTAGCGGGACAAATTTCGACCGCCCTGCATTCCAAAGAATGATGAATTTAGTGAAGTCAGGGGAAATTCAATGTATTATTGTTAAAGACCTCTCACGATTTGGGAGAGATTATCTCCAGGTTGGCGACTATATGGAGCATATATTTCCATTTATAGGGGTTCGGTTCATCTCTATAAATGATCATTATGATAGTAATCAATATCTTGGAACGACAGGAGGACTGGATATTGCATTTCGCAACCTCATTTATCAGAAATACAGTCAGGATTTATCCGATAAGGTCAAATCCGCAATGCATCTTAAAATGTCTACCGGTTCCTATGTAACGCATTGTCCTTATGGATATAAAAAAATGCCTGGGATTAAACATAAAATGTTTATCGATCCAGTAACGGCACCGATTGTAAGAGAAATATTTCTGGCCATAATCAACGGCAAAAAGAGTACAGAAATTGCCGCAGATCTCAATAGTAGAAAAATCCCTACTCCTCAGCAACACAAAAAATACAGTAGAAAAAACCAGACAAATAATATTATGTGGAGCCATCAGGCAGTTTTAAGAATTGTTCGGGATTATAAATACACTGGTGCAATGGTTAATTTTAAATGTGAAAATCAAGAGATCAGAGCAAAGGCTCAAGTCAAGATCCCGAAGGAAAAATGGGTTATAGTAGAGAATCAGCATGAGCCAATTATTTCTCATGAGGAGTTTGAAATGGCCAATGAAAAAATACCGAAAAGAAAACAGCCAAGTGTCATTCGAAAAGATCAAAGAGATCGCATTTATTATTGTGGTCATTGTGGAAGAAAGTTAAGAAAGACATTTGGATATGACGAGTATTTTTCATGTCCTACAAAGATGTATATAAAGGATTGTCAATGTTCGGATATTTTTTTGGCGAAGTCTGATCTGGAAAAGATATTGATGGAGACATATCGTAGACAGTTACTGGTTTTGCAAGACAGAGTTGAGCACTCCTCCCCGAAGAAGCCAGAGGATATATTACAGGAATATATTAAAAGTGCCAGAATGCTTTCTCAAGCAATTGAGTTATGTGATGAAGAAAAAATCAAACAGTATGAGGCTTATCGAGAAGGTAAAGTAGATAAAAAGATTTTTTTGGAACACAAGAGTGCAATATTGCAGCGGAAAGGTGATCTTATGACTCAGCTTGAGGAAATAGAACGTAAAATTGAGATCACAAGACAGAATCAAGTCGAGCGTGATGACATACATGAACGTTCTATAACAGCAATTCAGGCATTAAATTTATCGGATGATGAGTTGAGAGATGAAACGCTTGAAGCAATTGATCGAGTCATTATTTATAGTAATGACGAGTTAGAAATACGATGGAAACAAGAAGATATCTTTAAACAAATTCATGTGGATTATGCCATCAATCAATAAAGTGACAAAACGCTCTTTTCTTCGGAAAGGGGCGTTTTGTCCTAAAATAACACCGATAATGATTTCTTGCATCGGTTTGGAAAATAGTGTAAAATACAGAGAAACCGTATGAATACTGACTTTTTCGGGATCATAAATTTTTTTGTCCTATCTTGACATTCATCGACGATCTCGGCAGGGTCGTTATTCCCAAGGAGATTCGCCGCACGATGCGCATCCGCGAGGGCGACCCGCTCGAAATATACACAGACGCGGACGGCGAAGTTATTTTCAAAAAATATTCGCAGGTCGGCGAGCTGTCATCGCTGACGGCGCAGTACGCCGAGGTTCTGCACAAGAACACGGGGCTTCCGGTCGTGATAACCGACCGCGACAGGGTCATTTCCTGCGCGGGCGTGCCGAAGAAGGAGACGGTCGAGCGCAGGATAACGCAGGCGCTCGAAAACATCATGGAGAACCGCAGTCCGTTTATCTGCGAGGAGGGCGGCGAGCGGTTTCATCCGATAGAGGGCGTTGAGCGCGACGCGGCGGCGGCGTTTCCGATAATCGGCGCTGGTGATGTGTCCGGCGCGGTGGTTCTGCTCACGGCGGACGAGGCGTCCGTGCCGACGCAGACGGAGATAAAGCTCGTTCAGGTCGCGGCTTCGTTTCTCGGCAAACAGATGGAGGAATAACCTTTATTTTTCCTCTTGACAAGTGCCGCTATGCGCTATAAAATAATCGGGTATCCGATTGACGGGTTTGGGAGAGAGCCGGATTTCCGGCCACCGAAGGGGCGAAACTCTCAGGTAAAAGAACCGAGCCGGGACGGTCCTCTGGAAAGGCATTTGCACCGACGAAGCAATCCGCGAAGCGGAGAATCTTTCAGGTAAAAAGACAGAGTACACCATTTTTTCTGATGGTGTACTCTTTTTGTTTTCGGAGTGGTTTATGGACATTCTCATTTTTGCGTTTGAAATCATCGGCACCGTTGCGTTCTCGGTTTCCGGCGCGATGACAGGGCTGAAGAAAAACATGGATATTTTCGGCGTCATGATTCTGGGCGTTGTTACGGCTATCGGCGGCGGAGTCACGCGCGATCTCATTCTCGGCATAACGCCGCCCGGCACATTCGGTCACCCGGTATATGCGATAGTCGCGACGGTCACGGCGATAATAACTTTTCTGCCGGCAATCCGCAGACTGCTCACGAGTAATCAGCATGTCCACGACTTCGTTCTGCTCATTCTCGACTCGCTCGGGCTCGGAGTGTTCACGGTCGTCGGAATACAGACCGCTTACAGCGTCTCGACCGGGCGCGGCGCGTTTCTGGTAGTATTCGTCGGAGTCATAACCGGAGTCGGCGGCGGAGTGCTGCGCGATGTTCTCGCCGGGGAGAAGCCGTACATATTCGTAAAGCACATCTACGCCTGCGCGTCGATAGCCGGCGCGGTCGCCTGCGTTATCATCTGGCGGTTCAACAGCACCGCGGCGGTCATTGCGGGCGCGGCAATAGTTTTCGTCATCCGCCTGCTCGCCGCCCATTTCAGATGGAGCCTGCCCAAGGCGGACAGATTCGGTCCCGTTCAGCCGCAGGAGCTAAGCGAGAACGACGAGAACACGCAGGAGATATGATTTCGCGGAGTTATTTATTTAATAGAAAGCCTGCCCGATGGTTGTCCGTTGGGTGGGCTTTGGTTTTTGTAATGCGGGGTTTAAAGTGGAGATGCAGTGACAGATTGGGATTTGTAGGTGTAAATACCGGCTATGAACGGCTTATAAATCAGCACAATCGTGTAGGGCAGATATCATCCGCCCGCGAAATTATCACAATTTTATTGGCGTGCATTTGTAGGGTGCGAATCAATAAAATCGTGATAGATTCCGCGGCATATTGGGATTTTCACATCTCATTCCACGGCACAAACGGCGGTCTGCCGTCTTATAGCATTGTCCATTCCCCGAAGCGTCTTACATTTCGCCTTTAAATGTTAACTGAAATTAAACTATATTCCTTTTTTCTTTAAACTTCGCTTTTATGCTATTGTTAAATCCCGCGGGGTAGGGTATAATTTAATAAGAATTTTAAGTGGAACGGTGAAAGTATGGCATACGACTCTCAATGTAATAACGGAGCGCCCAACGGGTACGGATATCAGCCGGGGCCCGCTCAGACTCTCGAGATAAAGCAGCGCGAGAAGCGCCAGATAAGAAAGCTCGGCAACATAAGCGGTCTGGGCATATTATTGTTCGCCCTGTTCCAGTTCATCGGCGCGGGACTGCTGTTTGCTTTAAATCTCTATGACGACTACGCGAACGAGACCGACCGCGGCTATGCAATAGGCGTACTGATGTCGATTTTCTGCATATTCGTCCCGTTCTTCCTGTCGAGCCTGCTGCTCAAAGATAAGCGTCAGCAGTGCCTGAACTTCGGCAAGCCCTATGACACGCGCCTCATGCTTTTAGCTGTGCCCGCAGGTCTGATGATCTGCATGATAGGCAACTACGCGACGAATTTTCTCTCGACCTTTGTCGAGAGCACGACCGGCATAACATTTGAATATCCCGATTCGCGCACCCCGACGACGCCGCTGGGCATTGCGATGTATCTTATCCAGCTCGCTGTAGTGCCTGCACTCGTTGAGGAATATGCGCTGCGCGGCGTTGTTATGATGCCCGCGCGCAAGTTCGGCAACTGGTTCGCAATTCTTGTCTCGTCCGCCCTGTTCGGCATGATGCACGGCAACCTCGTCCAGGCTCCGTTCGCGTTCATCGTCGGCATCGGCATCGGCTATTTTGTTATAGTCACCGGCTCGATGTGGACGGGTGTCATGATACATTTCTGCAACAATATGTTCTCCGGCGTTATCTCGATACTCTATGAATTCCTGCCGGAAAAGACGGTCAATCTCATCTATTATATCTGCGTCGCGGTGTTCTTTGCGGCGGGCATAATCTGCCTGATTCTCTTCATGAGAAGGGCGCGCCAAAAGAATATCCAGACGAAATTCAGAAAACCGCGCACCGCACTTTCGCGCGGCGAACGCACGGCGGCGTATTTTATAAATGTCCCGATGATAATCTCTATCATCTATCTGCTCTACACGACATATACTTTTATCACATGGCCTTCGTAATCGGGGAGTGGAAGAATGACTGACAGAGAGCTTATGCAGGCGGCGATCGCGCTTGCACGGGAGGCTGCGGCAGACGGCGAAGTGCCCGTCGGCGCGGTGGTCACAAGAAACGGAGAGATAGTTTCGGTCGGGCGCAACAGGCGCGAAAAGGACAAAAACGCCCTCGCACACGCCGAAATTGAAGCAATAGACAGAGCGTGCAAGGCACTCGGCGGCTGGCGGCTCTGGGAGTGCGAACTGTTCGTGACGCTTGAACCGTGTCCGATGTGCGCCGGGGCGATAATAAATTCGCGCATAAAGCGCGTGGTGTTCGGGGCATACGACCCGAAGGCGGGCTCGTGCGGGTCGGTAAACAACCTGTTCGCTTTTCCGTATAATCACTCGCCCGAGGTCGAGGGCGGTTTCATGCAGGACGAGTGTGCTCTGCTTTTGAAGCAGTTCTTTGCCGAGCTGCGCAGGACAAAATAAATTCCCGAAAGGGCTGAAGGATATGGCAATAAAGGATCTTGCCGAACTCATCAAAAAATTCACTCAGAAAGACAAATTCAAGCCCACGACAGTGCAGGTCATCAGGGCGGCAAAAAATCCGCCCGTTCCCGCGCAGAATGAGGATATCTCTGTCCCGTCGGAGGGCGAGCGCATCCATTTTCTCAACACCGGGCGCTCGGACTGCATTCTTCTTCAGAGCGGCGACCGATTCGCTCTCGTTGACTGCGGCGACGCAGAGCACGCGAACTTCCCATGTTCCCTGGTTAAATGACTTGTCATCAATGGTTCCAACGTCTGTGATCAGTGCCAGCTCATAACCGCCTTTTCCGCCTTTGTCTCCATCTTTTGCATCAGATCCTTCACTTCCTGGTTTCTGTACA
>OKSE01000310.1_pt1 | contig 31062 bp, 27 predicted proteins | sample 1633631 | NCBI WGS metagenome assembly OKSE01 (sample SAMEA3541555, study PRJEB24748) | human gut metagenome | biome: human gut; feature: human-associated habitat; material: faeces | place: China | collected 2012 | reverse complement strand
TCGGTGGAAGGGGTGATGGGGAAGGCGGCAAAGACGCCGGGGTTGATCTGCCGCATGGCGCAGGCAATGGCCTCATTTCCCGACAGGCGGTCGCGGATACTCATCACTTCTCCTCCTTTTCAAAGGCGATGGCGCCGAAGGGGCAGACCTTCCAGCAGATGCCGCAGCCCTTGCAGTGCAGGCCATCGAAAAAGTCGGTCTCATCCAACCCCTTAATGCAGGTGGGGTCATAACTGCCGTACAGCGGAATATTGTAGTCATGCGCATACTGGCGGATCCAGTTTTCGGTTTCAAAAAAGCCCTGGTGCTGGTCGTTTTCCGTCAGCAGAAAGTCATACAGGTACGGGTGCCAGGGGGAGAGGGCCAAAATCACCGTGGTGCCCTGGTTTCGCGCATACTGGATAAACTTGTCAAACGCTTCTTCCTGCTTGGGGGAAAGCGAGTCGAACCCTTCCATATGTACGCTGTTGAACGTGGGGCAGGCTTCGGCGGCAAGGGCGCGCACCTGGTCGGTGTTGGCATCTCGGAATGCGGGGTCATACAGCATATTCAGATATTCTCTTCATACTATTTATAAGTTTTAATGTAAGTTATTTTTTATACAGCTTATTAAAATCTATAAATATATATTTAACTTAATTAGAGGATTATTAAGAGTAATAAAATTTTATATTTTAAACAACACTGGAGATAGTATTAAAGAGTATAACTCTTTAAAATAATCACTAATTAAGTTAAAACAAGCAAATTTATTATTTTTTATTTATAACTTTCTCATAGATAAAGTGTGAGAATAATGAGTTTGACCATGCAAACCAATCTCTTGTAAACTTAGTAGGATCATCTACATGGAAACCTTCATGCATATATCCAGTTCCTGCATCAGTTTCTTTTAATAATTTAATTAATTCTTCTATTTCCTCTTTATTATTTGTTGTTAACCCTTGCATTGATAAAGCTATGTGCCAAATATACTGGTCTGGAGTATGTGGACTTCCAATTCCTTTAGCAGCTTTTCCTTCAAAGAAGAATCTATTGTTTTTGCTTAAAATAAATTTTCTAGTATTTTGGTAAACTTCATCTTCAATTCCTTTGTACTCTAAGTAAGGAATTGATAAAAGGCTTGGTACATTAGCATCATCCATGAAGTTATAGTTACCCATACCGTCAGTTTCATATGCATAAACTTCTCCAAATCCTTCTTTATAAACTTTTCCATGTTTTTCTATAGCATTATCTATTTCTTCTCTTAAACTATCAGCTTTTTCTTTAAGCTCTTCATCTTTATAAACCTTCTCTGCAATTTCTGAAATATATCTTAAGGCAACTACAGCGAACATATTTGCTGGAATTAAGTATCCATATTCACAAGCATCATCACTTGGTCTAAATCCTGACCATGTCATTCCTGTATAAGCAACTGGAGTTCCTAATCCTTCATGGCTTAAAGTGTCAGTTACTGAACAATTTAATCTTTGGAAGCTATAATCTGATTTTTCTCTATGATACTGCTCCACTCTCCAAAGATCTATTATCATATTGAAAGCTTTTTTAATATCATCATTAAAGAAAGTTTCATCACCAGATTCTTTCCAATACTTATGTATTAATCTAACTGGATAACATAGTGAATCTATTTCATACTTTCTTTCCCAAACCCAAGGGCTATCCTTAGTTATATCATTGTCCCATTTTTGTCCATTAGGCTCTTTATTAAAGGCATTTGCATATGGATCTATGAATATACATTTTACTTGTCTATTTATTAACCCAGTAAAAATATCCTTTAATTCTGGATATTCCTTAACAAATGGTAAGTAATGCTCTACTTGAGAAGTGGAATCTCTAAGCCACATTGCAGGAATATCACCAGTAATTACAAAAGCATCTCCCTCTGAAACCTCTACAGTTGTATCCATTGTATTTATAAAGCAATTATAAAATAATTCTTGTAACTTCTTGTCCTCTATTTTAGCTGATAAATCTTTACCAATCTTTCTTACAATCTCTTTTAATTCGTTAGTTGATAAACTCATCGTTCTTTACCCCCAAGTTCAAATATTTATTATTTAGTTATTTCCTAAATTAAAACTAAATTTTAATTAAATGTGCTTCTTAAGTTATAATTAAAACCTAAGTAATTTTTTAATCAACACTAATTAAAAACTAAATTTATTTAAATTCTATGCTTTACTATTTAACTAAAAGTTGACTTAATTTTATAGAATTCTTAAGCAACTTCAGATACATTGTATACCATTTCATCTCTGTAATAAATATACTTTTTTAAAGTTCTTTATGTTTCTAAAATTTATCACTTAAATCTAGAAACTAGACAAGTTCATAATAAACAACTTATAAATATATTCCGAGAATTCTTGAATATATTTATAAGTTTTATATGAAAGTTTTGATACTATCTAGATTAAAACAAAAGAGCTAAAAGATTTGAAAATTTATTTTAAATTCCTAAAAATCTTTTAACTCTCATATTATTAAATTCTTACGCTCTCATATTTTCAACTAAAATTATAACTTTTTAGCTATTAGGAACTTTATTTTTATTCCTTGTTTTGAGAACATTTCTTCATGCTCTGTTACTACATTATATCCATATCCACTATTATGTAGATCACGAGTTATGTAAGTTATCTCAAAATTACACTCTTTAAAATACTCTAAAGATTCTTCAAAAAGCTCATCATCATCAGTTTTAAAATGGATTTCTCCACCCTCAACTAAGAAATCTCTATATTTTGTTAACTGTCTTGTGTGAGTTAATCTTCTCTTCTTGTGTCTATCTTTAGGCCATGGATTACAGAAGTTTATATAAATTCTTTCTATCTTGTCATTGCTATCTAATATAGTATCTATTAAAGCAATCTCTTGAGGCATTAATTTAACATTATCTAAGGCTTTATTTTTCTCCTCATATGCTTTTTCTATATTTCTTTTAGCTAAAACAAGAACTTCATCTTTTATGTCTATTGCTATATAGTTTATGTTTGGATGGTCAGAACCATGTACAGCCATAAATGTTCCTTTTCCACATCCTAATTCTAAATATATTGGGTTTTCTGTATTTTTAAAAGTATTTTTCCAATTACCTTTATTCTCTTTTGGATTAGCTACAAAGAAGTCACATGCTTCTAATTCTGGTCTAGCCCAAGGCTTTCTTCTCATTCTCATCTTAAAATCCACTCCATCCTTTAGTTTCAGAATTATTATACAGATTTATATGAAGTATATCAACCTTAGGCTTTTCCTAACCTATAAAAATTATATGTCTAATTAAAATATTTCTTATATAATCTTAAAGAACTCCTTTGGAATATAATTTATGAACTGACTTATTTCATTTCTATGTCCATATTTTCCTTGAGAATTATATGTTATAACTAACCTTTTCTTTGCACGAGTTATTGCCACATAAAATACTCTTTTTTCTTCCGCTAAATTTCCCTCTTTAATAGCCATATAAGAAGGAAATGTATTATTTTGAATACCTGCTAAAAATACAGTATCAAACTCTAAGCCTTTTGCTTGATGCACAGTTATTATTGGTATCCTAGGCTTTTTAGTTCTATTTATTATTAAAGATTCTAACTCTCCATTAGAAAGACCTGTTATTCTTATAATATCTAACAAGGCATCTCTATTCCCTTTACTCTTATCATCTAAATCTCTAAATAAAGCATATAGATCTCTTAATCTATTTAACTTTTCTTTATTTTCATCTCCAGCATACATACTCTTAATATTAAAACCATTAATTACACAGGCAACTAATTCGTAAGGTCTTTTGCTTTCTGCTATTTGAAAAAGTTCATTTAACTTTTTACTAATAGCCGTAAATGCTTTTAAATGTTTTGACATTAAAGCCATTCTTTCCATTGAAGTTTCCTTTATCTTTTCATTGATTGCCCTAACTAGAAGCTCACCAGTAGCAATAATATCATCCATAGCATCATGGCTTGGCTTATGTTTAGTATCATAAACCTTACTTAGATTTTCTAACTTATAATTTATATTTCCAGGATAAAATCTTCTATATATATCTAAAGTATCATAAAAAGTTTTAAACTTAGGCTTTCCTAAATTATTTCTTTCAAGCTCACTACACAGGATATTTATATCATATTGAACATTATGACCTACTATTATAGAATCCTTAGAATACTCCACAAATTCCTTTAAAACTTTTTCTTTGTCCTCTCCAATTCTTTGAAGCATTTCATCTGAAAAACCATGAACATAATAGGAATCCTTAACTGGTTTCTTATTCTTTAGAAACTTTTCAAACTTATCTACTACTTCTCCCTTTTTATTTAATTTTATGGCTGCTATTTGAATTATCTCATCCTCTGTAACATCAACCCCTGTACTTTCCACATCAAAAACTATTATATTTTCTTTTTCAAACTCATTTATTAGTAGGGAAAATTTTTCTCCATATTCTAATACAAGAGGATCTATATAATCTGCTAATCTTATACCAACCTCTTTGTACTTATAAGATTCTATAGCCTCTAATGTTCTCATACCAATTCCTGTTGGAAGTCTATTAACTATTCTCTTTAAACTTAGAGAATCATATCTATTAGCTATTAATTTTAAAAAGGCTAATATATCTTTAACTTCTTGTCTCCTAAAAAACTTAAATTGATCTACAAGTATAAACTCAAAATCTGCTCCCTCATATCCACCGATTTGATAAAGCTCTTCACTAATTCCTATGTTATAGTTATTATCCCTTGTAAGAACACATACTCTTTTTAAATCTTCACCCTTTTCACATAGCTTATTTACATAATCAAAGATAAACCTAGCCTCTTCTCTTAATCCTCTAGTTTCCTTTAATAATATTTTCTCACCTTTTTCTTTTGATTCTGCTAAAATACCATCTTTATACATAGTAGAAACTTTACTAGAAAAAGCATTGTTCAAAAATTCTAAGGAAGCCTTATTTAAATTTTGGGTAGCCCTATAATTCTTAGAAAAAACAATTTCTACAGGATTATATTTCTCTTTAAATTTATTAAAAATCATTTCTGGGTCAGATCCACGCCAACTATATATGGTTTGAAAGAAATCTCCACATATAAGAACATTGTTTCCCTCAAAAAGCTTCTCAATTATTGAATACTCTATAATGCTTGTATCCTGAACCTCATCTATATTTATATACTTAAATTTATTTTTAAGGGCTCTAACAACTTTTTCATCCTTAAATAATTCCTTAGTAAGTATTATTAAATCATTAAAATCTAAAGCATGGTCCTCTCTAAGCTTAGAATCATATAGTGTTACTAATTCATGACCATGAAATTTAATATAATTTTTAAGGTTTAAATTTAAGTTTCCTTTATTAGTACAAACTCCATTTATTTTTTCTTCTCTAAATTTAAAAATTTCATCAATTACAGTTTTATATTCATCTAAAACTCTATCCTCTAAAGTTTCTATTCTTGCTCTTTCAACCTTTATAAAATCAATAACCCTTTGAATTTGCATATTAGTAGCCATTAAATTGCTTGTAGCATAGTAATAACTTAATTTACTTATAACTTCCCTACAATCATCTTCATCAAATATTGTGAAATCTGAAAAAATATCTGTATTTCTCTTTGCATAAGTTCTAACTACATCAAAGCAAAAACTATGAAAAGTTCTTATGGTTATATCCTTAGCCTCTCCCCCAACTATTTTCATTACCCTATCACTCATCTCTTTACATGCCTTATTAGTAAAAGTGATACATAAAATTTCTGAAGGCTTTGAATTTCCATTTTTTATTATAGAAGTTACTCTCTTTGCTAAGGTATTAGTTTTTCCTGTTCCAGCAGAGGCAAGCAAAATAATATTATTTTTTTGTTCATTCACAACCTTCTGTTGCTCTTCATTTAAATTAATCATAATAGCCTTCCTTATTTTAAATTTTATTTCTTAAAAATAAATAAAATTTAAATTATTAAACCTTATTATATTTATTTTCTAAAACTTCTTTTAAAATATTAGGATAATTAGTTATTATCATATCAACTTTTAAATCTATCATTTTTTCCATATCTTTTTTCTCATTTACTGTGTACACATTTATTTGTTGAAAATCTTCATGGGCAGCCTTAACTATTTCTTCTGTTATACTATTAAATTCAGGATGAAGTGCTGAAGACCCAACTACCTTACAATAATTATGTGGTTCAAAAATACAATCACAATAAAGTATTCCTGTTTTTATATTTTTATTAAGTCTTATACATTTTCTTATTGAATAATGATCAAAGGATGATATTATAACCCTATCCTCAAATCCATAATTCTCTATTTCTTTATATACCTTTTCTTCTAAACCTTCATAATGTATGATGCTATTTTTAAGCTCTATATTTATAAGTTTGTCATTATCCTTCATAAAATCAAAAAACTCTTTTAGTGTAGGTATTTTTTCTCCCTTAAATTCATCAGAAAATTTTATTCCAGCATCTAAGTTGCATAATTGTTCATAAGTAAAGTCCTTTACATATCCACTTCCATTAGTTGTTCTATCAACCTCTTCATCATGAATTACAACTGGAACTCCATCCCTTGTAAGATGAACATCCATTTCTATACCATCACAATCTGCTTCTATTGCTTTCCTAAAAGCTATCATAGTATTTTCTGGATACAATCCACTTAATCCTCTATGTGCTACGTTTAATATTTTCTTCATAGTTATTCCTTTCCTTTCTTTTATATTTTTATTTCTTATTTTTAAACTTAATTCCATCACTACATATTAAATATTTAGTTACAATTTCATTATAACACCTGTGAAAACATTTACTGAAATTAAAATTTATTTATATTCTAAAAAAGGTACTATTTTCTTTAAATTTTACTTTTAAAATTATATGGGCTGTATCAAAATATAATAATAAAACTTATAAACATATTTCGAGAATCACTAGATTTCACTAAGAATTAAAAATTGTTCCTCTTAAAAACAAAGATAGTACAAGTAACTTTTATTACTTGTACTATCTTTCTTAAAACTATTTTTAATATAAATTACTAAGTAGTTTCTATTTCTAATCCAAAATGATCTGATACAACTTCTTTATTTTTTCCATTAAATATAACTCTACTATCATAAACTTTTGTGTTCCTATTAGTAAAAATTATATCTATTCTTAATTCTCCAGTGTTATCTTCCCATCCAGCTATATTTTTATTAACTGTAACACCAGAATCCTTATTTTCTGCTAAATCATAAGTATCAATTAACCCATTACTCTTAAGAAAATCATATCCTTCATTCTTTAAAAAGGCATTATTATTGAAATCCCCCATAAAGAAGGCTCTATTTTTGCTTTCCTTAGCATGTGCAAGTAAGTTTTCAACCTGAAATGTGAAGCTTTCCTCTTTATCATGCCACCATCCCATGTGGCAAGAATAAAAATCTATATTTTCATTGTTAATATCTATTGTTGCTTTTACTATTTTTCTTGATCTCCAAAAAGTTTTACAGTGACTTTTTGATATATAAAAGCTTTCACTATTTACTATTTTATGCTTAGTTAATATGCACAAACCTTCCTCATATATATCATATCCAATATGAGAGTAATCCCAAACTAGGTGGTATTTTTCTCCACCTAGTTTGTTTATTTCTTCAATTAATATTAATCCATAATTATCTTCTTTTAAATTTCCTTCTTTAATACTAGCCTTAATACTTTGACTAGCCTCTTGAAGAGCTATAACATCATATTTCTCTTCAACTATTGTTTTTGCTAAGTATTTTATTTTGTATAATTGTTCTTCCTCTAGCCAAGAATGACAGTTTAAAGTAAGTAATTTCATTTTTAATCTCCTAAATACCTAAGATATCTTGAATATCTGATTTTAATACATCTGCTTTAGGACCATATATAGCTTGAACCCCTTTATCTTTAACTATAAGACCTAAGGCTTTATTATCTTTCCAAGCTTTTTCATCTCCAACCTTTTCAATCTCTTTAACAGTAACACGAAGACGAGTCATACAAGCGTCTACATCTACTATGTTTTCTTTTCCACCTAGTAATTCAATAGCTTTAACTGCTAACTCATCCATTGAAGCCTTGCTATTTGATGAAGCTTTATTTGCATTTTCATCTTCATTATCAATATAGTTACCCATACGTCCTGGTGTAGCTATTTTGAATTTCTTAATTAGGAAGCTAAATACAAAGTAATTTAAGAAGAAGAATACTACTGCAACTATTATAAAGTTTATTAAATCCTTAGTTAAGCCTGCATTTATCATAAGTGGTGAACGAGTTACAAGCTCTATGAATCCAAAAGCATGAACCCTTAAGTTTATTATATCAGCTATGGCAAATCCTAAACCTGCAATTACTGCATAAACTACATATAATATGGGTGAAATAAACATAAACATAAATTCAATTGGTTCAGTTACACCAGTTAAGAATACTGCTATGGCTGCTGAGAAAAATACTGATTTATATTTTTTCTTCTTATCTGGATCAACATTTTTATACATAGCTAATGCTACCCCTATTAATGAAGCACTTGAAAGTATTACTTGTCCAGCTTTGAAACGAGCAGGTACCACTGACCCTATAAGTTGATTGTATGAGGTTATATCGCCTGCTTGCTTAAAGTTATTTAAATCAGTTATCCAAGCAAGCCATAATGGATCTTGTCCTGCAACTACTTGTCCTGCTGTTGGCCCTGTAAGTATATGATAAACTCCACCAAGCTCTGTATAGTTTACTGGAACTGTAAGCATATGGTGTAATCCAAATGGTAATAATAAACGCTCTAATGTACCATATAAGAATGGTGCTATTATTGGAGCTGTATCCTTAGATGTAGCTATCCATTGACCAAAAGTATTTAATCCGTATTGTACAAATGGCCATACAAAAGAAAGTATTATTGCTGAAATTGTTGAACCTATTATAACCATGAAAGGTACAAAACGTTTACCATTGAAGAATGCTAATGCATTAGGTAATTTATTATAATTATAGTACTTATTATATAAAGCTGCTCCTAAGAAACCTGAAATAATACCAACAAATACCCCCATATTAAGTGCTGGAGCACCTAACACTGAAACAAAGTAATCTTTAACTAAAAGTGTTTGCCCTGTAAAGGATTGAACTGTAGCAGTTGAGTCACTAGCTAACATAGCATTGCTTACACTAAATATTACACCAGTGATTCTATTAATAAGAACAAATGCTATGGTACCTGCAAAAGCTCCCCCAGCACGTTCTTTAGCCCAAGATCCTCCTATTGCAACGGCAAATAATAAGTTTAGGTTACCAATTATTGCCCAACCTATATCCTCCATAACTCTCGCTATAGTTTTTATGAAATCTACATCAATATAAATTCCCATTACTTTACCTATTGAAATCATAAGTCCGGCAGCAGGCATTACAGCAACAACTACTAATAATGCCTTACCAAACTTTTGCCAGAAATCAAAAGACCCTAATTTAAATTTCTTCATTCTCAAATCCCTCCATTTATTATTCTTATAACATTTATTCTAAGGTTATTGGTTATATAAACTCCAAATATTAAATTTTTTCTTTATATAGATCTAGCTAAAATACAAAACTAAAAATCAACCTTAAGTTAAAATTAGTATAAATAAAAATATAATAATCTCTTTAGGAAAGCTTATATACTCTGCATTCATAAGGTTTTAATATAAACTCTGTTAAGTTTTTATGTTCACAAACCTCATAATTGTTAAGAATTAAATCCTTAGAATTAAGTTTTTCTTTCTCATACACATACTTGGCATTTTCTCCAGTTAAATTAGCCATTATCAAGAATTTATCATTATTTAAAGTTCTTGTGTAAGCAAATATATTTTCATCCTCTTCAAGGATTAAATCATATACACCATAGATTAAAGCTTCATTAGACTTTTTAAGTTTTATAAGCTTTTTATAGAAGTTTAAAACTGAATTTTCATCCCTTTCTTCAACTTCTACATTTATTGTTTTATAATTTTCATTAACTCCTATCCAAGGTTTTCCACAAGTAAATCCTGCATTCTTACTTGAGTTCCATTGCATAGGTGTTCTTGAATTATCTCTTGAAGTTACCCAAGCTTCTTTTAATGCTATTTCCTCTGAAACACCACTTTCAATTCTTTCATTGTAAGTATTTATAGTTTTAACATCATCATACTCACATATACTATGATATTTAACATTTGTCATACCAAGCTCTTGCCCTTGATATATGAAAGGGGTTCCCTTTTGTAAGAAATAAATTGCTCCAAAAGCTTTTGCACATTCAGTTAAATATTCCTTGTCATTTCCCCAAGTTGAAACAACTCTAGGTATATCATGATTTTCAATAAAAAGTGCATTCCATCCTTTGCCTTCTAAAGAATTTTGCCAATTTGTTAAAACATCTTTGTATGCCTTCACATCAAATCCTTGTCCCTCTTCATAATTCCAAAGATTAAGATGCTCAAATTGGAATATCATATTAAATGTTCCATCATCTTCAGCTACCCAGTGATCAGCTTCATTAGCACTAACTCCATTTGCTTCTCCAACGGTAACTATATCGTACTTTGAAAAAGTTTCTTCTTTTAGTTCCTTAAGATGAGAATTTATTCCCTCTACATTCATATGTTTTTCAAAGGATGAAACATATTTAAGTCCCTCTGGATTATCCATATCCTTAAGACCTTCTTCTTTTTTTATGTGACTTATAGCATCAACTCTAAATCCATCAATACCCTTATCAAGCCACCAGTTTATCATATTATATAGTTCTCTTCTTACCTCTTTATTCTCCCAGTTTAAATCTGGTTGCTCTTTAGCAAATAAATGTAGATAATACTCTTCACTATTCTCACAGAATTCCCAAGCTGAACCTTTAAATATGCTCTCCCAGTTATTTGGTTCCTCATCCCCTTTACCTTCTCTCCAAATATACCAATCTCTTTTAGGATTATCCCTAGAAGATCTTGATTCTATGAACCATGGATGTTCATGACTAGTATGATTTATTACTAAATCTATAATAAGCTTCATCCCTCTATTATGAACCTCATTAAGTAATTCATTAAAATCATCCATAGTTCCAAATTCATCTAAGATATCTTTATAATCACTAATGTCATAACCATTATCATGATTTGGTGATTTATACATTGGACATAGCCATATTAAATCAATACCTAAATCTTTTAAATAATCTAATTTAGATATTATCCCTTGAATATCACCTATACCATCACCATTAGAATCCATAAAGCTCTTAGGATAAATCTGGTAAGCAATTAGTTCTTTCCACCACTTTTTATTCATATTTTCTCCTTATGTTTACGTATATTGATTGAATTTTAAATTCGAACCATGTGCAAACGTTTGCCCACAATTCAAAAAAATTTGCTTTTTAGAATCACCTAAAAAACAGATTTTAAAATAAGGCTAAAATTCAAAGTTAGCAAAAATCCTATGAATTAAGTCTCATTTTTCCTATTGGCTATCAATTCTAAGATTCCAGCTTATTCAAGCTGTCATCAATAATTGCTAAGCACTAGATAAATTCGGCTAAAATTCAAAGTTCGCAAAGCTCCTTTGAATTAAGTCTCATTTTATATTTTTATAATATCATATTATTAAATCCTTTACAAAATTGATTTAATAGAAAATTCATATTATTTTCTCTATTTATCTTACTTTTCCTCTTATATCCTTCAATTCATGTGCAAACGTTTGCCCAAACTCCATGAGGAATTCTATCCTCTATTAATAAATTGAGTATCTACTATACAATATTTTTTTCTACCTACTAAATTTCCATTTAAATAATCTATAAGTAGATTATTTGCCTCATAACCTAATTCTCTTGCATTAATATCTATAGATGAAATTGGTGGATTTTGATATTTAGTCATAGGTGTATTATTAAAACCTACTATTCTTACTCCTTCAATGCCCTCTTCATTTAAAAATTTAGTTGCTCCTAAAGCAAGTAAATCATCAGTTGTAACAACTATTTTAGGATTTTTTTTTGATATTATCTCCCTCATAGCCAAATATCCACATTCTTCTGAAAAATCTATCCCCTCAATAACAATAGTTTTATCATAATTTAAATTATTTGCCTTAAAAGCACCTTTAAATCCACTTAATCTATCTTTAGAAACATTCCAACTTTTCTTTCCCCCAATAAAAGCTATATCACTTTGTCCATCTTTTATAAATTTATCAACTAATTTAAACATTGCTTGAAAATTATCATTATCAACCCATAAAACATCCTCTTCATCTGGTCTTCCAATAACTACAAAAGGGAAATTTATGTCTTTTAAATATTTTATAGTCTTATCTTCTTCTCTAACAGATAGTAAGCATAATCCTTCTAATAGATTATTACTTGAAAATTCCTTTATAGTCTTTAGTTCGTCCTCATCATTTTTGCTAAAAGCATACATGATATAGTATCCATTTTCCTCTGCTGACATACTCATTCCTCTCATAGCTTCTACGAAAAAAGGATTTTTAAATGAATCATCTGCCTCATTAGGTAAAACTACCCCTAATATTTTTGTTTTATTATTAACAAGACTTCTAGCTATTGCATTTGGTTTATAATTTAATTTTTTTATAGCCTTATTTACTTTTATTTTAGTTTCTTCACTGATTTTAGGGCTATCAGATAAAACTCTTGAAACAGTTGAAGGGGCTACATTGGCTTCTCTAGCCACATCTTTAATTGTAACTTTCACAAAATCACTCCTTCACACTTTAAAATATACCATAAAATCCTCCTACAATCTACAAAGTGATTTAATTGTATAAAAGCACATATTTCATAGAGTATTTATTAAAAAATATTTGAGGTACATTGAAAGGCTAATATTAAACCTTTCGATGTACCTCAAGTTAAAATTATTTCATTAATTTACATATATCATTTGTGAAGTCTACAGGATCTTCAATGCTTAATCCTTCAACAAGTAAAGCTTGGTTATAAAGTAATTTTGTATATAGGTTAAATTTATCCCTATCATTTTCAAGGGCATCCTTTAATGAGTTAAATACTTCATGATTTGTATTAACTTCTAATACTTTTTGTGCTTTAACTCCTTGGTTATTAGGCATAGCACTTAATATTTTTTCCATTTCTATTGAAACTTCACCTTCTGAAGATAAACATACTGGATAATTCTTTAGTCTACTTGAAGCTTTTACTGCACTTATTTTTTCTCCTAAAGCTTCCTTCATAGCTTCAAATATACCCTTGTTTTCTTCATTTTCCTTTTTGTTTTCTTCTTCTGATTCTATTCCTAAATCACCACTAGATACTGATTTAAATTCTTTTTCTTTGTAGTTCATAAGCATTTTTATTGCAAATTCATCTACATCCTCTGTGAAATAAAGAATTTCATAACCTTTGTCTAATACCATTTCAGTTTGTGGCATTTTCTCTATTCTTTCATTTGATTCACCAACAGCATAATAAATATATTTTTGCTCTTCAGCCATTCTTTCAACATATTCAGCTAAACTTACCATTTTCTTTTCTTTAGATGAATAGAACATTAATAAATCTTTTAATTCATCTTTATTCATACCAAAATCATCATAAACTCCGTATTTTAACTGTCTACCAAAGGATTTATAGAATTTTTCATAACTTTCTCTATCATTTTTCATCATAGACTCTAATTCATTTTTAATTTTAGTTTTTATATTTTTAGCAATGCGGCTTAATTGTCTATCATGTTGAAGCATTTCTCTTGAAATATTAAGTGATAAATCTTGAGAATCTACTATACCTTTTACAAATCCAAAGTAATCTGGTAAAAGCTCTGAGCATTTTTCCATTATTAAAACACCATTTGAATATAATTCTAATCCTTTTTCATATTCCTTAGTGTAATAATCATATGGTATATTTTCTGGAATATAAAGAATTGAATTATAGCTTATCATACCATCAACACTTATGTGCATATGTCTTAAAGGTTTATCAAATCCAAATCTTTTTTCCACATAAAAATTATTATAATCATCATCAGTAAGTTCATTTTTATTTCTTCTCCATAAAGGAACCATGCTATTTACTGTTTCTTCTTCTACATATTCTTCATGCTCATTTTCTGTTCTCTCTTTAACTCTTGATTTAGTAACATCAAGTTTAATTGGGTATCTTATGAAATCTGAATATTTCTTAATTAATGATTTTAATTTATATTCTTCTAAGAACTCATCATAATTTTCATCCTCATCATTTGCTTTTAGGTGTAAAATTATATCAGTTCCAAAAGAATCTTTCTCAGCTTCTGAAATTGTGTATCCATCCACTCCGTCTGATTCCCACTTATATGCTTTATCTGCTCCAAAAGCTTTTGTTATTACTGTTATCTTATCTGCAACTAAGAATCCTGAATAGAATCCAACTCCAAATTGTCCTATAATATCAAAGCCATCTTTGATTTCATTTTCTTTTTTAAACTGTAAAGAACCACTTTTAGCTATAACCCCTAGATTCTCATCAAGTTCCTTTTCTGTCATACCAATACCTTTATCTGATATTGTAAGGGTTCTTTCTTCTTTATTTGGTTTTATTTTTATATAATAATCATCTTTATTGAAAGTTAATGAACTATCTCCCAAAGTTTTATAATAAACCTTATCTATTGCATCACTAGCATTTGAAATTAATTCTCTTAAAAATATTTCCCTGTTTGTATAAATAGAGTTAATTACAATGTCTAATAGTCTTTTTGATTCTGCTTTAAATTCTCTTTTTTCCATTTTGAATTATTCCCTCCCAAAACAAAAAACTCATTTATTAGCACTCTATTAACTCGAGTGCTAATCTCTATTTTTATATATAACACTTTTTGAAATTAATGTCAATATTTAATCCAAAATGTACTTATCAAATTGATATTCACTTAAATTTCACTTCCACAATAAGGGCAATAATTATAATCTCCCTCTAAAGTTTTTCCACAATTAGGACAAACTTTTTTCACTGCTCTTTTTCCATAAACTTGCCCCTCTTGAATAAGAGTCATATCTTCTAGATTAACTTCATTAATTTCTCCATTTTCTATGGCTTTTCCCCTTTCCTTTGAAATTTCATATATTGAGTTACATCTTTTACACATAATATAATACTTTTCATTCCATCTAAAAATAGGAATAAAGAATATATGAAAATACTCATAACTCTTTATTAAAGTTCCCATAGTTCTTGTTGAACAAGTTTTGCAATATATATTTTCTAATTGTTTTACTTCTTTTTGTTTGTTTTCAATTCCAAATATACCAATAAAAAACATGCCATTCTCCTATAAATTTTATTATTACTTAAATATCATATTAGGATATATTTTTTTCAAAAATTCATCTGTATATTTCTTATCAAGAAATCTATCTAATGCATTTTTAGCTTTTATCCCCTTCATTCTTGCTACTTCTCTCCTTACAGCTAAAGATGATATTATAATATCTGGTATTAAAAGTACTAAAAATATTGATGTGATTATTTTTACTGTTTGAAAAGAAAATAATCCCATAAACTTATCAAATAATGGATAAATATCCCTTAAGAAAAATACTCCAAGAATTCCCCAAAAGACAGAATATTCAACACTTGTTCTTCCATGTATACTTAGAGCTTTACTACTATACTCCCATGATACACTACTAAATAATTTTTCTTGAAACCACGAACATAAATATTCAAATCCCCCTCCAATAATTGCAGTTATAAAAAATATTATTATTCCATTATAATTAATAAGTCTATAAAGTAAAACTGTAAGCGCAACCCCTCCTATGCCATATACAGGACTAATTGGTCCATAAATTAATCCTTTTCTACTTTCAAAATCTCCATTTCTTATATAACACCAAAGCATCTCTACACAATATCCTAAAATAGATCCAATAGTAAATATCCATATTATTTTATAAATGTTTAACTCATAACTTATATTCATGATTTCTCTGTTGTCAAAAAACTATAAATATTTAATAATAATGTTCATTAAATATTATTATATTATTATATTTTTATAGATTTATAACAACACTCACCTCCATTCTTATTTAATTTTCAAGTAAATTTTATTTAAAAAAAACACTTTCCTTAATAAATTAAAGCAAGTGTTTTTAATTCGTTTTATTCATATCCATTTACTATAACGTTAAGTTCTCCAGTTTGCGGATCAATTACAAGCCCATGTACATTTACGTCACTAGGCATTAATGGATGATTTTTTAATGATGTTACACTTTTTTTAACAGATTCTTCTACACATCCAAATCCATGAAGCCATTTCTCTACATCTATACCACAGTGTTTTATTGTTAAAATAGTCTCCTCTGATATTCCTCTAGATTCCATTTTTTTTATCATATCTTTAGAATTTAAGTTGCTCATACCACAACCATGATGCCCTACAATTAAAACATCTTCTGCATTAAATTCGTAAATAGCAACAAGTATACTTCTAACAATACTTCCAAAAGGATGCATTATTGTAGCTCCAGCGTTTTTTATTATTTTTGCATCACCATTTTTTATATTCATAGCTTTTGGTAATAACTCAGTTAGTCTTGTATCCATACAAGATAAAATCACTAATTTTTTCTCTGGTTTTTTAGTTGCTTTATATTTTTCATACTCCTTATTCTTAACAAAATTTTTGTTAAAATCTAAAATTTCTTCTAATCTTCTCATAATAAATACCTCTAAATATTTTAAAATTAATTATTTATACCAATATACCATAAAGCTTTAATTATATCTTTAAAAATTTTTATGCAAAAAAGCGATTTAAACTCTTTAATTTAAATTCACTTAAAAATTCTCTCTTTATCACTTTTTAACTTCATTTAATTATACAAATTGATATATTAATAAATTACACCATATACTTTTTTACCATCACAAGGTATTATATCTGCATATTTATATAAAAAAAGCATAGAAATATTTAAAATTTCTAAGCTTTAATTCTATAAATATTTTATTTTATTTGTACATCATCAAAAATTGTATTTGCATTTGTCCACTGTTGAAATTTAGTTTTAACTACAAACCCGTATAAACCAAAAGTTATTACTATAAGTATCCACCAAAATATCCAATGTCCTATTAACTCCTTAGGATCACCTATGAATTTAAGCCTCTTTCCACAAATAACTGTATGTTTACATGTAGATTCATATTTCATACAAATAATCCATGGATATGCTAATCCTAATGTAAATACTCCTAACAATAAACATTTTATATGATGAACTATTGAATTTTTAAATGTATTATCAAAATATGAGTTATACTTTTCTTTATTCAAAATAATAGATGATTTATATGTCATTTTAATCCTCCTCTCCTTTATCAATATTATAAAATCATTTTATAATTTGTTCAAAAAAGAAAAATTTATTTTCATCAAATTTTTTTCTAATTTCTCTCAATCTCTCTTTATTTTCTCCATAATATTCCTCTTCATAATCCTTAAGGTCTTTAAAAGGAAAGTTTATAAATGATCCGGTAGTTATGCTTTCTATGTATTTAAAATTATTTTTAATCCATTTTATATTTTCTTCTGCAAAGATATCATCTTCCCAAACAGATTGTATTCCCATAATAAACCTTGCATCCCTATAGTAAAAAGCTGATGAATTCTTATGAATATCTTTTACTGCTCCACCAAGTCCATAAAAGGATATGGCAGTATAATATGCCCCCTCTGCTCTATTTGAAACTATATCTATAAGTTTTTCTATTTCAGAATTATCATAATCTCTAAATACAAATCTTCCTGTTGATTTATATTTCTCATAAGGAGGATGACTATATTCAATCTTTCTATTAGCTTCTAAAACTCTCATGTAACTTAAATTAAAATTAACCCTTGTTGGCAATTTAAATGGAAGTAATATTTCATTAGCTTCTTCTTTATGTCCATAAAATAATCCTGTAATCTTAACTCCAATTCCCTTATCCTTTGAATTGTAGATAGCTGTTTTTAAGTTCATTCTCCTATCTAAGTTTTTGAACTTTTTTTGTAATGTTCTTATTACATAAACAAGTTCTTCTTTTTCTGCATTAGGATAATCTATGTCTATTAAAGTTGCCATTTCTATTTTTTGAGGAATTTTAAAGGTCATTGAAACAACCACTCCAAAATTTCCACCTCCACAACCTTTAGTAGCCCAAAACAAATCAGAATTATCATATTCATTAGCTATAACAATTTTCCCTTTACTATTTATAAACTTTACTTCTAGAAGGTTGTCACATCCAAGCCCAAGTAATCTACTTGAATAACCCCAACCTCCACCAAGAGTAAATCCTACAACACCAACTGTAGGGCATCCCCCTCCTGGAAATGGATATCCTAAAACCCCTAAGGCTTCATATATTTCTTCATTTTTAACGCCACCTTCTATAGTGACTTTCATATTTTCTTCATCGATTATTATATTATTCATTTTACTTAAATCTATTACTAATACATCATTTCCTATGGAGTATCCTTCATAATTATGACGTCCAACTCTTATTCTAAATGGAATATTATTTTCTTTAGCCCATTCTAAAGCATTTTTTACATCATCAATATTATTACAAAAAACTATCCCTAAAGGATATTTTTTTATAGCTCTATTCCAAGATTCTATACTTTTTTCATACTCTATATTTTCTCTGGTTACTAAATCACCAGTCAATTTAGAAAAATCAACCTTTTCCATATTCTCACCTTCTATAATAAATATTCTATCTAATGATGATATCATAAGTTCTTTACTTATAAAATAAAAAAAGTGAAAGATTATAACTTTAGTTAAATTAACTAAATTAATCCTTCACCTTTTTATCTATATAAGAGAATTATCATAGAAATTACCCATTACTTCAACAGTTGGCTGTATGTTTACAAATGCTTCTGGGTCTATATCCATAACATTTTTCTTAACAATTAATAATTCATGCTTTGAAATTACTGTGGTAATTGAGCTTAATGGTTCATTAGTATATCCACCATAAAGATTTCTACCGATTGTAACTCCTCTCATTTGACTCTTAATTAAACTATCCACAATTTCTTTTTCTTTTTTAGTATAAATTGTTACTGTAAGTTTATATTGTTGAATGTAAAATAAATCTATAACCTTAGTAGTTACATAAATTGAAACTAAGCTATACAAAGCTAATTCCCATCCATAAACTAATCCTGCAACTAATAATATTATTCCATTTACTATAAATCCTAGTTGACCAACTGACTTCCCTGTCATTTTTTGAACAACTAAAACTATAATATCTGTACCTCCAGTAGAAAATCCTGCTCTAAAGCACATTCCAACTCCAGCTCCCATAAGAACTCCTCCAAATATGGAATTTAAAAGTTGGTTATTAGTAACAGCTCTTGTTGGAATAATCCCTATAAAAAATGATAATGAAATTATAGAAAGAAAACTATAAAGTGTAAATTTCTTTCCTAATTTTCTAAATGATAAATACGCAAGTGGTAGATTTAAAATTAAAACCCATGTTGAAATATCAATGTTTATATTAAAAAAATCTCCACCAATAGATGATAATAGCTGTGATATTCCTGTAACACCTGATGAATAAATATGTGCAGGTGTTAAGAAAAAGTTAACCCCGATTCCAGCTAAAGCCCCAAAAAGAATTATAGCAGTAATTCTATAGACTACCTGGTACATTTTTCCATTCTTTTTATTCACTGAATTCACTCCGTTCAAAATTATTTTTCATTGTAAATTATTGCTTGTGATTTTGCTTAATCTATTATATCATCAATAAAATTCTTTTAAAGTGTTTTATTTACTCTTTTTGTAATTTATGATATTTAGTGCTTTTTAATATCTATTTGTTATTTTATATACATTTAAGTTTAAATATTAATATTCGATACTAGTTTATTATTTGTATCTAAGGAAAAAATTTACGAAACAAAGTGAATTATTCTCTATTTTATTTAACTAACTTCTAAAACTTTTTCTTTGTTCTTTTCAAAGAATGATTTTAAAACTAAACCTAATCCTAAACCAAATAGGGCTGGTAATACCCATCCTAATCCCTCTGAATAGAAAGGTAAATTTTCAAAAATACTGTTTAAAAATTCTATATTAATACCTGTACAACTTAAAGAATGAATAACACTAACTATTGTTGTAAATGCTATAGTTGTAGTATATACTACTGAGTTTCCTTTTATATATTTATCTAACATTGCTAAGACAATAAGCATTATTGCCATAGGATAAATTGCATTTAAAATTGGAACTGATACTGCTAATATTTTATTTAATCCCATATTGGCTAAAACCATACTTGTTAATGTTAATATTCTAACCCAAGAAAGATAATTTATTTTTTTAGTCAAAGTTTGAAAGTATTGGCTACAAGATGTAATAAGACCTACGCAAGTTGTTAAGCAAGCTAATGTAAATATTACCGCTAATAAAATAGCTCCTGGTTTTCCAAAAATATAAGTGATTATATTACTAAGAGTTTGTGCTCCATTTTCAGTTAAACCAAATCTTCCACCACTAGTTGCTCCAAGATGAGCAAGCATTGAGTATATTACTATTAATAATCCTCCAGCAATTATTCCTGCCTTTACAGAGGTTTTTACAACAAATTTTTCTTCTTTTACTCCCTTAGACTTTATTACAAGTGCTATTACAATTCCAAAGTTTAAGGCAGCTATTGTATCCATAGTCATATACCCATCTAAAAATCCACTTATAAATGGTGACTCTTTATAAACTCCTGTAACATCTCCATATGCTCCTAAAGGTTTAAAAATACTTGCTACGAAAATTAATCCTATTAATACAAGTAAACTTGGAGTTAATACTTTCCCCATTCTATCTACTAACTTTGCTGGTGATAAAGATAGCCAGTATGCAACTGCAAAAAATACAAAAGTATATAAAAATAATGCTAAATTATTAGATATAAGTCCTTCTGGTAAAAATGGCGCAACTGCCATCTCAAAGGGAAGACTTCCTGCTCTAGGTATCCCTAAGCCAGGTCCTATTGAAATATAGATAAGAACTGTGAAAAACGTTGCAAAGACAGGATTTACTCTACTTGCTAATGCATGTAATCCTCCTGATTTCGCCACAGCAATTACCCCTAGTACTGGAAATCCTACTGCCGTAACAAAAAATCCTAAAATAGTAATCCAAGTAGAACTTCCAGCCGCTTGCCCTAAGAATGGTGGGAAAATTAAATTCCCAGCTCCAAAAAATAATGAAAATAACATTAAACTTACTAATAATAAATCTTTTCTTGATAAATCTTTCATAAACAATGACCTCATTTCTTTTTTATTAACTATATTTTTTCCGTAAAAATATAGTTTTTAATTATTTAATCGCTATAAAAAATTATAATTTCTCCTTCTATGTCCATGAAAAAACCTCCTTTAAAAATAAAAAATACCCCGTCCCTATAAAAGGGACGAGGTTTAATCGCGTTACCACCCTAATTCTATAAATATAACCTAAAAAAATAGATTTAATTTATAGCACTCTTAAAATACGTACTAAATAATACGCTTTTCCTATAACGGTGAAAATCCGATAAAACTTACTAAAATATAGCTTCAGCTTTACTTCTCCGAGATGATTTTCAGATATACCTTGAACATTGACTTTCAGCAACTTGTCAACTCTCTGTGGATCAATAAATATGCCCTACTTTTTCTCTTCATAGAATTTAATTTTGAATTTATAAGTATATTATCTCTTATTTTTCCAGCTGTCAACCTTAAGTGTATTTTTTATTTATTTTTTATTTTTTCTAATAATACATTAATAAAAAATAAATTATACCGAATTTTCTTTTTCAATTTAAAATAAAATTTAACTAAAAAAGTTTTTTATATTTATTACCTATTTTTCCTGTTAATAAATCTATTAATTCATCTACCAATGAATCCTCTAAATCAACCTTTCTTATTATTGAAGCCTGTCCTCTATTGAAATATATTATAAAATAGTTTTTACTCTCTATTACCTCATAAAATTTATAATATTTGATCTTGCTTTTACCTTTAAATGCTGTGCTTTTAATCACTAAAATATCATCAAAAAATTCTAAAGTTTCTATGGATTTTAAAACACCAGCTTTATCAGCCTTTTCCCTTTCCCTACTTTGAAATTCAATTTTAACAACTATTGCAAATAAAGTTATGATTAATAATATTAACCAATAAATTAAAAAGCTTTTTAATTCAAAAGTCCTATTATTATAAGAAACAAATCCAGCCATTAAAGCTGTAATTACTATAATAGCAGGTATTGTAAATTTATTCCTTAAAAAGGTTGCTATATACAAAAATCTACTATAATCTTTTTTATTTATAGATGTCTTTATTGTAAATAATTTTTTGTCACTCATTCCCTTACTCCTATTTATTAATATTTAAATTATCTAAATATTTTTGTTTATTTTCTACCTCTTTACTTAAGGTGTTATTTTCATTTTGTAATTTATCTATTTCTTCCTGAATTGATTTAAGCTCTGTATTATTTTTTAAGGCAGGTATTTTATACTCTAACTCATTAACTTTAGGAGCTACTTCATTAAATTCCTTTGAATAATCTTTAACCATAAGATTAGGCGAAATCCCTAAAATCAATGCTAATATAAGAGCTATTTTATGATTTTTTATAAATTTTATAATTTCTTTTATCATATTCTCCTACTCCTAATTCAAACTTTGAATTTCTTTATTTAATGAATTTAATTTATTTTGTAAATCTTCATTACTTTTAGTTAAATTCTCTTTTTTAGAATTTAAAGCATTGGTATCATTACTTATTTTTTCATTTAAGGAATCATACTCTTTTTGAAGCTTATCATACTTCTCTTTAATAGAAAGATATTCACTATGTGTTTTATAAACTCGTGGTTGTAAAAAACTAAATACAATAGCAAAAACCATAGTAAAAATAAAGAAAGTTCCTATTTGTTTAACAGCTCTTATTACAAAACTATTTTTAACTTTTTTATCTGTAATTTGCATTTTTATCCCCCTCTCAATACCACTAACATTTTATCATAATTTATACATAAATTTCATTATTATATAATTTAAAAAGATTTATTATAGACATAATTTCCCACAAATTAAATCATTCATATAGCTCACTACAAATAGGCTATTTTAAACTAATTAAAAATAATTTAAAAATAAAATAAATTTATATAGCGAACAATATAAACTATTGATATTTAAATTTTTCGTGATATAATAAATGTATTAAATTTTAACTCGTATATAATCGGTAATATGGTCCGAAAGTTTCTACCTGCTAACCGTAAAATAGCAGACTACGAGGAGTTGTACTATAAATTCTAGTAATTCTAGTTTTAAGGCAACACCTCTAAAAAGGTGTTGTTTTTTTATTAAGTATAACTTCCTAAAAGTTATAAGAAACCTTTCTTTATATGAGTTTTAAGATTTAAAGTATATTATTCCAATAAAAAATTCTCTTAAAATACATTTAATAGAACTCATATTTTTTATTTTAAAACTTATAGGGAATTTTTATTTTGGATATAAATTTAAATCTTAATATGTAAATTCTAAAAAACTATAAGGAGATGAAATTATGGAAAAGCAAAACTTAAAAAACACGGAAGTTAACTTAATCTATGGAGTAGATGATGATTTAGATTTACCAAAAAAAGTTCTCTTTGGACTTCAACATATATTTGCTGCTTTTGGCGGAATTATAGTAGTACCCTTAGTTATTGCAACTTCTCTTGGCTTTGATAGTAAAGTGACAACGGCCTTAATAAGTGCTTCTATACTTGGTTCTGGACTAGCTACAATTATTCAAGCTAAGGGAATCTTCAAAGTTGGAGCAAGAGTTGCCTGTATTATGGGTACTGATTTTACCTTTGTATCCCCTGCAATTTCAGTTGGTTCAGTTCTTGGATTACCTGGAATAATTGGAGCTACAATACTTGGTTCTTTATTTGAAGTTATTTTAAGTTTCTTTATAAAACCTTTAATGAAATTTTTCCCACCACTTGTTACAGGTACCGTAGTTGCCTTAATAGGATTAACTTTACTTCCTGTATCAATTGATTGGGCCGCAGGTGGCGCTGGTTCAGCTAATTATGCTAGTTTAGAAAATTTAGCTGTGGCTATGTTTGTATTAATAATAACTCTTTTACTTAATAACTATGGAAAAGGAATAATAAGTAGTGCTTCAATACTTATAGGTATAGTTGTAGGATACATAGTTTGTATTCCACTTGGACTAGTTGACTTTACTTCTGTAAAGGAAGCAAGTTGGCTATCATTTCCTAAGATCCTTGAATTCGGAGTAACTTTTGATGCCAAGGCAATTATGGCCTTCATACCTGCTTACTTTGTAGCCACAATAGGAACTGTAGGATGTTTAAAGGCTATTGGAGAGACATCTAATATTGATATTGGTGATAAAAGAGTGGCCGCTGGAGTATTATCTGATGGTGTAGGAAGTGCATTAGGTGGACTAGTAGGTTCTTGTCCTAATACTTCTTTTAGTCAAAATATAGGTATTATTTCTCTAACTAAGGTAGCTAGCCGTCATGTGGCTGTAATGGCTGGTATACTATTAGTTATCCTTGGCTTCTTACCAAAAGTAGCCGCTATAATAACAGGAATACCAAACCCAGTTTTAGGTGGCGTAGGCATAATGATGTTTGGAACAGTTGCGGCAGCTGGTATTAGAACACTAAGTAATATAAAACTTACAGAGCGTAATCTTTTAATAATAGCTATATCTATGGGACTTGGACTAGGAGTTACATTTAGACCTGATGTAATTCATAACCTTCCAGAAGCAATTAGAATGATCTTCTCTTCTGGAATCTCAACTGGAACAATAGCTGCCCTAATCCTAAATGCAGTATTAAAAGAAAGTCCAATATCAATGGAATTTGAAAATATGTATGATGAAGAAACAAAGGCTAGTTAAAAAGTTTTAAAGTTAATAAATATAATAATCTTAATTATTCACTATTAATAAATAAAATCTAATTAAAAACTAAATATATTTTTATTAAATAATATACAAATACAACTTACAAATATTATGGAGAGAATATCTAGATGAGCTTTAGAATTTAAGCTATTACGTAGAAGATTTTACGTTAAGAAGCGAAACTGTTTGACCAAAGGGAGTTTTTCGCTTTAGTAAAATCTTCGGAGTAATTGCTATAAATTCTTAGCGAAATCTAGTAATTCTCGAAATATATTTGTAAGTTGTATTTTTAGTTTTATATAAACACATTTTTAATCTATATATCTAAAGTTTTTCATGCTTATGTCTAATACTTTAAAAGAATGGGTAACTGACCCTGTTGATATAAAATCAACTCCCGTTTTGGCTATTTCCCTAATATTATCTAAGGTTACATTTCCTGAAGCCTCTACCTCTACTCTATTATCTATTAATTTCACAGATTCTTTTAATGTTTTTATATCCATATTATCTAACATTATTATATCTGCCTTTGCTTCTAAAGCTTCCTTTAATTGCTCAATGCTTTCAACTTCAACTTCTATTTTTCTGACAAAAGGAGAATTTTTTCTTGCTAGGGAAACTGCATTCTTTATTCCACCTGCTGCCTCTATATGATTATCCTTTATCATAACACCATCATTTAATCCAAATCTATGATTAGTTCCTCCCCCAACCTTCACTGCATATTTCTCAAAAATCCTCATATTAGGAGTAGTTTTTCTTGTGTCTAAAAGCTTAACTTTTGTTCCTTCTAATCTTTCAACAAATTCTCTAGTAAGGGTTGCTATTCCACACATTCTTTGCATATAATTTAGAGCAACTCTTTCACCCATAAGAATTTTTTTTGCATCTCCAGAAACCTGACCAAAGTGTTGCCCTTTTTCAACTTCCTCTCCATCATTTACTGAAAAATCAACTTCTACATCTCCTAAAATTTTAAAGACCATTTTAAATACTTCTGTACCTGCTATTATCCCTTTTTCCTTAGCTATAATATCAACCTTAGCTATTTTATGATCTAATACTACTGACTCCGTTGTTATATCTCCATATTGTAAATCCTCATTAAGAGCTCTTTTTACATTCTCCTCAACAAGTAACCAATTCATCCTTAATATCTCCTCTCAGCCTACAGATTTCATCAATTAATATTTTCCTGTTTAACAATCTGTATTTATCTAAATCTTCATATTCTCTCTCTTCTATAATAATCTCTAAATTATCTATATAATTATTAATTTCTAAGGCCCCTCTTCTTGAAAAAACCAAAGCTTCTAATAAAGAATTACTAGCAAGTCTATTAGCACCATGAACTCCTGTGCAGCTTGTCTCACCAAAAGCATATAAATTTTCCATAGAAGTTTTTCCATTTAAATCAACCTTAATTCCTCCCATGAAATAATGCTGAGCTGGGGCTACAGGTATTGGCTCCTTACTTATATCAATTCCTTCCTCTAAGCACTTATTGTATATGTTAGGGAACCTATTTTGTAAAAAACTCTTTTCCATAAAGGACACATCTAAAAATACATTATTAGAATTTGTTTTTTTCATTTCTTCATATATTTTTTTAGCAACTATATCCCTTGGTAATAACTCATCTACAAATCTTTCTCCATTACAGTTTAGGAGTTTTCCCCCTTCTCCCCTAACAGATTCAGAAATTAAAAATCTTTTTTCCTCTGATTTTTTTGAGAAAAATGCAGTAGGGTGAATTTGTATATAAGAAAGGTCCTTAATTTCTATATTATTTCTAATTGCAATCCCTATGCTATCTCCAGTTATGATTCTTTCATTAGTAGATTTTTTGAATAAACCACCAATTCCACCTGTGGCTAAAATTACAACTTTAGCATAAATACTTAAATTTTCTTCATCTTTATTAAATAAGGCTCCTATACATCTATTATCTCTATGATATATATCAACCATTTCACATTCTTCTATTATTTTTATATTTTTTCTTCTTTTAACATTTTCTAAGAGAATATCTTCAACATGCTTTCCAGTGATGTCTTTGTGATAAACAATTCTATTTATTTCATGTGCCCCTTCTTTTGTAAAAAGAACTCCATTTTCATCCTTTTCAAAATTAGCCCCTAAATCAATAAGTTTATTTATATTATCCATTGATTCTTCAACTAAAACCCTAACAGAATCAATGTTATTTTCATACTTTCCAGCTTTTAAAGTATCTTCAATAAATGACTGGAAATCTTCTTTTCCTCTAGCTACTGCAATCCCCCCCTGAGCTAGGGAAGAATTGCATAAATTAACTGACTTTTTTGAAGCCATAATTATTTCTAAATCTTCTCTTAAATTTAATGCAGTATATAGTCCTGCTACCCCACTTCCAACTATCAATACATCAGCTACCCTTTTCATAGTTTTAGCCCCCAAGTTTATGCATATTCTTTAATGAATTATATGCTTTTAATCTTAAATCCTCATCTATTTCAATTTTATTTTCCATTTTTAAAAGACTTTCATAAAGATCCTTTAAGGTAGTCATTTTCATATTTCTACAAATCATCTTTCCATATGGAATATAAAATTCTTTTTCCTCTCCATTTTTTCTCAACTGATGAAGTACCCCTTCTTCTGTTATTATAATAAATTTTTTATTTGAAGAATTATTTACAAAATTTATTATTTCACTAGTACTTCCTATGAAATCTGAAATATCTCTTATCTCCTTACTACACTCTGGATGAGCTACTGTTAAAATCCCTTCATGCTCACTTTTTAATCTTAAAATTTCTTCTTTTTGAATAGCTTCATGAACTATGCAAAAGCCATTCCATAATATAAACTTTTTATCTGGTGTTTTTTCCTGAATATAAGACCCTAAATTTCTATCAGGTAAAAATATAATTTCTTTTTCTTCTAAATTATTTATTATATTTTCAGCATTAGATGAAGTACAACAAACATCAGATAATGCTTTTACTTCTGTTGAAGAATTTATATAGCAAACAACCTTGGCATTTGGATGTTCCTCTTTCAATTTAGCTAGTCCCTCTTCTGTAGCCATATCTGCCATAACACATCCTGCTTCCATAACTGGTAATATGACCGTTTTTTCTGGTGAAAGTATCTTTGCACTTTCTGCCATAAATTTAACCCCACAAAAAACTATTATATTTTCTTCACAATCCTTTGCTATTTTACTTAAGTAATAAGAATCGCCTACATAATCAGCAATTTCCTGTATTTCAGGAATTTGATAATAATGTGCTAATATGATAGCCCCCTTCTCTTTTTTTAACTTTAATATTTCATTCCTTATATCCATTTTGTCTCCCTCAATTTATGTATTTTAATTTATAATATCACCATATTTATACAATTTCAATAAAATACGAATATTCATTAACATTATATATATATTGTTTTCATTTTGTTAATTATAATAAAAAAAGACTGTATAAAAACACCTTAAAAATAAAGAAGCTATACCAAAATAATTTTTGATAAAACTTACAAACATTATAAAAACAATATTTAATAATTCTCCAAATATGTTTGTAAGTTTTATTATTATATTTGATACACTCAATTTACTTTTTTAGTTCTGATACAATCCTCATAAATAAACTTAAGTTATTTATTATAATGCTTTATTAAAGCTTGAGTTCCTAAATCCCCAAAGCCTTCTCTTTCTAGCTCCTCATAATTCTCTAAAACTTTGCTTAAAATATCTAAATTCACATTATCAGCTAAAGCTTCCTCCTTAGCTAATTTCATATCTTTTATGAAATGTTTTATAAAGAATCCTGGTGCAAAATCTTCCTCTAAAATTTTAGGAGATACTAATTCTAGTTGCTTACTTCCAGCAGCTCCAGTAGATACTGAATCAAGCATTTTTTTCACATCTAATCCTTTATCCTTAGCATATGCCATAGCTTCACAAACCCCTGATATAGCCCCTGCTATCATTATTTGATTTGCTAACTTAGTATGTTGACCAAAGCCAGCTTTTCCCTCATAGTGAATATTAGTTCCCATAGCTTTTAAAATAGGTAGACAAGCTTTATAATCCTCTTCTTCTCCTCCAACTAAAATAGTTAAAGTCCCATTTTTAGCTCCAATATCTCCACCTGTAACGGGAGCATCTAAGACTTTTACCCCTTTTTCTTTTGCTTTTTCAAATATTTCAACTGCTAACTTTGGACTTGATGTTGTCATATCAATAACATAAGTTCCTTCTTTAACATTTTCAAGTATTCCATTTTCTTCAAAATAAACTTCTTCAACATCCTTTGGAAAACCTACTATGGTTATTACTGCATCACATCCAGAAACACACTCTTTTATAGTGGGATAAAAATTTGCTCCTTCAGAAATTACATCTAAAACTTTTTCTTTATTTCTAGCAAAAATAGAAACCTCAAAGTCATTTTTCATAAGGTTACGAACCATTGATTTTCCCATTATTCCTACACCAATAAAACCTATTTTCTTCATAAACTCTCTCCTCCTAATATTAAATCCACTTAAGTTATCTATAAAAACTTTTAAACTTTATCTACACCATAACAACCTGCATTTAGTCTTTCATAGTAAAATAAATAATTATATTTATTTTAGACCTAAGAGCGTGTATCTAAATAACTTTTTATACAGCTTACAAACAGTATGAAGAGAATATCTATATTTCCATATAGCCTATTTCTCTTAAGATTTCAATAAAAACATCTTTAATTAGACTTTATTTATCAAATAATCCTCCACCATTGTTGCTCTTTCTTCCCCCTTGAGCAAATCCAATAGTTTTTTTAGCTCTAACATTAGCTTTAGTATTCTTCCCTTTATTCTTTTTTTCTTCTATTAGTTTTTTCATCATTTCCATGTTCTTGTTCATTACAAATTTCTCCTTTTAATTTCATAATATATAATAAATTTTAATATATTCTTTAAAAGAAATCATCTAGTTTAAATAGATATGTTGCATATTTTAAACAAAACTTAATTTTAAATTACCTATTATTTAATCTTAACATTCACTATTTCAGGTCTATTAAATAATCTTGTTATTTTAGTACTGTTTCCAAGTCCTCTACTAATAATAAGTTTATTTTTATTTCCATGCATTCCTTCAGTGTATTTAGGAAAGAATCCTTGTCCTGGTGCAATTAATCCTCTTTTTACTATAGGAATTCTAAATTGCCCTCCATGTGCATGACCAGAAAACATTATATGAAAATCATATTTTGAATATTCTGCCTCAAAAAGTTCTGGATAATGACTTAAAACAATTTTTAATCCCTCTAAGCTTTCTAATCTTTTAAAAAGTTTATGGGAATCCTCATATGCATAACTTCCATTAATTTTTTTAAGTGAGGAATGTAAATCTCCCTTTGGCTTTTCAAACATACCTAAAATATTTACTTTCACTCCACTTAAACTTAAAGTTATAATCTCATTTCTTAAAACTATAACTCCCTTTGACTTTAAACTTTCAAAGATATATTCAGCTTTTTTGCACCTCTGTTCATTGTTTCCTGATATATAAACAACTTTAACACCCTTACTTAAGTCACTTAAAAAATCTATTACCCCCTCCATATTTTTAAGACTTGAATCTATCATATCTCCAGTGGCAACAACTAAGTCCGGCTTTTCTTTTAATATTAACCTTTTAAGTTTTTCATTATTTTTTCCAAACTCTTTTCCATGAAGATCTGATAAATGAACCATATTTATATCTTTCCCAATTCCACAATCAACTTCATAATTAGTTGTACTTATTCCATTGTTTTCATAATAAAAAAATCCTGTTACTAAGGTTATACCTAATGCGCCTAATAAAATCTCCATAATATCACACCTATACTCTTAATTAATTTCAGAATAATATTTTTATTTATATTATTAATTTTTATTAAATTTGGCTCTTTATTATTTTTAATTTTTGAACTACTCGGCATTGAAATGCCAAGATTCTTGGGCAACACACCTAACGGTGTGAGATTAACCAAGC
>OKSE01000305.1_pt1 | contig 31317 bp, 28 predicted proteins | sample 1633631 | NCBI WGS metagenome assembly OKSE01 (sample SAMEA3541555, study PRJEB24748) | human gut metagenome | biome: human gut; feature: human-associated habitat; material: faeces | place: China | collected 2012 | reverse complement strand
GATCTGGGGAAGAATACACCAGCCAAGGCCGTGCCTAGCCATTTCTTTGCAGGTATCAATGCTATCAATCCACAGACCGGAGCGGATATTAGACAGTCCGTGAACCATGAGCCAGCTTTCAATCTGTCTGGAAAGCTCCGTGTCTGTATGGCGTCCGATATAGGGATAGTCTGTAAGGGGACGCCCCTGATTTTCGCGGCTGCATACCAGGCACATGGGTTCCGAAGAAATTTTATGCATTCCCTCAGGCCAGGTAAAGGAACCACGAAGAATTGCGACAGAAATTTGATCCTGCTTTAGCATATGGAAAAGGTGACGGCTTTGTCCCGTGGTAATCTGAATATCTACATTTGGATATTTTTCTTTATAATTTTGGAGAATTGCGGGGAGCCGGTAATGGGAAAAATTTAAAGAGGAGCCAAGGTGAATTGTGCCGCAGATTTCGTTTCGGCTGATATCAATCTGTTCCCGGATACGGCGGTTATTTTCTGCAATTGCAGTAACATAGGGAAGGATGGATTCTCCGGCGGGTGTAAAGGTAACGCCCTTTCGAGTACGGAGAAGAAGCTGACACTGGAGTTCTTCTTCAATTTTTTGGATGCGCTTGGTTAATGCCGGTTGTGTAATGAAAAGTTTTTGTGCAGTTTTTGTGATGTTTTTTGATTGTTTTAATTCCAGAAGCAGTTCGCAGTCTTTTTCGTCCATAAATATCATTTCCTTTTTCATTTATCATTCCAATTAGTTATGAATATCAATAAAATTGTACCATTTTACTTTATGATACGCAAGTATTATAGTAAAGATGATGAGAGAAAAGAAAAAAACAAGAGATTTTTTGTGAAAGGAGAACAAGGATGCGGGTAGTGGAGGCGGCTCAGGAAAGATTTGGAAATTTAATTGAAGAAGAATTGCAGCGGATTGAAAGCATGAAAAATGACCATGAGGTGACGGATTTTTCCAAACTGGATAAAGTTATCATTGGTATTTTGCCTGGAGACGGAATTGGCCCGATTATTATGAAGCAGGCCCTTAGGGTGATTCAGAAGCTGCTGAAGCCGGAACTGGAAAACGGACATGTGGAAATACGAATGATTGAGGGTATGACTATTGAAAACCGTGCAGCAAAGCAGCAGAGTCTTCCGGATGAAGTTTTTGAAAAAATAAAGAATTGCAATGTACTGCTGAAGGGACCAATGGTAACACCCAGGGCAGGGGATCCGTGGCCGAATCTTGTTTCAGCAAACAGTCTGCTGCGCCGAGGCCTGGAATTATTTGCTGCTGTAAGGCCCATAAGGATTCCGGAAAAGCAGATTGACTGGACGTTTTTTCGCGAAAATATAGAGGGAGAATATATTTGGGGAAATAAAGGAATTCAGGTTAATGAGGATTTAGCAATTGATTTTAAGATACAGACAAAACAGGGAAGTCAGCGAATTGCCAGAGCTGCTTTTGAGTATGCAAGAAAAAATGGAAAGAAGAACGTAACTATTGTTACGAAAGCTAATATTGTAAAGCTGGCTGATGGAAATTTTATTAAGGAGGTGCGCAGAGTTGGAGAGGAGTATCCGGAAATCGAGATTCAGGAGCGTCTGGTAGATGCCATGTGTGCAAAGATGATGGACTCAGAATTTCATAAAGGTATGGAGGTGATTGTTCTTCCAAATTTATATGGAGACATTGTAACTGATATTGCGGCGGAATATCAGGGGGGTCTGGGCACCGCTTCTTCTTCTAATATTGGAAATAAATATGCCATGTTTGAGGCGATTCACGGAACTGCTCCATTTTTGATGAATCATGGCCGTGGAGATTATGCAGATCCATGTTCTCTGATTCGCGCAGCAGGTATGATGATGGCACATATCGGTTATGGAGAACGAAAAGAACTTCTTGACAAAGCGCTGGATATCTGTACGGTATCTGAAAGAAAAAAAGTAATTACTACGGATGTGGATGGAGCAACAGCAGAAGAGTTTACAGATTATCTGCTGGAAACCATACAACAGATAGAAAACGAAAAATAAATGGAAAAAAGGAGGAAATGAAAATGTATATGAAAAAATATCCCTGTGTTTATATGAGAGGAGGTACAAGCAAGGCTGTATTTTTCCATGAAAAGGATCTTCCGGAGGACAAGACTTTATGGGATGAAATTTTTATGAAAGTAATGGGAACGCCGGATGTAAAGCAGATTGATGGAATGGGGGGAACGGTTTCTTCCACCAGTAAAATTGCAGTGATTTCTCCGTCGGATCGGGAAGATGCGGATGTTAACTATACCTTCAAACAGGTGGATATTGTAATTCCACGAGTAGACGGAAGTGCAAACTGTGGAAATATATCTTCAGCAGTAGGACCTTTTGCTATTGATGAGGGACTGGTTCAGGCAATAGAGCCGATTACGGTAGTCCGGGTTTTGAATACCAATACAAATAAAATTATTGAGGAGCATGTGCGGGTAAAGGACGGAAAAGCAATGGTTCATGGAGATGAGGTGATTCAGGGCGTTCCTGGAACCGGTTCACGGATTGATATGTATTTTGAGGATCCTGCAGGCTCTAAAACCGGAAAGCTGTTTCCGACAGGAAAGAAAAAAGAAATATTTGATGTACCGGATTTTGGGGAAATTGAAGTAACGGTTCTGGATTGCTCGAATCCTATGGTATTTATTCGAGCAAAGGATTTGGGAATCCAGGGAACGGAGCTGGTGGAACTGAATCAGAATCAATCCGTTATGGAGCATATTGAGAGAATCCGATGCATTGCAGCATGGAAATGCGGATTTGTTGAACACTGGGAAGATGCGCGGACAAAATCAACATCCGCACCTAAGGTATCTATCATATCCGCACCTCAGAATTATATGGATATGGATAAGCATACGGTTCAGGCAGAGAGTATGGATATTTGCTGCCGTGCAATTTCTGTAGGAGCTCTTCATAAGGCATATCCAATGACAGTAGCTGTAGGAACCGGAGCGGCAGCGAGGATTCCCGGAACCATTGTAAATGAGATTGTAAATCCGAAACCGGATCAGGAGATTATCCGGATTGGTCATGCAAGCGGTGTAACAGAGGTTGATATTAAAATGAACGGAGAGAAAGTTCTTAAAGGAGGTGTAACCCGTACTGCACGAAGAATTATGGATGGATGGGTATATGTAAGAGACTGAAAAAGTAAAAACAGTGGCTTAGGGAAAGGAGAACGATATGGAATTACAAGTTACAGCACTTTTATTTTTAATTGGGGCGATTATTCTTGGGTTTGTAAAGAAAATAAATGTTGGATTAGTATGCTTGGGATTTTCTTTGATATTGGGGACGATTGGCGGAATGGGAGCAGGAGATATTTACAAAGGTTTCCCGTATAAGCTGTTTGCCACATTGTTGGGAACTATGCTTTTTTTCAGTCTGCTGCAGCAAAACGGGACATTGGAAAAAATATCTCAGAAGTTGATTGGAATATGCGGCAAAAAAACATTTTTAGTTCCGGTTATCATTTATGCAGTCAGCTTCGTTTTATCTGCAGCAGGACCTGGCGCTATCAGTGTTCAGTCTGTTACAGTGCTGTTTGCAGTATCTATGGCAGTCCAAATGAAAATAAGCCCGGTACTTATGGGAATTATGGCAATTCTGGGAGCTGTAGGAGGAACGGCATCACCAATTGCTCTGACTGGTATTATTGTAGGAGATTTGATGGCAGAGATGGGGATCCAGGGCTTGGAATCTCAGATTTTTCTTGGGGTAGCTGTATCGAATTTGATTTGTGCTGCAGCAATGTATTTTCTGTTGGGGGGATATAAGCTGAGAGGCACAGCAGAGAAATCTGAAAAAAAGACAGAAAAGATGGATCGGAACCAGTGGCTTAGTCTGTCAGCGCTGCTTATTATGGTAATCCTGGTTGTAGGATTTTCCTTTGATGTTGGTCTTGTCTGTCTCTCCCTGGCATTGATTTTAGTCCTTTTGGGAGCAGCAAATGAGAAAACGGCATTGAAAATGATTCCCTGGAGTGTATTGATTTTGATTGCCGGTGTGAATGTTCTGATGAATATTACACAGAAAATGGGCGGAATTGATTTACTTTCTTCTATTTTGGCATCTTTTATGTCAGAGAAAACAGCAGCTCCCCTGATGGGATTTACAGGAGGATTGATGTCCTGGTTTTCCAGTGCAAATGGAGTAGTATTCCCGACATTAATTCCTACTGTGCCGGAGATTGCAGCTCAGGTCGGGGGCGCCTCTGTCACTCAGATGGTGACTGCTATTGTATGCAGTGCCACGGTGGCAGGAATCAGTCCACTTTCGACAGGTGGAAGTCTGATTATGGCAAGCTATGCACAGGAAACAGGCTGTGATGAAAAAGAACAGCAAAAACTGTTTGGAACTCTGTTCGGTCTTTCTGCGACAGTTGTTGCGATTGTGTTTATTTTGAACCTGGTTGGAATTATGGGATTTATCGGTTAGGAGGTTTTATATGAGAGAATATGCCTATATCGGGTGCCGTACAACAAAAGAACGAAATGCAAGGGGAAAGGGAATCCGTGTTTATGAGATTATAGATGGAACCTGGACACTCAGACAGATTTTGGAAGGACCGGTTAATCCGTCCTATCTTTGCCTGAACGAAGCTCAGGATCGTCTTTATACAGTGCATGGGGATTTTGAACAGGTCAGTGCATTTCAGATCCATGAGAACGGAGAATTATCGTATTTGAATACGGTGAAAACGCACGGAACGAATCCGGTTCATTTATCTCTGGATAAAACGGGAAAATGGATGTTTGTGGCAAATCTGCAGACAGGAGGTATTTCCGTAATCCCGGTAAAAGAAGATGGTTCTCTGGATCAGATCCATGATCTGATGTTTCTGTCTGGGAATGGCGGTCCGGGATATGTATCTCATCCGCATCAAGTAACACAGGATAGGACCGGAAAATGGCTTTTGGTGCCTTCACAGGGACGTCTGCAGGGAGTTGGCAAGATTACAGTTTTCTCAATCGATTCAGAAAATGGAATCCTGAAAGAAGTTTTTGTAAAAAAAGCCCGGAGTGGTGCAGAGCCAAGACATTGTGTTTTTCATCCAAATAATCGTTTTTGTTATTGCGTAAATGAAAAAGACAGTACGGCTGCATTCTACCTCTTTGATGAAGAGACAGGGACTTTGGAACCTCAGCAGATTCTGACATCTCTTCCGGAAAATTATACCGGAGACGGGTGGGCCAGTGCAATTGAAATGGGAAAAGACGGAAGATTTTTATATCTTTCCAACAGAAAGCATGACAGTGTAACAGTATACAGCATTAATCAGGAAACCGGTTATATGACGTATTTGCAGAATCTTCCGACTAAAGGACAACAGCCTCGCTTTATCACGAGAAGCCAGGATGGAACCCGCCTGTTTGCTGCCAATGAGCTGACTGATTCGATTTGCTGTATGAAGATTGATTCGCAAACGGGCCTTCTTTCCTACGAGGAAGAGGAAATTTTTGCGGAAAGTCCAGTTTGTATTGTCTTTAAAACAAAATAAGGAGAATTAAAATTATGGTTACTTTACATGAAGGAAAGCATTTTATTATAAATAATGAGACAATTGTTCCGGAACAGGAGGCGGCTGGTTTTTCTTCGGAGGAAGGAAAAAAACAGACTCTTACTTACCAGGTGCTGGAAAACCATAATCACGGGGACAGTATGGAGCATCTGGAAATAAAATTTGACTCTATGGGAGTATATGATAATACATATGTGGGTATTCTTCAAACTGCCTATGCCAGCGGCCTGAAGGAATTTCCGATGCCCTGTGTATTTACCAACTGTCACAACTGCCTGTGTGCCGTAGGCGGAACGATTAATACGGATGTACACAAATATGCAGAATCAGCCTGCAGAAAGTCCGGCGGAATTTTTGTGCCGCCTCATGAGGCTGTGATTCATCAGTATATGAGGGAGATGATTGTAAAATCCGGCGATATGTCGATTGTCTCTGATTCTCATACACGCTATGGAACACAGGGTTCTCTTTCTATCGGAGAAGGAGGGCCGGAGTTAGCAAAAGCGATGCTGGGAAAATACTATGAGATTGACTATCCTGAGGTTATTGCCGTATTTTTGACAGGTTCTCCAAAGCCCTGGGTAGGACCGATGGATGTAGCGCTCAGCATTATTGGCAAGGTATTTAAAATTAATTTTGTAAAAAATAAAGTATTAGAATTTATCGGGCCGGGAGTATCCAGCCTATCCATGGATTTCCGAAATGGAATTGATACAATGACCACAGAGTCTGCCTGCCTTTCTTCTATTTGGATGACAGATAAAAAGGTACAGGAATATTTTGAAATTCATAAACGCCCGGAAGCTTTTAAGCCTATGCATCAGGGAGATGCGGCCTGGTATGATGGGGTGGTAGAGGTTAATTTGGATACGATAGTTCCTATGATTGCTCTTCCGTTCCATCCCAGCAATGCATATCCTCTGGCTGATGTGATTGCAGATCCGGAAAAGTATCTGGCTATGACAGAAAAAGAGGCAGAGAGAGTATTTGAAAATAATAAGGATATTCATTTGGATTTACGCTCTAAAATTCATGAAAATGGAAGAATCAAAGTAGATCAGGCGGCAATTGCCGGCTGTGCAGCAGGATCTTTCGAGAATATCTGTGTGGTAGATGAGATTGCGAAAAAAATGAACCGGGGATTGGGAACCTTCCCGCTTAATATTTATCCGGCATCCCAGCCGATTATGTATGAATTAAATAAAGCAGGAGTTTTAAATGATTTGATGGGCTATGGTGCAAGAATAAAAACAGCATTCTGCGGACCTTGCTTTGGTGCATCGGATGCACCTGGAAATAATGATTTCTGCATCCGGCACAGTACAAGAAACTTCCCCAACAGGGAAGGCTCCAGTCCGGCCAACGGTCAGATTGCTTCGGTGGCACTGATGGACTCCCGCTCAATAGCTGCGACTGCATTTAATGGAGGATATTTAACATCAGCGGAAGAATTCCCTGTAGAAGTCGAGATACCTGCATATGAATTTAATAAACAGATCTATGATAATATTGTATATAACGGATATGGAAAGGCACATCCGGATACAGAAATTATATATGGCCCATCGATCAAAGACTGGCCAAAGATGGAGGCGCTTACAGAGAATCTGCTGCTTCAGGTGGCAAGTGTGATTCGGGATGAGGTAACGACAACAGACGAGCTGATTCCTTCTGGAGAAACAGCATCTTATCGTTCAAATCCGTATAAGATTTCAGAGTATACTCTGATTCGGAAGGATCCGGAATATGTGGGAAGAGCAAAGGCTGCACAGATTTATGAGAAGGCCAGACTTGCAGGAGACAAGAAAAAAACAGCAGAATTTTATCAGGTGTTAAAGAATGCGGGAGTGGATACCCCTGTAGAAGAACTGATGGAAACCACAGGAATCGGTTCGGTACTATATGCAAAGCGTCCGGGAGATGGTTCTGCCCGTGAGTATGCGGCAAGCTGTCAGAAGGTTCTGGGTGGTCTGGCAAATATTTGCATTGAATATGCTACCAAACGGTATCGGAGTAATTGTGTAAACTGGGGAATGCTGCCGTTTACCTGCCCGGAAAAGGAGATTTGCCTGGAAGCAGGAGAATATATTTATTTGCCGGGTATTCGGCGGGCAGTGGAAGAGCGCAGGGAAACGATTTGTGCATCTGTAATCGGACAGGATGGCTCTGTGCGTCAGCTGGAGCTGGAACTGAAGGGAGTGACTGAGGCAGAACGAAAGGTGCTTCTGGCAGGAAGTCTGATTAATTCATACAGAGAAGAAAAATAAATCAGAAAAGGGCTTTGCTTGGATTATAATGAGCAAAGCCCTTATAAGGAGAAACGGTATGGGAGAAAAGACAGAGCATATCCGTTGTTTGGCGGAGTTTATCCACAATTTAACATGGGAACAGGTTCCGGAAGATGTGAAGGAATTAGCTGTTATGCGGGTTTTGGATTTAATCAGTGTTGCAGCAGGAGCTTCCGGAGATCCGTTGATTGTAAAGATTGGGGATATGATGGAAAAAAGGGAAGGAACTGGAAACTGCAGTGTATGGGGCTGGGAGAAGCAGTTTTCTCCGGCATCGGCAGCCATGCTGAATGCGATGCTGGCCCATACGCTGGAGCTGGACGATGTTCATTCGGCTTCAAAGACACATGGGAGTGCCAGCCTGATTCCTGCAGCATGGAGCTGCGCGCAGTATCTGGGAAAGACAGGACGGGATTTTTTGCTGGCAGTGATTTGCGGATATGAGACGGTCAGCAGAATTGGAATGGCTTTTAAAGTGGCAGAACATAGAAAACGTGGATGGCATGCGACAGCGACCTGTGGTGTTTTTGGATGTGCAGCGGCATGTGGAAAGCTTTTAGATTTAAGCACAGAACAGCTGATTTCTGCTCTGGGAATGGCAGGAACCCAAAGCAGCGGTGTCTGGGCTTTTTTGGGAGATCGGAGTACCTGTAAGGTTCTTCATACTGGAAGGGCTGCAGTGGCTGGAATGGATGCGGCTTTTTTAGCGCAGGCAGGAATGACAGGTCCGGAGCATATTCTGGATGCGGAGGATGGCGGACTTTTAAAGGCCATGTCTGATGGTGGAGATATTTCCAGAGTATCAGAAGGGTTGGGACAGGTTTATGAAATCCGGAATATAGATATGAAGCCGTATCCCTGCTGTCGCAGTGCACATTGTGCGATAGACTGTGCTCTGGAACTGAGAAAGAAAATTTTGGATGTGGCAGAGTCAGAAGGAGAAAACAGTATAAAATACCAGATGGAAAAAATAGCAGACGAGGTGAAAGAAATCAGAATTGATACTTATTTAGTTGGGTATCAACAGTGCGCTGTAACAGAGGGATGTCTGCATCCTCAAAACTCTATGGAAGCAAAATTTTCTACCCCTTACGCAGTTGCGGCAGCTTTTCTTTATGGGAAGGTAAGCATGCGGGAATTTGATCCGGATATAGTTACGGATACAAAAATTCAGCAGCTTCTTGAAAAAGTCCATGTATTTCCGGCAGAACGTTTTTCGACACAATACCCGGAACATTGGGGATGTGCCATGAAAGTGATTATGAAGGATGGAGAAATGTGGACCAAAGAAGTTCAAGATCCTCTAGGCAGCACAGCAAAGCCTTTGACAAGAGAGCGGGAACTAAATAAGGCAACGGTCTTTTTGTCCATGGCGTTTGGAGAGGATGGGAAATCTGCTGCAGAAGAAATTCTTAAATTACCATTGGCAGATAAACTACCATATTTTTGTAGTGTAAAAGAATAGGAGGAACTAAAACTATGAGTACATTGGCGATAATCGGGTTTATATTGATGGCTGTATTAATGTATGTGTTGATTAAGGAAAAAATGGCTCCGCCACTAGCATTTATTCTGCTTCCTTTAATTGCTGCAATGACTGCGGGATTTAATCTGGAAGAGATTTCCGGATTTATAAGTACAGGAATGAAGACGATGTTAAGTACGGCAATCTTATTCATTTTTTCAATCTCTTATTTTACAATGATGTCAGATGCGGGATTGTTTGATCCAATCATTAATTTCTTAATAAAAAAAGCTGGGAAAAGCACGGTTACGATTTTCATTGCGATTCTTCTTACTACTTTTGTAGCACATTTAGATGGATCTGGAGCAACGACATTTTTAATTGTAGTTCCTGCTTTTTTACCATTTTGTAAAAAAATGGGAATTCGTCCGCAGGCACTTTTAGCTGCCATGTGTGGTGGTTATGGTGTTATGAATCTGGTTCCCTGGGGTGGCCCTACCATGAGGTCCGCAAGTGTATCTGGCATGGATGTGGGGGAATTATATAATTTTATCCTTCCAGGTGTTGCATGTTTGGTTTTATTAGCTTTTATTATTGCTATCGTTGTAGCCTTCATAGAAAAGAAAAATGGTGCTTCCATGCAGACAACAAAAACTTCTGTTGATTTTCAGGAAAAGCAGGAGACAGGAGGCAAGAAAAAGGGAATTTATTATTTTAATCTTTTGTTAACAATGGTAATGCTTGTATTTTTGTTTTGCGATATAGGATTACCTCTTTATAGTATTTTTATGGCGGCATTTGCTATAGGACTGATGGTGAATTTTCCAAAAGCAAAGGAGCAGAATAAGAAGATTAAGGAATATGGAACGAATGCAATGGTAATGACTATGACTTTGTTTTCTGTCGGTATATTTATGGGGGTTATTAAAGATTCTGGAATGGTAGAAGCAATGGCCACAGCAATTGTAACGATTCTTCCGGCGTCAATTGCACCGCATATGCATTGGTTTATGGCACTGTTTTCTGTTCCGCTGCTGATGATATTAGGAACAGATGCATTTTATTATGCATTGCTTCCAATCATTATGGGAGTAGTAGAACCTTTCGGAGTGTCACCGCAGTCGGTGGCAGCGGCATTTTTATTAACAGCAACTTTTGGAACACCAATTAGTCCTTCTGTTGCAGCAACCTATGTGGGGTTAGGGCTTGCAGATGTGTCAATTGGAGAGCATATAAAATACTCACTGCGTCTTTTATGGCCGGGAAGTATAGTAGTGTTGATTCTGGCGACACTAATTGGGGTAATTCCATTTTAACACTTTCTTTGCTTGCATCCAGGCAAAAACAGAGATAATATAGATACAGAAATTGCATATTTTTGTACCGGATTTCCCCAACATCGATCCGGCTCAAGGTATGTAATATCTCCATATATCAGTTTTATCTGAAAAAGAAAGCCGGCAAATCCATGGCATTTTTCATGCGGAACAGGGTTTGCGGCTTTCTTTTCTTTTGAAAATCTTTTTTCTCAGCTTTTTCAGATTTCTTTAATGAGAGGAAGATACCAGTGTTTTCTTTTCCCAGTGGCCGGTGCGATACCAGAGATAAGAAATGATATAGTTTGTACCCCAGCCGAGCGGTACAGCATACCACACAAATTCAATTCCCCAGAGAGGAGAGCAGAGCTGCGCGACAGCAACCCGGATGGAGAGATTGACAAGATTTGCCGCCATATAAACGCCCACATCTCCCGCACCCCGCAGAACGCCATCGGTTGAGGCCTTAAATCCCAGAAGGCAGAAGAAAAAGCCGATAAAGCGAAGGTAACTGGCTCCGGTGGAATAGGCCACAGGGGATGATTCCACATCAAGAAAGGCAGAGAGGATGGGACGGTAAAACAGCTGGGTGGCGATGAGAAGGATAGCACTGAAGGAAAGAATGATGAGGTACGAGGTCCGATACCCCTGGCGAACTCGTTCCTTCTGGCCTGCGCCCAGATTTTGGGCAGTAAAGGTAGAGACAGCATTTCCTGTGGCTATCATTGGTACAATCGCCAGGGATTCCAGACGCATGCCGGCAGAGTATCCGGCCAGTGCGGAGGAGCCGAAACGGTTTACTGCAGACTGGGTCAGCAGGATGCCGATGCTGACAATGGACTGCTGAATGATGGAAGGAATGGCGATTTTTGTTCCGTTTACCAGCATAGAGCGATTAAAAAGGGAAATTTTTCCTTCTGTGTGAAAAGTGCCGAGGAAACGCAGAAGGATCTGGAAGGAAAGCAGAGAGGAAATTCCCTGAGCAAGAACAGTGGCAATCGCCACGCCTTCCACGCCCATTCCCAGCTTCAAAACCATAAATAAATCCAGAAATACATTTAATACAGAGGAGAAGATTAGAAGAACCAGAGGAATCACGGATTTCCCCAGTGCATTAAAATTGGCGGAAAGCACGTTGTACATAAACATAAAGGGCAGTCCGCAAAAGTAAATCTGAAGATAGAGAACAGCGTCGCTGAAAATATCCTCCGGTGTCTTCAGCAGCCGCATAACCGTCGGGTTTAACAAAAAACCGAAGCATGCAAGCAGGGAACTGAGAACAAGGAAGGTAATCAGAAAGGTTGCGACAGAGGTCTTCATTTCCCGGAGTTTTCCTGCGCCCAGATATTGGCTGGTCAGTACGGAGGCGCCGATTCCGCCTCCGATAGCAATCATAATAAAGACGTTGGTAAAGGAATAGGAGGCACCTACGGCTGCCAGGGCATTTTCGCCTACAAAGCGTCCGACAATGATGGAATCAGCCATATTATAGAATTGCTGAAACAGATTTCCGATAATCATGGGAAGAGCAAAGACAAGAAGAGCCCGTCCCGGAGTGTCAGTTAGCAGGGGCTGCTTTTTATTCATGGGTTTTATCTCCTTTTAAATGTCAGGTAATAGAAGGATTCTGGTTGTCGGATAGGGGAAACTGTTCTTTCAGAATCCGGATAAACAGCTGATCTGCCTTAGACAGAAAGCTGTCGTTAAGGGTGGCAATACACATATCCCAACCGGCTCCGTAAATCTGATCGATGCAGAGGCGAGCCGGCTGAAGCTTTCCGGAATGAATCCGGGAATACTGTTCCGGCACAAGCATGACTCCCATTCCGCGGGCTGCGAGAAGCTGGGCTGTTTCAAAGCTTTTCAGGGTCAGAACGGTTTTGGGCCGGGAAATTCCTGCCCGAAGAAGGACTTCATCTGTAATCTGGCGGATCCTCTGGGTCTGGTGGAGCATCAGAAAGGGTTCATCGGCCAGAAGCTTCAGATCCAGAACAGGATAGGGATAACCTTCCCGGGAAACTGCTTTTTGAAGCAGCGGGTGATCCGGGGATAAAACAATGACAAAGGGATCTCTGCTCAGAAGTTCATAGTGAAGGGCAGCCAGAGAACTCTTTTCCGGAGGCGCATGCATTACAGCAAAATCCAGTTTTCCCGCCAGAAGCTGCTGCTCCAGAGAAGCCGTGTTTTCCTCCGTGATGGTAATTTCCACATGAGGACCTATTTTTTTGTAGGCAGGGAGAACTCTGGGGAGTACAAGGGTGCCAAGATGGCTGGTAATCCCAACGTGGATGCGTCCTGTTTTCAGATTATTGATATCGCTGATTTCCAGCTGAAAATCCTCATACATTTTTAAAATCTGGACAGCCATATGGTAATACCGCTCACCGGCAAAGGTAAGGGTAAGTCCGGTGGAAGTTCTGTTAAATAAGGTTGTGCCGATGCTGTCTTCGATTCTCTGAATGGACTGGCTTAAAGACGGCTGGGCTATAAATAATTTTTTTGCGGCTTTTGATATATTGTGCTCATCGGCAACTGTTTTTACATACAGCAATTCTTTTGTCGTCATAGGAATTCTCCTTTCTTGTGCAATTATAATACGAAATGCGAAAAAAGTCATCCGGGCGCGAAACTGGACATTGACTTGTGAGGACAGTATGGGTATGATAGTAAAAGTCTGTTTTTTTTATCCAGAATAAGGGAAAAGGGAGGAATGAGGAAAAATGAACAGCGCGAAATCAGGAAATGAAGGAAAAGTCTGGTTTCTGCAGGGAATGAAACATGGAATTCCTATTGGTCTGGGGTATTTTGCAGTATCCTTTACCCTGGGAATTGCTTCAAAAAAAGCGGGACTGTCTGCATTTCAGGCAGCGGTGATGTCATCAGCCATGATGGCTTCTGCAGGGCAGTTTGCAGGAATCGGCATGATTGCAGCGGGAGCCGGTTATCTGGAGATGGCAGTGACAACGATGGTAGTAAATATGCGGTACTTGTTAATGTCCAGTGCACTTTCTCAGAAGGTGAGACAGGATGTACCGTTTTATCACAGATTTTTAATGGCTTATGAAGTAACCGATGAAATTTTCGGTATTGCCATTTCAGTTCCGGATAAGCTTCATCCTGCTTATATGTACGGCGCAGTGGCTGTGGCAGGACCGGGCTGGGTATTGGGAACCTATCTGGGGGCTGTTATCGGCATGATTCTTCCGGAGGGAGTTATGAGCGCTTTAAACGTGGCCCTTTACGGAATGTTTATGGCAGTTGTGATTCCGCCGTCAAGAAAAAGCAAAGTAATTGCAGGTGTGGTAGCGGTTTCTATGATATGCAGCGCGGCATTTTCCATAATACCTGGAATTCGTGAAATATCATCCGGATTTCAGATGATTCTTTTAACAGTTCTTTTGGCCGGAGGGGCAGCCGTGCTGTTCCCGGTAAAAGAAGAGAAGGAGGCAGCAGTTCATGAGTGCTAATATTCCTGTAAGCATCCTTGTGATGTTTCTGACGATTTACGGGGTGCGGGTACTTCCCCTGACTCTCCTGAAAAAGGAAATAAAAAGTCCATTTATCCGTTCTTTTTTATATTATGTACCTTATGTCAGTCTGTCCGTTATGACATTTCCAGCCATTTTATCAGCTACGGCTGATGTTCGCTCCGGTCTTGCCGGCTTTGCTGCGGCCGTGATTCTTGCGTGGGTGGATGGGAATTTGTTTCGGGTATCCATTGGAGCATGTGTGGTTGTTTATCTGGCAGAGCTGTTTTTATAAGTCATTGAAAAGGAGGAAAAAGGCATGAGCGGAATTCTGGCTGTGCTGACGAAGGCAGCAGCATTTATCTTGATTATTGTGATGGGATATGTATTGAAACGAAAAGGTTTTTTTCATCCGGATGATTTTTATCTGATTTCTAAAATCGTAATCCGGATTACCCTGCCCTGTGCGATTATTTCTAATTTCAGCAATATCACCATGGAGCGCTCACTGCTCATTTTATGTCTGCTGGGAATTCTTTATAATATTATTATGGTAGGTATCGGCTATGTGACCAATCTGCGCCGGGACGGGGAGAGAAAGGCCTTTGATATGATTAACCTGTCCGGGTACAACATTGGAAATTTCACCCTGCCTTTTGTTCAGAGCTTTCTGGGACCGGTCGGATTTGCGGCAACCAGTCTGTTTGATGCCGGAAATGCGGTTATGTGTACAGGAGTAACCTATACTCTGGCTTCGATGGTTAAGGGAACGGGCGAAAAAGCATCACCGGGAAATATTGTAAAGAGCCTGCTTTCCTCCATGCCCTTTGATGCTTATGTAATTATGACAATTCTTGCTATGCTGGGGATATCGCTTCCGGATGTAGTTGTTTCTTTCGCCGGTACTGTGGGAGCCGCCAATGCCTTCCTGGCTCTTTTGATGATTGGAATCGGATTTGAAATCCGTCTGGGACGAGATAAGATTTTCCGGATTTTCCGTCTGATGGCTCTGCGCTACGGCATGGCTGTTGCTTTTTCTCTGGCAGGATTTTATCTGCTGCCCTTTGAACTGGAGGTTCGTCAGGCCATGGCTATTGTGGCCTTCGGACCGGTTTCTTCTGTGGCGACAGCTTTTACAGGAAAGCTGGGCAGTGATGTGGAAATGTCCAGTGCCGTCAATTCCATGTCAATTGTTTTGAGTATGGCAGCTATTACAATAACTCTTATTCTTGTGCTGTGATGTCTTGATATTCAAAGGATTTCATTGACAAAAAAGGAAAAGGGATATATAATGCACTCAGCGCAGGGGGAAGAACTGTGCAGGAAATCAATAGGTTCCAGAGTCAAATGAGGAGGAAAAGGATTATGGCAGCAGTAAAGAAAGTAGCTGACAAAGCAGTAGAGGGGAATGCAGTTGCTGAGAAGGAAACTGAGAAGACAACAACAGCTTCCAAGGCAGTAAAGAAACCGGCAGAGAAGAAAGCAGCAGCGCCGAAGAAGACAGCTGCAGCAAAAGCACCGGCTGCAGAAAAGACCCAGGCTGAAGAAAAAGCTCCGGCTGCAAAGAAAACTCCAGCAAAAAAAGCTGAGCCGAAGGCAAAGGTTGTTATTGAGTATGGCGAGAATCAGATTGTTGCAAAGGATGTACTGGATGCAGCAACCAAAGCATACAAGGCCAACCACAGAGGCGTTACCATCAAAACCATTGAAGTTTATATCCAACCTGAAAATAATGTGGCTTACTATGTCGTAAACGGAGAAGGTTCCGACGATTTCAAGGTTTCCCTGTAATCGAAGGATTTGATAAAGGTGTAATGACGAAAAGGCTGTGCGTCTGTTGTGACAGATGTACAACCTTTTTTTCATTTCATAGGAAATTACGTCCTATGACATAAAAACGCTCCGCGAGGATCGCCGTGCGGCGGTAGAGAATTTTGTCGCAGATAGGGTATTTACAGGAAATCCTCAGACCGATATAATGAAAAAAAGCGGTAAGAGACTAAAGACTGCAGGAAAATAAAGAAAACCCGGGAGACAATGATGGCTGAAAAGAAGAAGCAGGATAAAAATAAAAAATCGGCATATAAGAAAATAGAAGAAATAGAAGAAAAGGAAATCGAAGAACTCGTGGAAGCAAATGAAAAAATAAATCAAAAAACAGAATTGCCGGAAGCATTTTTGAAGCGGATGAAGGAGCTTTTAGGCGGGGAGTTTCCGGCGTTTCTTGAAAGCTATGAGGCAGAGCGGGTACAGGGGCTGAGATGGAATCCTCTGAAAGGGGAGGCGTCAGAGCTTTCTCTACGCTATGGAAAGAGATTCGGGCTTGATCCTGTAAGCTGGTGTCCGGAAGGATATTACTATGACCAGAAAACCAGGCCGGGAAAGCATGCGCTTCATGAAGCAGGAATTTATTATATTCAGGAGCCCAGCGCCATGGCAGTGACGGTGCTTCTGGATCCTCAGCCGGGAGAACGGATTCTGGATCTGTGCGCGGCGCCGGGAGGAAAGACAACTCATATTGCAGGACGTATGAGAAACCAGGGGCTTTTGGTAAGCAACGAGATTCATCCGGCAAGGGCAAAGATTTTGTCCCGGAATGTGGAGCGGATGGGAATTGGAAACTGTGTTGTGACCAATGAGGATTCGGGTCATCTGAGGCTTTCTTTTCCGGAATTTTTTGACAGGATTGTGGTAGATGCGCCTTGTTCCGGTGAGGGAATGTTCCGTAAGGACGAGCTGGCACGCAGTCAGTGGAGTCCGGAGAATGTGGAAAACTGCGCCAGACGCCAGCAGGAAATTTTAGACAATGCGGCTGCCATGTTAAAGCCCGGCGGACGGCTTGTTTACTCCACCTGTACCTTTGCTCCGGAGGAGGATGAACAGGCAATAGAACTGTTTTTGCAGGAACACCGTGATTTTTCCATAGAGAAGCCGGAATCGGCTGACGCTTTGGAGGGCCTTTCTCACGGAAGGCCGGAATGGAGCCGGACCAATATGTCCGGTCTGGAGAATAGCTTCCGGATCTGGCCTCACAAATGCGAGGGAGAAGGACATTACCTGGCCTGTTTGAAGAAGGAAGGCGGCGCTGCATGCGGGGATGAGCTTCAGGAAGCCGCAGAGACAGACGTTCGTAAAAATGGAAAGAAGAAAGACCGCAGCAGTCAGAACGGAAAAAAGAAAGGCGGGGGAGAAACAGCAAGAGAAAATCAGGCATTGTTAAAAGCCATGTTTCAGGAGATTTTTCCGGGGCGGGAGGCAGAAATCTGGATGGAGACCTGCAGCCCGGAACGGACGATTGCCTATGGCGATCAGATTTATCTGCTGCCTGAGAAAACTCCGGATCTGTCCGGTCTCAGAGTTTTAAGACCGGGACTTCATCTTGCAGCAGGAAAGAAAAACAGACTGGAGCCGTCCCATGCCTTGGCGCTTTTTCTGAATCCGGATACGGTAAGCCGGAGAATGGAACTGGCGGCAGAGTCAGAAGAAATCAGAACCTATCTTTCCGGAGGAACCCTTTCCGCGGAAAAAAAAGAAAACGGATGGACCTTAATCTGTGCAGACGGCTGGCCGGCCGGCTGGGCAAAGGCCTCTTCGGGAATTCTTAAGAATCATTACCCAAAGGGGCTTCGCCAGGAGCTGTAAAAGGACGTCTGGCTTCTCCCTCCGGAAGAAAGCACTGCATATCATCAGGAACCGCAGCCGTAAAGGCCAGCGGTTCTTTTGTTATGGGATGAGTAAATTCCAGCTTCCAGGAGTGAAGGCTCTGTCTTTGAATCAGACTGAAGTCCGGATAATAAAGAAAATCACCCAGGAGAGGAAAACCAAGATATTTCATATGAACGCGGATCTGATGGGTGCGTCCTGTTTCCAGGTGAAGCTCTACCAGGGAGGTGCCGGAGGCAGGATTGGTGTAAAGAACCTGGTAGCGGGTGACAGCCTGCTCGCCATGGACAAAATCCACGCACCGCTCAATGGTGGAGTTGTCAGCTCTGGAAATCGGCGCACAGATCACTCCGGATTCCGGCTCCGGCTTTCCCTGTACAGCAGCCAGATAGGTGCGCCGGATTTCTCGTTTTTTCATCATATCCGAAAGAAGACAGGCGCTGAGGCTGTGCTTGGCCAGAATCAGAAGGCCGGTCGTATCCCGATCCAGCCGGTTCACAACCCGGAAGGTAAAGGGAAGATTTTTCTGACGAAAATACCAGGCTGCGCCGTTGGCAAGGGAATTGTCATGGTTTCCCTGGGAAGGATGGATGGGCATTCCCGATGGTTTATTCAGAATCATCAGGTGTTCGTCTTCATAAACAACGGGAAAGGGCAGACAGACCGGATCAATATGAGGGGAATTCTTTTCCGGCGGAAGGGTAACCGTAAGTGTTTGTCCCGGCTGCAGCACATAGGGAGTGCAGACACGATGGCTTTCCACGGTAAGACCGTCCTCCAGGGCCTTTAAATCAATAATCAGACGTTTGGAATAGCCCCGGGAGAGGAGCAGATTCTGTACAGTAATTTCCGTCTGAGGGGATACAGTATAAGTAAATACCTGTCTCACGGCTGGGATGGTTCTCCTTTCTGCTTCAGATGTTTTTTCTTGCTGACCGTATGATCCACAACCAGGTCTTTTTCCAGAAAGCTGGCCCGTTTGATGCTGTCAACGCCGTATTTGTCGCGGATAGAGTCAACGGCCTTTTCCAGAGCGTTCATGCGGCGGGACTGTTCTGTTTCAAACAGATTCATCTGGTGGAACCGGGTTTCGTCAATACGGCTGGTCCTAAGACCGATGAGACGAACCGGGGTAAAATCCCAGAATTCCTTCAGGAGCTGGCAAGCCTTCTGGTAAATCAGCGTGGTGGAATCTGTTGCATAGGGAAGCGCTGCCTGATGGGAATGGCTGTGGAACTGCCAGTCCTTTAATTCCACGCAGACGCAGGTGCAGCGAACATGGCTTTCCCTCAGCCGTGCTCCGACAGTTTCGCTGAGCGCAAGAAGAACCTGGCAGGCAGTGGAATAGTCGGAAATATCCTGGGGCAGAGTAATACTGTTGCCATAGCCCTTGTTGAGCGGTTCTCTTTCTTCCACGGGAGAGTCGTCAATCCCATTTGCATACCGGTGGATCAGGGTGCCGTATTTGTCTCCCAGATGGGCTTTCAAAATCGAGCAGTCGCAGGAGGCAATATCTCCGATGGTGTGAAGACCGATTTTTTCCATGCGCAGGGCAGCGGAGCTCCCTACAAAAAACAGACTGCGCAGGGGAAGAGGCCACATTTTGTCCGGTATTTCAGAAGGAAAAAGGGTATGGGTTTTATCAGGCTTTTCAAAATCAGAGGCCATTTTTGCCAGAAGTTTGTTGGAAGAAACCCCTACATTGACGGTAAAGCCAAGCTCTCTGTGAATCCGTTCTCGAATGCGATCCGCAGTTTCAGCAGGACGGCCAAAGAGGTGGATGGTCTCTGTCATATCAAGAAATGCCTCATCAATACTGAATTTTTCAATATCAGGCGTATACTCTTCAAGGAGACGGATCAGTTTTCCGGAATACTCCAAGTAAAGGTCAAAGCGGGATGGAACAATGGTTAATTCCGGGCATTTTTTCAGGGCGGATACCAGAGGTTCGGCTGTGGAAATTCCGTATTGTCTGGCAGGAACTGATTTTGCCAGTACAATCCCGTGGCGGGATTTGGCATCTCCTCCGACTGCAGATGGAATGGTTCGCAGATCTACTGCATGGGGATCCTTTGACAGACGATAGACAGATTCCCAGCTGAGAAAGGCGGAATTCACATCAATATGAAAAATAAGTCTCTGCCGTTCCATAGACAGACCTCCCTTCGACTTTGACACCCGGGAAATATCCCGCAGTTTCTTTGTCTATCATACCAGAATAATTAAAAAAATACCAGAATAGGATCAGGTAATGATAGGTTCCGGGTGAGAGAATGGGAAAACGAAGCCGTGCCTGCGGTTTAATGATAGGAATTACAGCCGGATTTGCTGTGTGGGGAAGCGCTTCTATGCCGGCCCGCACCATACCGGTGGAGAATACACAATGGGAAGGGACAATACGGGAGAGGAGCATAGAAGGATCTGAAATACAGGAGACGGACTTTGGCCGCCCAGACCTTCGTCTTCATGCAGTCAGCGCTGTTTTGATGGATGCAGACAGCGGACGCATTCTTTATGGAAAGGAGGAGAAAACCTTTCGTCCCATGGCCAGTACGACGAAAATCATGACCTGCATTCTGGCTCTGGAAAACGGGAATCCGGAGGAATTCTGCCGGTTTTCCCCGAAGGCTGCCTCTCAGCCCAAGGTTCATCTGGGGGTTCCGGCCGGTACGGAATTTCGCCTTCAGGAGCTTTTGTATTCTCTGATGCTGGAGTCTCACAATGATTCTGCGGTGGCGATTGCAGAGCATATAGGGGGAAGCGTGGAGGGATTTGCATCCATGATGAATCAGAAGGCGAGGGATATCGGCTGTAAAAACACCTGGTTTATTACGCCGAACGGACTGGATGCCGTTTCTTCTATGCCGGACGGAAGTGAGAAAAATCACGGGACAACAGCAGAAGATTTAGCGGCGATTCTAAGATACTGTATCCGGGATTCACCAAAGAAGGAGGCATTTCTGGAAATCACAGGAACCTCGGGAAAAACCATTGCCGATCGCTCCGGCCGTTATTCCCGGTACTGCGGAAACCATAATGCCCTTTTGACCATGATGGAGGGAGCCCTGACGGGAAAGACAGGCTTTACCGGAGGCGCGGGGTATTCTTATGTAGGGGCTCTGGAAAGTGAGGGAAGGACTTTTATTATCGCGCTTCTGGGAAGCGGGTGGCCTCCTCATAAAACTTATAAATGGGAAGATGCAAGGACGCTTTTGGAGTATGGAAAGACCTGTTATCATTACCGGGATGTATTCGAGCCGGAGCAGTCATGGAGTATGCTGGTGGAAGGAGGAAAAGAACCTGTGAGGGTTCCTGTCAGCAGCCGTCTGAGGGAAGAGGAACGTCATTTAAGACTTCTGGTATCAGACCGGGATCAGGTGGAATGCTGTACCAGGCTTCCGGACAGGAGGAGAGCTCCGGTACGGGCAGGGGATGTGGCGGGATACCGGATATGCCGTCTTAACGGGACGGTGATTGCAGTGTATCCGCTTTATCTGGAAGCTTCGGTGGAGGAGTGGAAATTTTCTTCCTGTCTTCGAATGGTTATGGAGATTTTTTGGCAAAAAATGCCTAAAAAAATCAAAAGTTAAAAAAATAACTTGAAATTTGCTGCAGGACATTATACAATTAAAATCGGCAGAAATTGGATTTACTAAGCGACAGGACGAGATTTTCCGCTTTGTTTTTTGCGGGGTTTCGTCATGTCGTGAAAATATTTCAAAATGGAGGATTGCAAAATGAGTAATTCAGCACAAACATCAGCAAGTAACAGAATCAATGCATTGCTTGATGAGAACAGTTTTGTTGAAGTCGGCGCTTATGTAACAGCAAGAAGCACTGATTTTAACATGACTGACAGGGAAACTCCCGCAGATGGTGTAGTAACCGGTTACGGTACCATTGAGGGATGCCTGGTGTATGTGTACAGCCAGGATGCGTCTGTACTGGGCGGTTCCATGGGTGAGATGCATGCAAAGAAGATTTCCAACATTTATTCCATGGCAGTGAAGATGGGAGCGCCGGTTATCGGACTGATTGACTGTGCCGGTTTAAGACTGCAGGAAGCAACGGACGCATTAAACGGTTTTGGCCAGATGTATTTAAGCCAGGCAATGGCTTCCGGTGTTGTTCCGCAGATTTCCGCAGTGTTCGGTACCTGCGGCGGCGGTATGGCAGTATCTTCTGCAATGGCAGATTTTGTGTTTATGGAGAACAAAAAGGCAAAACTGTTTGTAAATTCTCCCAATGCGATTGACGGCAACCGCATTGAAAAATGTGACACCTCCTGTGCTGCTTTCCAGAGTGAAGAGGCTGGTCTGGCAGATTTTACCGGCAGTGAGGATGAGATTCTTTCTCAGATTCGCACACTGGTTTCTATTCTGCCTGCAAACAATGAGGATGATATGTCCTACAGCGAGTGTGAGGATGATTTAAACCGCATCTGCTCTGATATTGAGAACTGTGCAGGTGCTACCGATCTGGCTCTGGCTCAGATTTCAGATGACAACTTCTTTATGGAAGTAAAGAAAGACTACGATCCGTCCATGGTTACCGGATTTATCCGTCTGAACGGCATGACCGTAGGCTGTGTGGCAAACAGAACCGAGGTATATGGTGAAAACGGTGTGAAGGAAGGCGAGTATGACGCAGTTCTTTCCTATCGCGGCTGCGAGAAGGCAGAGAAGTTTGTTTCCTTCTGTGACGCTTTCAACATTCCTCTGTTAACCCTGGTAAATGTAAAGGGCTATAAAGCAAGCAAATGTACAGAGCGCCGGATTGCAAAGGCAGCAGGCCGTCTGACCTATGCATTTGCAGATGCAAGCGTTCCGAAAGTGACTGTAATTGTAGGCGAAGCATACGGCAGCGCATATCTGACTATGAACAGCAAGTCTATTGGCGCTGATCTTGTTTATGCATGGCCGAACGCTTCTGTCGGAATGATGGATGCACAGGCAGCTGCAAAGATTATGTATGCAGATGAGATTGCAAAGGCAGACGACAGCCTGGCTCTGATTGCAGAGAAGGCAGAGGCATACCGCCAGCTTCAGTCCAGCGCTGTAGCAGCGGCAAAGAGAGGTTATGTGGATGACATCATCGATGCATGCGATACCAGAAAACGTGTGATTGCAGCTTTCGAGATGCTGTTTACCAAGAGAGAGGATCGTCCTGACAGAAAACATGGAACGGTTTAAAACGAGGTGACTGATATATGAAACAGTATATAAAGCGAGTATTGTTAGTGTTATGCATGACAGTCAGCCTCTTTTCCCTGTCCGCCTGCTCTGCCGGTACGGAAACCAAGGGGAAAGAGCTTGACCCCATGACATCTATGGGTGTTTCTCAGAGTGCGGAAGGACTTCTGCAGAATATTGCAGCTCTTGACGAGGCTCAGGCCAAGGAACTGGAAGCAACACTTCTGGAGGACAAGGAGTACGGTCTTGCAGGCGGTGTTACCTCCTGGATGAGCGTAATGAATGATACCGGCGCATTTGTAGGAGTGATTTCTTCTGATACTGTACTTTCCGAGGATGACGAATATGTCAGCACGGTTATGGCACAGTTTGAAAAGCGGAATGTAGAATTCAAGATGTTTATGGCTGAGAGCGATCAGGGCCTGATGCCGACATCCATCACATTTACTCCGGAATACAGCTTCGGAGAAAAGATGGAAAAGGCAGCTATGAATACCCTTCTGGGTATGGGAACTGTATTTATGGTTCTGATTTTCATCAGCCTGATCATTGCCGGGATGAAGTTTGTCAATATCTTTGAAGCAAAGATGAAGGCAAAACAGGAGGCGGCAGCACCGGCGGCTCCTGCACCGGTTGTGGAAGCGGTAGAGGCAGAAGAAGAGGAACTGGTTGACGATCTGGAACTGGTGGCAGTTATTACTGCAGCAATTGCAGCTGCTTCCAATTCTTCAACGGACGGCCTGGTAGTGCGTTCCATCAAACGTGCACCCGGCGCAAAATGGAAAAGAGCATAAGCATATTAGGAGGAATTTATCATGAAAAATTATACAATTACAGTGAATGGTAATGTTTATGAAGTAACCGTAGAGGAAGGAACCTCCACCGGCGCAGCAGCTGCAGCTCCCAAGGCAGCACCGAAAGCAGCACCGAAGGCAGCTCCCAAGGCAGCAGCACCGGCAGGCGCAGCCGGCTCCGTAAAGGTTTCTGCTCCCATGCCGGGTAAGATCCTTGCAGTAAAGGCAACCGTTGGACAGGCAGTAAAGAAGGGTGATGCAATCATGGTTCTGGAAGCCATGAAGATGGAGAATGATATCGTAGCTCCTCAGGACGGCACCGTTGCAAGTCTGAATGCAGCAGTTGGCGATTCCGTAGAAGCCGGCGCAGTTCTTGCTACATTAAACTAACAGCTTGCAATTAACGGCAAGTTCCTTATGGAGGGATTAAAATGGATTATATTGGAACAACATTGATTAATCTTCTTCAGCAGACAGCCTTTTGCAATCTTACGTATGGCAATTTCCTGATGATCGGCGTAGCGCTGGTATTTTTATATCTGGCTATCCGAAAAGGATTTGAGCCGCTGCTTTTGGTGCCGATTGCATTTGGTATGCTGCTGGTGAATATCTATCCGGATATTATGGCAAAGCCGGAGGATATGTCCAATGGCGTTGGCGGACTGCTTCATTACTTCTTCCTTCTGGATGAGTGGAGTATTCTTCCGTCTCTGATTTTCATGGGTGTTGGTGCAATGACAGACTTCGGTCCCCTGATTGCTAACCCCAAGAGCTTCCTTCTGGGAGCTGCTGCACAGTTCGGTATTTATGCAGCATATTTTATGGCAATTGCATTTGGATTCAACGACAAGGCTGCAGCCGCTATTTCCATCATCGGCGGTGCAGACGGCCCGACATCTATCTTCCTGGCAGGTAAGCTGGGACAGACTGAGTTTATGGGACCGATCGCAGTAGCAGCTTATTCCTACATGGCTCTGGTACCGATTATCCAGCCGCCGATTATGAAGCTGCTTACTACAGAGCAGGAGCGTAAGATCCGCATGGATCAGCTTCGTCCCGTATCCAAGCTGGAGAAGATCCTGTTCCCGATTATTGTTACCATTGTTGTATGTCTGATTCTGCCGACCACAGCTCCCCTTGTTGGTATGCTGATGCTTGGTAACCTGTTCCGTGAGAGCGGTGTTGTTAAGCAGCTGACAGAGACAGCAAGCAACGCACTGATGTACATCGTAGTTATCCTGCTGGGTACCTCCGTAGGCGCTTCCACCAGCGCAGAGGCATTCTTAAAGCCCACCACACTGCTGATTGTAGTTCTGGGTCTGATTGCATTTGCATTCGGTACAGCAGCCGGTGTAGTATTCGGTAAGATTATGTGCAAGATAACCGGCGGCAAGGTAAATCCGCTGATTGGTTCAGCCGGTGTATCTGCAGTTCCTATGGCGGCCCGTGTATCTCAGAAGGTGGGAGCAGAGGCAGATCCTACCAACTTCCTGCTGATGCATGCCATGGGACCCAACGTAGCCGGTGTTATCGGTACGGCAGTAGCAGCCGGTACCTTCATGGCGATCTTTGGAATTTAACGATAGAATATTCAGGAGGTAAATTAAAATGGCAGAGATTCAGAAAAAGCCGGTTAAGATTGTAGAGACTGTCCTGCGTGACGCGCATCAGTCTTTGATCGCAACCAGAATGAGTACAGAACAGATGCTTCCTATCATTGATAAGATGGATCAGGTTGGTTATTATGCAGTAGAGTGCTGGGGCGGCGCTACCTTTGATGCTTCCCTTCGTTTCCTGAAGGAAGATCCCTGGGAGAGACTGAGAAAGCTGAGAGCCGGCTTTAAGAACACCAAGCTGCAGATGCTGTTCCGCGGACAGAATATTCTGGGATACAACCACTATGCAGATGATGTAGTAGAGTACTTTGTACAGAAATCCGTAGCAAACGGTATTGATATTATCCGTATTTTTGACTGCTTAAACGACCTGCGCAATCTGCAGACCGCTGTAAAGGCAGCAAAGAAGGAAAAGGCTCACGCTCAGATCGCTCTGTGCTATACTCTGGGTGAGGCTTATACCCTGGATTACTGGAAGGATATTGCAAAGAGAATTGAGGATATGGGCGCAGATTCTATCTGTATCAAGGATATGGCTGGTCTGCTGACTCCTTATGCAGCTCAGGAACTGGTAGGCGCTCTGAAAGAGTCTACAGAGCTTCCGATTGACCTGCATACCCACTATACTTCCGGCGTTGCTTCTATGACATACTTAAAGGCAGTGGAGAACGGCTGCGATATTATTGATACTGCAATGTCTCCTCTGGCTCTGGGTCCCAGCCAGCCTGCAACTGAGGTTATGGTTGAGACCTTCAAGGGCACTCCTTATGATACCGGCCTGTCTCAGGATAAGCTGGCAGAGATTGCCGAGTACTTTGCGCCGCTTCGCGAGGAATCCTTAAAGAGCGGTCTGCTGAATCCGAAGGTTCTGGGTGTTAATATCAAGACTCTGCGGTATCAGGTACCGGGCGGTATGCTGTCCAACCTGGTAAATCAGCTGAAGGAAGCCGGCAAGGAAGATAAGTTCCAGGAGGTTCTGGAAGAGATTCCGAGAGTAAGAAAAGACTTTGGTGAGCCGCCGTTAGTTACTCCGTCTTCTCAGATTGTAGGTACACAGGCAGTTATGAATGTAATTTCCGGTGAGCGCTACAAACTGGTTCCGAAGGAGTCCAAGAAGATTATGATGGGCGAGTTCGGTCAGACTGTAACACCGGTTAATAAAGAAGTACAGAAGAAGATTATTGGAGATGAGACTCCGATCACCTGCCGTCCGGCAGATCTGATTCCTCCGCAGCTGCCGCAGTTCGAAAAGGAATGTGCGCAGTGGAAGCAGCAGGAAGAGGACGTTCTGTCTTATGCTCTGTTCCCGAAGGTAGCAGAGGAGTTCTTTAAATACAGAGAGGCACAGCAGACAAAAGTAGATGCTGCTGTTGCAGATACTGCAAATAAGGCTTATCCTGTATAAAAGACTGGAAATGAAGTGATCATTACGCGCACCGGGGTTCCTGCCAGTGATAGGGCAGGTGCTCCGGTGCGTTTGTGCGTTCTGCCGTTTGCATATGGAGGCTGTACGGGATGGGGAGATTCTGCCAATTTCTCCGCCGTCCTGAGCAGCTGCGTCATATTAAAAGTTTCTTACAAATTTCGCAGGATATCTGAACTTTGATTTGATTAGGTTGACTATCCCAGTATTTGTCATTATAATAAGAAACATGTAAAAATCCGGTTTTCTGCTCGTGGGCAGATGCGGAACAGAATCTACCTTTTGAGGAGAAAATACATGAAAAAACGATCATGGAAAAGAGGGCTGGCTGTAGCTATGGGAGTGGTGCTTGGGGTTTCTCAGCCTGCAGGCACCTCGCTCAGAGTTAACCAGGCCTATGCCTATACAGAACGCTCGGCAAAGGTCAGTGCGACAACGCTGAATGTCAGAAGCGGTCCGGGAACTTCCAATGCATCTGTAGCAAGGCTGAATAAGAATTCAGCAGTCACAGTGATTGGTGAGACAACCGGGAGTGATGGAAAACTGTGGTATCAGATTCGCTTTACAGGGACAGGCGGGCAGACGGCAACGGGATATGTGCTGGGAACCTATGTCAGCTTTCCCGCTTCCTACAGTCACGATGGAGATTTTGAGGCAAGTCTGAATGCCCAGGGGTTTCCGGAGTCTTACAAAAACAGCCTGAGACAGCTTCATGCAAAATATCCTCAGTGGAGATTTGAGGCACAGCACACAGGTCTGGACTGGAATACCGTGATCCAGAATGAGGCTGTTCTGGGGCGCAATCTGGTACATACAGGCAGCATTTCGTCTTATAAGTCTCTGGCAGAGGGGGCTTATAACTGGGATAACGGAGTGTGGACCGGTTTTGACGGAAGTACATGGGTAGCAGCTTCAGAGGATATTCTGCGTTTTTATATGGATCCGCGGAATTTCCTGGATGAGGCTTATATTTTTCAGTTTATGTCACAGAAATACGATCCGGCTGTTCATACAAGAGAAGGACTGCAGTCCATGTTAAAGGGCAGTTTTATGGAGAACGGGCAGATCGGTGCAGAAAAGCCCAGCAGCTGTGCGATAACATTACGTCAATTTAATATGGACACGTGTTTTGATAAAGTAAAAACTGGAAATCCTTTCAAAAATAATAAAGCAGAGAATTTTAGGGAACTGCTCGCAGATTATAAATTACAACCGGATGAAATGATATATATAGGTGATACAGTTTCAGATATTGTGTCTTGTAGGGAAGTTGGAATACGATGTTTATCTGCTTCATGGATAACTTCTTGCTTAGATGCACAAAAATTAGAAGCTCACAATGCTGGGAATGTTTTTTATTCAATAGCTTCACTTGAATGCTATTTAATGGGATGACAAATATATGTGCTTAATAAAAAAACATTTAGTATTTCTATTGTATGAACAAAATATCAGATTTGAGTTTCTTTCGATTATTATCGGAATGCTCACAACGTAAAGTTTTCGGTATCAGAGTTTATGGAAGCTATTGAGGAATTGGCTATTCATTTGGCTGATTTCAGTATCAGCGAACAGGATAATAGCGTTTTATTACGCTATTTTTCATTCGGATTACATAGACTTAAATCGTATCATGTACGGTTTGAGCAAGAAAAAAATGCCTTATTTGTATCCCATTGATGAAGCGATTGGGCTACTGAACAATGAAATACGCCTTGTGGAATGGCGTATCAAGTACCCGGAGCAATTCAAATCACACTTTAACAAACAACCTTTTTCCCCTCTTTATTTGGCAGACAAAACAAATCTGATTGATATAATGGAAATTATCAGCGGTTTATTCCTTTCCAAACATATCGTCTATAAAAATGATAAACCTACTTTCTTGTCCGACTTGTCTAAAGTTACAGGCGCATAATCTATGTTTACTGCCTTTTTCATTTTTTCTATTTCTTCGTTCATTGTACCGAGCAGGGTACGCATTTCCGTCTCTTTTCCGAATACCCGTTTCAGGAGAAGTTTTGTCTTCAGAATGAAGAACAGGATGTTCATTGTTCCTGATCCCTAAGCTCGTATACCTCGTCATCCAGTCTATATTGTTGTATTTGCGTTTTGTGAGAAAACAAAAAATCCTGATTCCGTTTGGAAATCAGGATTTTACTGCCTTTTTTTCTTCAAAGTGGTGCCACCAGGAATCGAACCGGGGACACAAGGATTTTCAGTCCTTTGCTCTACCAACTGAGCTATGGCACCATTATTTCTTGTTTGCGGTTGCAAAGGTAGTGAAACTTTTTTAAACTACAAACTATTTCTAAAAAAAAACACTGATAAAAGCATAAGATGCTTATTATCAGTGTTGTTTAATTAAAATTATTTTTCTTTTAGTGGATTCCAACCTTGCGCTTTCAGCTCAAACTCTTGTCCGTCACGGGTAATCAGGGCACATCCCAGCTCCGGTTTGGTGATGTGACCAATCACTTTTATACCCTCTATAGCCGAAACTCGTTCATGCTCTGTTAAAGGTACAGTAAATAATAGCTCATAGTCCTCACCACCATTTAAAGCACATGTTGTCACATTCATATTCAGTTCTTCCGCCATTACAGCCGTTTGGTAATCAATGGGAATTCTTTCCTCGTAAATGCGACAGCCGGTATCGCTTTGTGAGCATATATGTAGCAGTTCCGAAGAAAGGCCGTCGGAAATATCCATCATAGCGGTGGGCCTGATTCCCGCTTTAGCCAGTTTCTCAATGATATCCTTACGTGCTTCAGGCTTTAACTGACGTTCCAAAATATATTCTTTTCCGGAAAAATCCGGATTTGCTTCTTTTGCTCCTTGGAAAACAGCCTTTTCACGCTCTAGAAGTTGAAGTCCCATATAAGCTCCTCCCAAGTCACCGCTGACACAAATCAAGTCTGTATCTTGTGCGCCGTTGCGATAAACCACTTTGTCCTTGTCCGCTTCACCTATGCAAGTAATACTGATGGCGAGCCCGGTTACGGATGAAGTTGTATCTCCACCCACAATATCTACATGGTGTAGTTCACAAGCCAGTTTTAGCCCATCATAGAACTGTTCTAAATCTTCAATACAAAAGCGTTTGGACAGTGCGATAGAAACTGTGATTTGTTTTGGAGTACCATTCATAGCATAAATGTCCGAGAAGTTTACGATGGCCGATTTATATCCCAAATGTTTCAATGGGGTATAAACCAAATCAAAATGTACCCCTTCCATCAGTAAGTCTGTGGTCACCAATACCTCTTTATCTTTAAATTCCAATACGGCTGCATCGTCTCCCACACCATATTGGGTTTCCGGATTTTTTAACTCGATATCCTTCGTTAGATGTTTAATGAGGCCGAACTCACCTAAGGTCGCTATTTCTGTTCTGTTTATTTCCTGCATGTTCTTAAATTCGATTAATCATTTCACGCATAATGGTAGTCATGCGCGGTTGCGCTTCATCTGCCGCTTTCTGAACCTCTTCGTGTGAAACTTCCACAATTTTTCCCTCCACGCCTAGGTCGGTGATAACCGATACTCCAAACACTTTGATGCCACAATGGTTTGCTACAATAACTTCAGGAACGGTAGACATACCTACGGCGTCAGCTCCAAGAATGTGGAACATCTTGTATTCTGCCGGAGTTTCGAAGGTAGGTCCCTGTGTACCGATATATACTCCTTGTTGTACTTTGATACCTTTTTCTTTAGCGATCTCCAGTGCTTTGTCTATCAGTTCTTTGGAGTAGGCTTCACTCATATCCGGGAAACGGGGGCCGTATTCAATGTTCTTGCCGTGCAACGGGTGTTCGGGAAAAAAGTTGATATGATCTCTGATAATCATCAGATCACCAATTTCAAAGTCTGCATTCGTACCTCCAGCTGCATTGGATACGAACAATGTTTTGATGCCTAATTCACGCATCACCCGTACGGGGAAAGTAACTTCTTTCATGGAGTATCCTTCATAGAAGTGGAAACGTCCTTGCATAGCCATGATGTCTTTATTACCTAATTTGCCGAAAATCAATTTACCGCTATGTCCCTCTACGGTTGAAACAGGGAAATTAGGGATATCTTTGTAACTGATCTCGTATTTATCGGTAATTTCGTGTACCAGGCTTCCTAAGCCGGTACCTAATATAATAGCAGTTTCGGGACTGGTATGCATCTTTTCTCTAAGAAAAGTTGCTGTTTCTTGAATTTTTTCTAACATAGTCGGTTATATTTGAGTTAAACAGTTCTTGTTGGTCTTGTAAAAAGGCTACCTCAATGGGCAGCATATATATATAAGGTTTCAGCATTTCGTCCATCAGTGGATGGGCTGCTAGTCGTACAGAGTCTTTTTCAGTGGTGATAATCATGCGTTTACCTTCCGGAAGTTTCATGAAACGCTTCTTTATCAGTTCCATATCTCTTGCTGTAAAGTCATGGTGGTCACTGAAAGCCAGTGACTCAATGTGCTCATTGTATGGTGATAAATCTTGAATGAGTTTTGCTGGGGATCTTCAACCTGCCCATGAAGTTCTTTGCCACC
>OKSE01000298.1_pt1 | contig 31713 bp, 30 predicted proteins | sample 1633631 | NCBI WGS metagenome assembly OKSE01 (sample SAMEA3541555, study PRJEB24748) | human gut metagenome | biome: human gut; feature: human-associated habitat; material: faeces | place: China | collected 2012 | reverse complement strand
AGCGCGGGCTGGCGAAAATAATCCACCGCCAGGCTCACCGCCGCGCCAATCAGCAGCCACACCGCCAGCTCGCGCAGCCAGCGCCTGATTTTACTGGCCACGGGCTTTCGCCAGCTGCTCTTTCACCAGTCCCTCCAGCTCATCAGCAGGGATCGCGCCGGCCACCATCTGATCGCCGATGATGGTCGCCGGGGTGCCCTGAATATTCAGCACCTGCGACAAAATCAGGTTCATCTTCAGCGAATCCATGGTCTTGTCATCGATATTTACGCTATCGGTAGCGGTTTTCTTCTGCGCGGCGGCGATACTGGCGTCATCGTGATAGCCTTTTTTCGCCATCAGCCGCTGATGCAGCGCCCAGAATTTATCGGGCTGCTGACGCCAGGTGGAGAGCGCGATTTTAGCGGCATTCACCGAACTCTGCCCTTTAAACGGCAGCAGCTTAACGATGAGCTGGATGTCCGGATTATCGTGGACGATTTTTTCCAGCAGCGGATCAAACTGTTTGCAGTAAGGGCAGTTGTAATCGGTAAACGAGACGATTGTGAGTTTTGGCTCTTTCGCGCCGGTGCGCGGGCTATTCGGATCGTTAAACAGCAGCTGGGCTAACTGGTCATTACCGTTCGATTGTGGTTCTTCCGCCGGGGCGGCGAAGCTGAAGGCCGATACGCACAGCAGTAATAAGGCGGTGATAGCTCTCATGTTATTTTCCTTTAGCGGCGGACAGGGTGGCGATAAGTTGTTCGCGGTCTAACAGCGCAGGCAGAATCTGTCCCTGCGGCAATTCCGGTCCGTAAATCTGGTTAAACGGCACCGCGGCGCTGCCGCGTGCGGTTAAAAACTGACTAATGTCAGCGGAGGGGCGGCTCCAGTCGCCGCGTAAGGCGATCACATCTGGCGCTAACAGCGCCTGCTGAACGTCGTCGCGCAGCAGCACGTTGTATTTATTGGCTTTACAGGTCACGCACCAGTCGGCGGTGACATCAATAAATACCCGTTTATGCTCCGCCAGGGCGCTGGCGATAGCCTGCTCGCTGAGCGGCTGCCAGTTAACCCGGTCGCGGCGCGGGCCCTGGCCGTCCTGTTGGGCGACAAAGGCGACGGCGCCCGCTACCACGATGGCCAGGGCGCCCGCGCGCAGCGCCGTCCGCCAGCGGTAGCGCCAGGCGGTGGCCACTAGCAGGGCGATGGCCAGAATCACCAGCAGGATGCCGATGATACCGCGGATGTAGCACCACACCACACCGTCGCCGCCGGCCATGATGCCGGTGATCTGCGCCTTGATGGTGAACACCAGGGAGGTCAGGGTGACGATCAGCATGAAGAACATGGGGAAGTAGAACATCTTGTTGTTGCGGCCGATCTTGCCCAGCCAGCAGCACACAGCCAACAGACCCAGGGCGGCCAGCAGCTGGTTGGCAGCGCCGAACAGAGCCCAGATCTTGGCATAACCGGTCATGCCCAGGGTCACACCGGCCACCACGGTGATGGCAGTGGCCACATAGGGGTTGGTCACGACCTTCTTCCAGCCGGCCATATTCTCGCGGCTCTCACCGGGGGCGGTGAAGAACTCCTGGAACATATAGCGGGCCAGACGGGTGGCGGTATCCACGGAGGTCAGGCAGAAAGCGGACACGGCCAGGATCAGCATGGAATACACCACGTTGTAGCAGCCGGCGCCGAACACCTTGGAGAACATGGAGGCAAGGCCGGTGGCGAACACCACGGTGGGGGTCACGGTGGTGCCGTCGGCGTACTGCGCCCAGATGTAACCAACAGCGCAGACGGAGATCAGGGCCAGAGCGCACTCGATCAGCATACCGCCGTAAGCGATGGGCTTGGCGTCCTTTTCCTGATCCAGCTGCTTGGCGGTGGTGCCGGAGCCCACCAGGGAGTGGAAGCCGGACACGGCGCCGCAGGCGATGGTCACGAACAGAGCGGGGAACATGTAGCCCAGGGAGGTGCCGGAGGGAGCCAGCGTATCCTTGAAGCCGGTGAAGGCGGGCATATCCACGGTGGGGTGGCAGCCGATGATGCCCACGACCGCCAGGATCATCATGGCATACAGCAGGAAGGAGCTCAGATAGTCACGGGGCTGCAGCAGGATCCACACGGGGGTGACGGATGCGATGGCGATATACAGGCCAACGATGATCATCCAAGTGTTGCCGCTGAGATAGATGGGGTGCCACTGGAGGCCGATGTACATGCACACGGCGATGCCGATGACGCCGATGACGGTGGAGATGCCCAGAGGAGCATTCCGGCGATAGACAAAGAAGCCGAAGATGATGGCCATCAGGATGAACATGATGGAGATGATGGCGGTGGAGGCGTTGGCGGCGGAAGCGGCCTTATCCAGCACGCCGTCCACATAGGTGGCCTTGAAGGTGTTGGCCACGATGGAGGCAAATGCAGCCACCACCAGGATCAGGGTCAGGTACGCAAAGATGATGAACAGCTTCTTGGCCCGGGCGCCGATGGCGTCGCCGATGACCTCGCCGATGGACTCGCCCTTATGGCGAATGGAGGCGAACAGGGCGCCGAAATCATGGACGCCGCCGAAGAAGATGCCGCCGATCAGGACCCACAGCATAACGGGGACCCAGCCGAACACAGCGGCCTGGATGGGGCCGTTGATGGGGCCTGCGCCGGCGATAGAGGAAAAGTGATGGCCCATCAGAACGGGAGCCTTGGCGGGACAATAGTCCTTGCCGTCTTCCAGCTCGTGGGCAGGGGTGACGCGGGAGTTATCCACGCCCCACTTCTTGGCCAGCCAGCCGCCGTAGAAAATATATCCTACGATCAGCACGGCAACGCCAATGATCAGGAACAAAGCAGCATTCATAAACTTCTCTCCTTTCGAAACAATTTTCTCTTTTGCTTATGAAACAGGGCCCGTTTGAGCACCTGCGCTGCACTGTGTCCGCTGGCGTTGGTGGCCACGGATTCCTCCGGGAGCACCACCAGAGCGGTATGAAAATCCATCCATCCCCAATAGGACAGCCGGAAGCTCTCGTACCGGCGGCACCGCTTCAGGGCCTTCCGTGCCTCCGGGTCGCAGGAGTCGCACAGGAAGATGGCGGAGATATAGGTGTACATGTGGTTGGGACCGGGCCGGATGCGGGCCCTGCCCTGCTCGTAGGCCAGGCGCTCACACTGCTCGTAGATCTCCCGGGTCAGGTGCGGAACGGTGAACAGATACACATATTCAAAGCTGTTGGCCTCCCACAGCTTGGCTTTTTTTGACAGCACATACTTGGAGTTGTGGACATAAAAGTCCATCTTCGCCGCCAGGGGAAGCTCCGCCTCCTCACAGCGGGTGATGTCGAAGCTGCCGCCGTATACATCGCACAGCCGCTCCACTGCGTCCTCTCTTGTCATGGTTCCGCCTCCCTTCCGGCAAAATCGCCGTTAACGCTTCCTTAACATCAGCTTATGGCGCTTTTGCAATTTTTGCCCAAAAAAACTAGACCCGAAAAAAGTTGACTTTTTCCGGAGTTCGCATGGGTTTTGTAAAGTTGTTTACCGAAAAATTACATTTCATACTATATACCTCTGGTTTTGATCTTGCAAGGGGCAATATTCGACAATTTTTAAGTGTTAATTTTATGTAAATTTTCAGTTGTTTTACATATGGAAAAGTGTTAAGATAGAAGAACACGACACCCCTGACGGGGTGTCGTGTTTTGTTTGCGATTTGGGGCGATTTTCACTCCGGCAACGTTTTCTTCTGGCCCAGACCGATGCGGATTTCCGTTCCCTGGTTGGGCACGGAGGAGGCCCGGATGGTGTGGCCCAGGCTGCGGCAGATCCGGCGGCACAGGTACAGCCCGATGCCGCTGGCCCGGGTGTCCCGGCGGCCGTTGAGGCCCGTGAACCCCCGGTCGAAGATCCGGGGCAGGTCCTCCGGTGCGATGCCCATGCCGGTGTCCCGGATGCACAGGTCATCGCCGTCCATGGCGATGGTCACGGAGCCGCTTGCGGTGTATTTCAGGGCGTTGGACAGCACCTGCTCCACCACGAAGCCCAGCCACTTGGCGTCGGTGACCACGGTGCGGTCCAGGGGCTGATAGTCCAGCCGCAGACGGCGGCGGATGAACTCCCCGGCGAACTTCCGCACCGCCGGGCGCACGATATCGTCCAGGCTGTGGGAGCGGATCACATAGTCGGTGGTGCTGCTGTCCAGCCGCAGGAACACCAGCACCATCTCCACATACTGCTCCACCCGCATCAGGTCCCCGGACAGGGAGCGGGCCAGGTCGGAGTCCTCGTTCTGCAGGGTCAGGCGCATGGAGGCGATGGGGGTTTTGATCTGGTGGGCCCACATGGTGTAGTAGTCCACCATGTCGCTGTAGCGCTGCTCCTCCTGGGTGCGGATGGCCCGGCGGCTTTCCGCCAGCAGGGTCACAAGGCTGCGGTAGTCGGCCTCCTTCACCGTGTCCGCCGGGGGCAGGGCGTCGGCCAGCTCCTCCGGCAGCTGCCGCAGCAGCTCCAGCCGCCGGTGCTGCCGCAGGACCCGGCGATAGTCCAGGGCCAGCAGCACCGCCCCGGCTGCGGCGCACAGCACAAAGGGATAGGCCACCGCCCGCAGCGGCAGCTGGTACAGGGCGAAGGCGGCGGCGAAGATGCCGCCGAACAGGAAAAACGCCAGCAGCGTCCTGCGCCGCTGCCGCAGATATCCGGTCAGCATGGCCCTCACCCCACCATATAGCCCAGGCCCACCCGGGTGGTGATGAACCCCGGCAGACCGGCGGCGTCCAGCTTTTTCCGCAGACGGCCGATGTTCACGGTGAGGGTGTTCTCGTCCACGAAGCTGTCGGTTTCCCACAGGCGCTCCATGAGCTTCTCCCGGCTCACCACCCGGCCCTTGCTCTGCATCAGGCACAGCAGGATACGGTATTCGTTTTTCGTCAGGGACACCCGCTGGCCCTGATAGGTCAGGGTGTTGTCCCCGGTGTTCAGCAGGGCACCCCGGTGCTCCAGCACCGGAGCCGAGGCCCCGAAGTCGTAGGTCCGGCGCAGCAGGGCCTGAATTTTGGCCATCAGCACGCTCTGGTCAAAGGGCTTGGCGATGAAGTCGTCAGCACCCAGGTTCATGGCCATGATGATGTTCATATTGTCCGCCGCCGATGAGATAAAAATCACCGGAACCCGGGAGACCCGGCGGATCTCCGTGCACCAGTGGTAGCCGTCGAAGCAGGGCAGGCCGATGTCCAGCAGTACCAGATGGGGGTCAAAGGCGGCGAACTCCTCCATCACGTGCCGCAGATCCCGGACCTGCCGCACCTGTAAATTCCACAGCTCTCCCTGGGTCTGCACTGCCTGGGCGATGCCCCGGTCATCCTCCACCATCAGCACCCGATAGACCGCATGCTCCTCCATGGTCTCACCTCCTGTGTGTTTTTCCCCATTGTAGCAGACCGGGGGGCGTTTGACAAGAAAAACCGCCCCCGGGAAACCGGGGGCGGCGGTGCGTTTGTTATTGGTCCGGGTTGGTGGTGAACAGGCCCACCACGTCCTCCAGGGCCAGGCTCAGGGTGATGGCCTGGGCCTTGGTGCTGGGGCCGGCCTGGGCCATGACGGCCTGCATGATGGCGTTTTTCTCGCCGGTGGGGGCCACGATGAAGATCATCTCCCGCTCCTCGGCAATGGACATGCCGAAGAACTTCCCGGCGTCCTCGGCGCCGGTGGAGCGGGTGTGGACAATGGTGCCGCCACGGGCGCCGGCGGAACGGGCCGCCTCCATGACCTTATCGGTGTAGCCCTGGTTGGCAATGGCAACGATCAGCTGATAGGCTGCTTCCTTCATGGGTTCGTCCTCCTCAATGTCGATTTCCGGGGCCTTGGAGGGGTCGCCGGAGGTCAGGTAGTTCATGGCGGACTTGCCGCCGATGCTGCTCAGGGGCAGGCAGACGGCGATGCCGCTGCCGGGGGCGGTCAGGTGCATGGTGGACACCAGCTCCTTCACCAGAGTCTCCTTGCAGGCGGGCGTCACCACGGAGAACAGCACGGCCTTCTCTGTGGCCTCCAGGCCCAGATAGCTCAGCACATCGTCGCTGGCGGTGCCCCGGCCCAGGGCCGTGAACACCACCGGCGCGCCGAAGGCCCGGTAAAAATCCACAAACCGGCCGGAGCCAACCACCCGGTTGGTGATGGTGATCATAAGATACAGTCGTTTCATTGGGTTTCCTCCTATGCCAGCTCGATGATCTCTTCCACTTCGGCCACGGCCACGGGGGCGGTGCGCTTGATGCGGCGCTTATAGCTGACGCCCAGCAGCTGGATGGTCACCAGGGGGGTCATGGCCACCATGGCCACCACGCCAAAGGCATCGGTGACCACGTTGCCGCCCAGGGCGTCGCAGGCGCCCATGGCGAAGGGCAGCAGGAAGGTGGCGGTCATGGGACCGGAGGCCACGCCGCCGGAGTCGAAGGCGATGGAGGTGAATATTTTCGGCACCACGAAGGACAGAGCCAGACTCAGGGCATAGCCCGGCAGCAGGAACCACATGATGGAGATGCCCGTCAGTACCCGGATCATAGCCAGGGCCAGGGACACGGACACGCCCAGCGACAGGGCCAGGTTCATGGCGCTGGCGGGGATGGAGCCAGCGGTGATCTCCTCCACCTGACGGTTGAGAATGTGGACGGCGGGCTCCGCCGCCACGATGAAGTAGCCGATGACCATGGCGATGGGGATCAGCACCCAGCTGCACTCCAGGGAGGCGATGCTCTGGCCCAGGAAGTTGCCCACGGGCATGAAGCCCACGTTGACGCCGGTCAGGAACAGCACCAGGCCCAGATAAGTATACAGGAAGCCCACGATCATGCTCATGACCTGGCGGCGGTTCAGGCGGCGGGTCAGCAGCTGGAAGATCAGGAAGAACCCGGCAATGGGGGCCAGGGACACCAGAATTTCCTTGAAATACTCCGGCAGAGCGTGGGTATAGGAGCGGAACATCTCCACGGTGTCCTGGGCGTCGGGCACGGTCACCGGGGTATAGCTGCTGCCGTCGGGCTTGTATAAAAGACCCAGCAGCAGCACCGTCAGGATGGGGCCGATGGAGCACAGGGCCACCAGACCGAAGCTGTCGCCTCCGGCGTGCTTGTCGTTGCGGACGGCACGGATTATTTTCATGATAACCCAATGGTAGTGGATTACAACAAGGATAACTTCATTGAAGCCGATAAGCCTAAGCCAAATTTACTGCCTCCAACCTCTTTTGTTGACAATGAACTAATGAAACTTACTCTTACTAACTATGGTATGAATCCATTGTACATCTACCTGTCTGGGATGTTGGGTAAAGATGAGACTTCTCGGATATTCCAACTATATCATGTTGGCACATCAAAGAAGTGGGGCGGTTCTACTGTCTATTGGCAAATTGATTGGCAAGGTAATGTACGAACAGGGAAGATAATGTTGTATGATGCAGAAACAGGACATCGGACAAAAGAGCCAAGAAGTTATGTTAGTTGGGTACATACAGAACTGAATCTCCCAAACTACAATTTGAAGCAATGTTTGTTTGGCGAACATCTGTTATCTGAGAATCCGACCAAGCCTGTTGCTATTGTGGAAAGCGAAAAATCCGCTTTGATAGCTACCCATTATATGCCGGAATTTATATGGTTGGCAACAGGTGGAATGCATGGATGCTTCAAGTCTGACGTGGTAAGTGTATTGAAAGGTCGGTCGGTTATGCTATGCCCGGATTTGGGTGCAAGAGAGGTTTGGCAAACCAAGATGGCTTTACTCACTTCCGTATGTTCTAAAGTTGTATTGAGTGATAGTTTGGAACAATGCGCCACAGACGAACAGCGCAAGAACGGACTTGATATTGCGGATTTCTTATTGATGACTGAAACACCTGCGATGATACTTCAAAAGATGATAAAGCGAAATCCAAACCTACAAACTTTGATTGACTGCTTGCATTTGGAACTGGTGGATTCCGGTTAGTGATGTGTTTATGGAGAAGCCAAACTAAGGGGAAAGTAAAACTATTGATTATCCAAATGGATATAGGTGACAATAGCCACTCTTAAAGTTGACAGACAAATGGCATAGTTCGGACAAAGACAATGCTTGCATTAAGGTATGTAATGCCCCATTTTTAATGGGTATTCTATGCAAGAAGTACCACCGTCCGACAAAATGGTTTCACTCATTTGTCGTCTTGGAGGCTTCTTGCATTACTCGCAGGCTCGCAATGGATAGAACATTTTATTAATAAATTCCAGTTATAAACGCTTATGGATATACAACAAAACAATGGAAAACAGGGTGTTCGTACTCGTCATATAGACATTCGTCTGACTGAAAATGAGTATGAAATGATAGTAGAAAAAGCTGCCGAATGTGGACTGACACTTAGTAACTACGGACGAAAATTATTGCAAAATCACCATCCAAACAAACGACTTTCAGACGAGGAAGTACAAGGATTGAACTCTTTATCGGATGCACGAGCCGACCTTATCCGCATTCAGAATGTACTCAAAGGTAAACCTGATGAGATTAAAAAACGATATTTCCGAGATGAGAATTATATGCGTGCTTGGATAGAGGCAGTAAATAGGCTTATTGTCCGATGGGGACAAATACGAGACAGTATAAATCAAATTTGAAATTATGATAGCACAAGGAAAGGCAATTTCTCATGGAGCAAGAGCCATTGAGTATTCTATGGAAAAAGATAAAGCCCAGCTCGTTAAGGTGCATGACTTGCCAGAAAATATAGAACCTTTGGCTATGTGGTCACGGATGATGCAACACCAGCATCAATGTATGAAAGACAGATATAATCCGAAGCCCATAAAGCTGAACGCACTGCGCTTTGAAATATCTCCAGCCAAAGAAGAGTCGGCAGGATGGACAATGACGGATTGGCAGAATTTGGCGGATGAGTTTATTGCAGTACTTGACGGCATTGACCGAAGATGTGGCAAACCAGATAGTCATCTTAAACCGACCAATATCAAAAATAGCCAGTATGTTGTTTCGTTACACACCGACAGCAAAAGTGGCATCCCTCACTTGCATATTGTAGCTAACCGCATAGACAATATGGGCAAGACAAACGATGCGCATTATATTGGTGAACGTGCCGTTCATGCTGCCAACATCATCAATGAGAGACGTGGCTGGGTGCAATCCGTGCAACGTCGTGATGAGAATATTCAGCAAATCAGTGAAGACTGCATCGCAATATTGAAAGCTATGCCAGAATTTGATTGGGAAACTTATAGCCAAATGTTAAACGCTAAGGGGTACGATATTAAGTTGATAAAGGACGATAAGGAAGTGGTCAAAGGGTACGCTATACGAAAAGGGAACTCTATTTATAAATCCTCGATATTGGGTAAAAGTCGAAAATTGATGCCATCAAAAATTGAAGCGACTTGGGTGGGATTACATGCTTCTGATAAACAAACTGCAATTCGGTCAAAGGAAGTATGTACTCAAACGATGGCGCATAATAATAAAGAGGTGATGCCACAATCAAAGCCTTCTATTTACCACTATTCCATAACAGTGGATGGAGAACAACTCGAGGTTGATATACCAGATATGGTTAAGTCTGTCTTTGACGAAGAGTTTGGAAGCCTTGATGAAGAAGTCAAACAGACCAATTTATTCAAAGTTGCCGCCTTACTATTTGCCGGATATTTGGATGCAGCCACTTCTATGGCGGCTTCAAGCGGAGGTGGTGGCAGTCCCGGTAGCGGATGGGGTAAAGATAAGGACGATGATGAGCGTAACTGGGCTGTTCGTTGTGCAAAAATGGCAAAATGGCTCTGCAAACCGATTAAACGTAGCAGGGGTAGATAGTATTTCATTTATAATCACATATAACCATGCGTAAAAGTAAATATGACCAATCTTCTTTGCCTGTGCAGGATAGCAAGAGCATAGATAGTGATGATAACATTAGCAAAATTGAAAATCGTGTTGATTTTGAAACCGAGCTTGTAAATCTCACGAATCAGATTAAGGACATCAAAGATGTTATCCAAGAATTGAAACAGATAAAAGCATTTGTAGATGCTTCAGTGTTAACTTTTGAAGAATCAGCACAGGTTCTTAATGCTGCAGTGAAAACATCCGACAATATCCCTGATACTATTAGCCGTGCAATTATTCAGGCAGAGAATACTGTTGTAAATGTCAAACTTAGCGATGAAGACAAGTCTATTCTTACAGAATATCGCAATAAATTGATTGAAGAAGAAAAATCTTTATTTGAGAAGCAGATAACAGAATTGAAGACACTTCATACGAATCACTGGAAAGAAGTCCATAAATGTGTGAAATCTGAAACTTCGTTTTCTCTTAATGGCAAAATAGCCAAATGTGCCGTTGTCGGATTCTGGATATTATATGCGTATTTCTGTTTGACATTGGGAGGATTGATAATCTATATGAAGTTCTTTTAAGGAATTGGAAGGATGGATTGACCAACCTTCCAAATACATCACCATGTTATGACCTTATCAACAATCTCTTGTTGTTCGGCACTGCTACGCCTCAAATAAATACGAGTTGTTTCAATACTTTCATGTCCCATCAGGTCAGCAAGTAGAGAAATATCGTTGAACTTCTCCAAGAAATTTTTAGCAAAGCGATGACGGAATGAATGGGGGTAAACCACTTTCTCATTCAATCCGTATTTGGCTGCGTAGTTTTTCAACTGTTGCGCAATCCCTCTTGTAGTGATACGCTCACCAAAGCGATTAAGAAAAAGATAGCCGGTGGTACGATTGACTTTGCTAAGCCATTCTGTGGCTTCCTTGCGCAAGGACTTCGGAATGTAAATACGACGTATTTTGCCACCTTTGGTGTAGATGTCAAAATAACCCATCTGCACGTGTTCAGCCTTCATTTGGATTAGTTCACTGACTCTTGCTCCTGTTGCTGCGAGGAAACGAACTACGAAATACCATTCTTGGTTTTCCTCCTTTTTTAGTTTGTTTTTTAGAAAAGCGTAGTCGGCATTACTGATTACATTTTCCAAGTAACTCCGCTGCTGCACTTTGACGGATTTTAATCTCAAACGAGATTTTCCCATGCTATCAAGATACTTGTTCATTGCCTGAATACGAAGATTCACTGTCTTAGGCTTGAATTTCTCAATGAGATAGGTTTTATACACAAGCAAATTGCGCTTGTTCAATTCTTTGTGCCGGGAATAATACTCTTTTACGGCATAGAGATAAGCTGCAATTGTGTTCTCCGCCATATTCCCTTGACGAAGATACGTTTCAAAATTTTCAATGTTCATGTCAGATACATTATTAGTTAAACAATTCGTTATCATAATAATGTATGGTATTGCCTAATTCATTGAGTTCCTATTATGAGAAGTTTCTCACTACGGGGGAAGTAAAGTGTATTGACGAGGAGATTCCGTTTGAGATACCAAAGGGGTGGGAATGGACAAGAATAAGAAACATTTCTCAATCATATATAGGACTAACATATAGTCCAACAGATGTGTCTTCGCGAGGCACAATAGTTCTACGTTCTTCTAATATTCAAAATGGAAAAATTGTTCTAAATGATGTCGTACGAGTTTCTAAAGAGATTAGCGAGAAGTTACAAGTTGAGAAGAATGATATTATCATTTGTGCAAGAAATGGAAGTGCTAAACTTGTAGGAAAATCAGCTGTCGTAACTGATGTGACGGAACCTATGACTTTCGGGGCATTTATGGCAATATGTAAGACCGCATTATATCAATACGTATCAATCTTTCTGCAATCTGATTTGTTTTTCTCTCAATTAAGAGGCGTTAGTGGAACTACTACAATTAATCAGTTAACACAAAATAACTTCAATGACTTTTGGATTCCTATTCCACCGGCAAATGAACAAAAGCGGATTGTAGAAAAATTGCAAAATGTATCACCTTTTATAGAGCGTTATAGTAAAAGTCAAGAAACTCTTAATTTAATGAATATACAAATTAAGGAACAACTCAAGAAATCGATTCTTCAAGAAGCAATTCAAGGTAAACTCGTTCCACAAATAGCAGAGGAAGGTACAGCACAAGAACTGCTTGAACAGATACGACAAGAGAAACAGAAACTTGTTAAAGAGGGGAAATTGAAAAAGTCAGTTTTAACAGACTCCGTTATCTATAAAGGTGACGATAACAAGTATTGGGAGAAGTATGGAACAGAAACAATCTGTGTAAATGACGAAATTCCTTTTGAAATTCCAGCCACATGGATATGGGTTAGGCTTGATAATATTTGTTCATATATACAGAGAGGAAAATCTCCTAAATATTCGCCAATCAAGAAATATCCTGTAATAGCACAAAAATGTAATCAATGGGCTGGATTTTGTATTGACAAGGCTCAATTCATAGACCCCAATAGCCTTCCTTCTTACTCAGAAGAACGATTACTACAAGATGGAGATTTGATGTGGAACTCAACTGGTTTGGGGACATTAGGTCGTATGGCGATATATCAATCGGCACTTAATCCTTACGAACTTGCGGTTGCGGATAGTCATGTAACAGTTATTCGTCCTCTTAAAGAGCATATATTATCACAATACCTATACTATTACTTCGCAAGCGATACTGTTCAATCTGTAATTGAAGATAAATCAGACGGAAGTACAAAGCAAAAAGAACTCTCCACGACAACCGTCAAAAACTATTTGGTGCCAATTCCACCATATAGAGAGCAGCAACGTATTGTTGAAAAGATTAAAACTGTAACAAGTATTATGAGAGGATAAACGGGCAAATCGTTGAAGTTGAGCTTCCTTTTGAATATCCCAATAGCTGGGCTGTATTACGTTTGAAAGATATATGCCAACTGATAGACGGTGAAAAAAGAAACGGAAAGGGCATCTGTCTGGATGCAAAATACCTACGTGGTAAATCATCTGCTACCATTGTAGAGAAAGGAAAATTTGTCTATGCCAGAGACAACATTATTCTTGTAGATGGTGAAAATTCTGGTGAAGTTTTCACCGTTCCACAAGATGGATATATGGGGAGCACATTCAAACAACTATGGCTCTCTTCGGCTATGTGGAAACCATATATCTTGGCTTTCATTCTGTTCTACAAAGAGGAGTTGAGAAATTCAAAAAGAGGTGCGGCAATTCCGCACCTCAATAAAGAGTTATTTTATAATTTGCCTATTGGCATTCCACCATTAGCTGAACAGCAACGTATATCAGAACGAATAAATGAATTATCGCAGTTGCTCAAATAGTTTTTCTATTTGGGCAACAATGCGATATTGCTCTTTTAGTGGAGGCAAAGGTATTAAGTGCTCAACCAGTTTCACACGAGAAATATTAGGTTGGGCACCACCTTCTCCTTTCTTTATGAAAGAATCTCGGCTTGCCATAAGGAAATAAAATATATACCAATTATAAATCAAATAAGGAGTACAACCACAACAGGCTTGATTTGTAGTGAGTTCCTTACCTACGATTGCTAATTTTCCAATAGTAGCACCATACATTGCAATAAGGACATCCCCAATTTTATTCATACGTAAAGAGCAATCTTGAAAAGCCTTCTGCGTAATTTTTTCCTCAGTATCATACACTATTCCATTATTCAATTCTCCAGTTTTAAGCCATAGAATTTTGCCATTATAATAATTCACATTACCTCGTTGGGGAGTTGAGCCAGCACCCCAATCTCCAATTTGCCCCATTCTTGCCCAAGCCCAATTTGCAGGAATTTCAAAAGGTATTTGTTCCGTTATATCTAAGCATTTTTTGCCTATCTGCTCATAATACTTGTTATCGTCACCTTTATAGATCACAGAATCAGTCAAAGCGGACTTTTTTAACTTACCTTTTTTGACAAGTTTTTCTTTCTCGGTTTTAATCTGTTTAAGCAATTCTTGCGCAGTGCCTTCCTCTGTAATCTGAGATACAAGTTTACCTTGGATGGCTTCTTGCAAAATTGACTTTTTGAGCTTATCGAAAATCTCTGTATTAAGCCGTTTTAAGGCATCCTCTGTTCGTTGATACTTCTTGACGATAGGTTGAATTTCCTCTATTCTACTTACAATCCTCTTCTGCTCATGTATAGACGGAACGGGGAATAGAATCGACCTCATGTTTTCATAAGTAAAGTGTTTTATGGTTTGTCCCTGTCCAACAATATATCCAATATTTCGATATAGTTCAAAAACATATTTGTAAAAGGATGGAATAAGACCACCATGAAAACGAACACGATGTAATGCGTTTTGATAATACATATCTTCATTTCTGTCCCATATACAGCATCTCCCATAATCGCCACCTTCACATATTAACAAATCACCCTTTCGCAGTTTATACTTTGGCAATTCATCATCTCGTAATCTAAAGGTTTTAATCTTTGACAAATTGATGCTGTCCCAATATACATTGATAGAACATAAATAGGGATATTCTTTCCCAGACTCTTTTCCTCTATCTAGGGTTTTCCCTAATTGGGAAACACCAATTGCGTTAATTCTCGCCCATTCCCACCCCTTTGGTATCTCAAACGGAATCTCCTCGTCAATACACTTTACTTCCCCCGTAGTGAGAAACTTCTCATAATAGGAATTATCGTCACCACGGTAAATGATAGATTCGTTTTTGTCTTTTTTGATTTTCTTTTCCTTGACCAGTCGGGCTTTTTCAGCTCTGATACGTTCAAGAAGTACCGATGCCGGTTCGTCATTAGGGTCTTGCGGTACAAGTTTTCCCTGTATCGCCCACTGGAGTATGCTGTTTTTTAATTGTTTTCCGTTCATCTTATTCTAACTGATTTAGAAGTTTTCGTCTTTTTGTTTTTCATTCAGATAGAACTGATATAACTTTTTCCCTATCTTATCTTTTTTGAAAGTACGTTCATGATTCATAGGAGTCATAGACAAACGAATTTTTGCCACACCTTCATTCAAAATTTCAAACTGCTGTGGAGTAATTCTAAATTGAGCAGTAGAACTAATTTCTGTGATTGGTATTACAATATTTCCACTTATAACACCAGCAGATTGACTTCCATTCCCAATCACAGTTCCTCTTAGTTCAAGATATTTACCTGTGAATGTTCTAATTTTCATGGTTGGTTTAGTGAGGAAATTCATTCTGTCTGAACGTACTGTGGCTACTATAGAATAAATGGTGTCTTGCTTAGCCACACTGTATTTCATATTGCAACCTTCAGCTGCGAGTGCTTTATAAGTATAACCTACTGTTTGTGCTTTAGCGTTAATTCCTAAAATAATACAGAACAGTAATAAGATAATTTTTATAGTTTTCATATTTAATCTTTTTCGTAATCCTCCCCTTGTATTCCTAACTCTCCTTTGCTCATGGCATTGGCAATATCTATTTTCAGTTCTTCGTCATAATCTTTACTTGTCAAAAAGCTATTGACGATGCGTAGCAGCAAATCTTGGTTGATATTCGATGCTGCCACATGATAAATGATAGATTCCAATGTACGCATACAGATGCAAGCGTGCCAGTAGTAATTATTCTTGTGTAAGAAGTAAGCTCCCAAAGTCAGCGCAATACGCTTATTCCCATCATTGAAGAAATGCCCAGAACAGAATCTATACATCAGATAGGTCAGTTTCTCTGCAAAGGTCGGATAGTATAAATCATTTTGTACAAAATCCAATGTAGCACGAATGCCACCTTCATCACGCACTCCTTCAAAGCCACCATCGCTAGCATCAATCATTTTGCCATAGATGGTTAAGGTTTCATCGTAGTCTATATAAACAATTTCCTCACTCATCTTCTGCCTGCTTTAAGCGTTTAAGCACATCTTTATTGTCCGCTAAGATACGGTCAAAATCAATAGACTGGTCACCGATGAATCGTTCAAACTCTTCAGGAGTAACAGCTTGCAGATAATCTGCTATATTACCATGATACGCATCCCGGAAACTGAAATCCCTTGAAGCCATTTTGGTTCTGGCATCATTTAAATAAGGTTTCTGCATCGGATGTTCGGCAAGTTCATTCACAATGCGCTCTACCTCGTCAATGGTAAGTAACCTGCCACCATTTTCTTTAAACCGTTCACTGAGAGCTGCCCCCACACCGTTTTCAAAAGAAGAAATAACTAATAAAACCTCTGAATACAGCGTGTGTCGAACATTGTCTTTGGAATCCAACTTCAATACTTCCCGATACTCCTTAGCATTCTCCTTGAATACAGCCTTATATATAAAGTCTGTAATTTGAGGATATTTGTATGTGGGATGTCCGTCCACATATTGATTGATGGCAGAAGTGAGATTCTTGCGATAGTTTTCTTCTGTGATTGCAGCAGGAAGATAATGTACATCTCTGCGGTTTATGTATTTTGTTCCGCCACCCGTCTTTTCATTGATGGTGGTAATCACGAAATCCAAGATAAGGCTACGTACTTTTTTTGCTTTCTCACTCTCTGTAAGCAACATACCCATATCCAAGAATGAGCGGAAATTAAACAATCCAAGTTGGGTCGTTTTGCTCCCGACATTTATGACGGGAGCAAATTGTAACTTTAACTCTTTCAGATGTTTACCTTTACATAAAACATAACCGTTAGCTGCTAATTCATCTGAATGTTTTTCCAAATAGCGTTCTATGGTTCGTTCTTCTACTTCGTAGAAATCGGCAACCATTTTTTTTGTAAAGCGATACTCTCCCTCAAAGAGCATTCCTTCAATGTCAAGATGCTCCTGTACTTTGCTGACCGCAAAACGGTTGTTAAGTACATTTTGTCTTTCTATGTTTGAGATGGTCAAATCTTTCATATCACTTCACAATTATCAGTTACACGATTTTATGTCAATGCCGAGAATCTTTTGAATTTCGGAAAGCGTTTTGTCTATTTCATGGTCGAGCGCAGCACGTTTTTCAAAATATTGTTTGAGCAGTTCTGCTGGAGGGAGTATTTCTTCTTCCTCTTTCGGGAACTTACATTGATCAAAATTGCAATCCAAGTCTATCAATTGTTGGGCAGTGAACACACGGCTCTTTTCACCCACTTCGTCACTGATAATTTCTTTCCTGTCTTTCCACCATTCCTGAATAGGTAGGGTATGCTCCACCTTCATTGGTTTGGTCTTTGAGAAGTGTTTGTACCCTTCCGGCATATCAAGACGATAGAACCATGTTTCTTTGGTCTTGAATCCTTCTTCGCAACCTTCGGCTTCTTCATTATTAAAGAAAAGGATGTTGGTTGCAATAGATGTGTATGGAGAGAATATAGAACCCGGCAAACGGATGATTGTATGTAGATTGAACTTGCGAAGGAGATTTTCTTTAAGTGCAAGTTTTGCTCCATCCGTACCAAATAAGAAACCATCAGGGATAATCACACCGCACCGTCCACCAGCTTTGAGGCGATACATGATAAGGGCGATAAACAAATCCGCAGTTTCACTTGAACGGTACTGTACTGGGAAGTTGCTTTTTACGCTGTCTTCCGTGCTACCACCATACGGAGGATTCATGCCGATAACATCAACCTTGTCGCTTTCCTTGAAATCAGTAACATTCGTTCCAAGCGAATCACAGTTGGTTATGTTGGGAGCTTCAATATCATGGAGCAGCAGGTTTGTGATGCTCAAAAGGTAGGGCAACGGTTTCCATTCCTGACCTACAACGGCATTTTGCAGTTTTTCTCCATCTGCCGCAGAGCCAATATTCCTGCCCATATGTTTAAGTGCCGAGGTGAGGAAGCCTCCCGTTCCACTGGTGAAGTCGCCAAAGGTTTCGCCCAATTTCGGGTCGAGCATCATCACAATAAAATCAGTCAATGCACGTGGTGTGTAGAACTCTCCGGCATTTCCTGCCGATTGCAGATCTTTCAAAATTCCCTCATAAATATCTCCGAATGTGTGACGGTCGTCAGCATCGTCAAATTCGATTTCGTTTACAATGTTGACCACTTGGCGCAGAAGCGTTCCATTCTTCATATACTGGTTCAAGTCTGCAAATGTTTCTTGAACAATGCTTTTAGCTCTTGGGGTATTGGCATCTATCGGGAGATTCTTCAAGGTAGGAAACAGTTTCTCATTGACGAAAGAGAGTAGGGCTTCTCCAGTCAATGCTTTACCGTCTTTTTTATCTATTGCCCAGTTACGCCAACGCAAATCCTCGGGGATAATGGACTTGTATTTCTCATCTTTCCATTCCCATGTTTCTTCTTGTGTGTCATAGACTTTCAAGAAGAACATCCAAGTCATCTGTTCAATTCTTTGTGCGTCACCATTGATACCTGCGTCTTGACGCATGATATTCTGGATTCGCTTTATGATATTATTTACTGCCATTTTTAAGCTGATTTATATATTTGATATTCCAATTCTCTGATGGCTTGTTCAAAAGCGACTTTGCCACCAAATAGTTTTATGATTTTAGTTGGTTTCCCTATGCTGTTGAATGGAGGAATCTCCAAAATATTTGCCTTTTCAAAGTCAAGAATACCATTCTCCGCATATTTGTCAAGAAGAGCCTCCAATACTTCACGAGCCTTGCCTTCGTACTTTCCGAAGTAGTTACGTTTCTTTACATTGTTAGCCCTTTCTTTCCTCGTCAATGGTGGTTGGTCAAATGCAACGTGACATATCACATCGAAGATATCGGCATCTTTCAATGCCGGATTTGCTTCACGTACTGCGTCTATCAAGATGGCATATTCCTTTAACTCATCCATAACCGCCTGTTTGCGTTCTGCTTCAGTCCACATTTGTACGAAATCATCCAAACTTTGATAGTGTCGCAACAGTTGCTTTCTCGCAAAGGACTGAACGCTTTCCGTTCTCATGGTTTTGCCATCCTCTCCCAAAACAGATACTATCTCATGAGCAATACGAATATCCTTTCCATTGATAAGATACTTTTCACGAGGTTCGTGAGCTGTTGGAGGATTTGAGGGAACAGGCGGATATGGCTTCGGCTTTTTTTCACCGCCTTTGGGTGGTTCAGGGTCGCCGTCAAATGACGGGTCTTTGAATTTTGCGGTAGCATTGCGGAAGTCGAGGATTTCCAGATGCCACTTGCCTTTGTCTTTTCTAAGTCGTGTGCCACGCCCGATGATTTGCTTAAATTCCGTCATAGAGCCAATTTCTTTATCAATGACGATTAAGCCACAAGTTTTGCAGTCCACTCCTGTAGATAGAAGTTCGGAGGTAGTAACAATTACCGGATAAGGTTCGTCAACACTGATAAAGTTGTCTAACTGCTTCTTCCCCTCTTTGTCCTCTCCGACAATGCGTGTTACGTAGTAAGGAGATTTTTTACATAAATCGCTATTCATGTTGATAAGCAGTGTTCGCATTTCGGCGGCTTCCTCAATATCTGAACAGAACACGATTGTCTTTGTCATACGACCGATGTCGTATAACATTTGGGTAATCCTGTGTGCTACTACTTTACGCCTTAACTTAATGGCAAGGTCACGACCTATATTCTGTCTTTGATATAATTTCTGTTCAATCTCCTTTCCTAACAAATCTATTTCACCTTCATTGGGAGTCCAGCCCTGCAAATCAACGTTGATGAAGTCGGCAGTAACCCGATATGGAGCCAAGAAACCATCTTGGATTCCTTGAAGAAGGGAATAGGTATATACCGGCTCTCCGAAATAATCCAAGTTGTTTGCTCCTTCATCAGCTTTCGGGGTAGCAGTCATACCGATTTGGGTAGCCGAGCTGAAATACTCCAATACTTTGCGCCATGCAGAATCGTCCTTTGCGCTACCACGATGGCACTCGTCAACGATAATCAAATCAAAGAAGTTTGGCTGCACCTCCAAAAACGGATCTGGCTTGCCCTCTTTTCCAACCAGTTGGTGGTATAACGCCATATATACCTCGTATGAGGAGTCAATTTTCTCTTCGCCTTCCCCAACAGAAGTTATCTTAGTCATAAACTTCTTGAAAGGTTTGAAGTCTTGCACCATTGTTTGGTCAATGAGGATATTTCGGTCTGCAAGATAAAGAATCTTTTTCTTTGCTCCACTTTTATGGAGACGATGGATAATCTGGAAAGCAGTGAAAGTCTTACCAGTACCGGTAGCCATTACGACAAGTACACGCTGTTGTCCTCTTGCAATGGCTTCCACTGTACGGTCAACCGCTATACGTTGGTAATATCTTGGCTCATGGCTATGGGCATCATAATAAAACGGTGTTTCTATTATGTTAAGTTCATCCGATGTATAGTTCTTGGATGCAAGATAACGATTGTATAATTCCTCTTCTGTCGGGAAATTCTCTAATTTGATTTCGGTTTCTTTCCCTGTGATAAAGTCATGTTCCAAGAAAGCATCACCATTACTGGAGTACGCAAATTTCAAGTCAAGGATTTGGGCATAATCCATAGCTTGTTGAATACCACCCCCAACGGCATGTTTGTTATCTTTAGCTTCTACCACTGCAATGGGCTTACCATTATGGTATAATAGATAATCAGCCTTTTTGCCCTCTGCTACTGAATGTTGGTTGCCAACAACAAGTACTCGACCATCCGTGAAATAATACTCTTCACGCATATTTACGCTTACAGCCCAGCCCTTTTGTTGGAGTGCTGGGGTAATGAACAAGGTGCGTATCTCTTGTTCTTTGAGTTCTTTCTTGTTTACTTCCATGATAATAAATTGTTTTAAGATTTATTACTGCTAACAATCAAATCTTTCACATCAATATCAAGAACATTAGCTATATCATTAAGGGTTTTGAGGTCTGGTTGAACAGAATTACTACACCATTTACTCACAGTGCAATTGGATTTACCAATCTGTTCTGCAAGCCATTTTCCTGTTTTTTGTTGTTCTGCAAGTACGACTTTTAGTCTGTTCAAATTAGCCATGAGGTAAAACGTTTTAATTCAAGAGCAAATTTATATAAATACTCTGATAACATAAGCAACTTCCGATAATAATTATTATTTGGAAGCGAAAAAATGGCTTAGATACCGTATTTCGACAGGATATTTTCGTCAATTTCAATTTTATGCCGACCTGTTGTAGTTCGCAGATTCTTTCTTACGGTGTCAAACGTGGAGTTAGTGAACCATTCGGCAAATGTCGCCATCACAAATGATGTAGTTACATCTCCACCTATATTATATTGGAAAGCGATGTTCCAAGCAAAGTTCTTTAAAGAGATTTGTGTGAGCGAACTATGTTTCTTAATATGAATCTCGGTCATGGAAAGCACTTGACGATTAGTCACAAAATAGCGGACAGATTCGCAAATTTGGAAAATCTCTGTTTCGTCCAAATCAAAACGCTTGAATGTGTCTCGTGTATATTTCAGGATAGCATTTAATTTCTTGTCTTCTTCTCTTTCTTTTTGTTGCTTGTATTGTTGTTGCTCATGCTGGTATTCATAATGGAATAATTCCATACGCCTTTTTTGTACTTCTACACAATCTTGGGTATGTAAGGATGCAACAGCCGAAGTCTTTTTATCTGTCACTTCATCGGCTAATGCCAAATGTGACAAAGGAGTTTCTATAATGTATCTTGCTATAGAGATGCAAAGATGATATAGAAGTTTCAGTATCACATATCCGACAGCCATAACGAACGGAAGCAAACTCATTCGTATGCTAAGCATATTGCATATTTGAAATGCAATCATTGAAGCCAGCAACACCGCAATGACCTCTATTGTCAAAGAATGGAGTATATATTGTTTTTGCTTCATGCCTATTGTTTTTTATTTAGCAATGCAAAGGTATAACACTTTTTCATAAAAAACGAAAGGAAAAAATAGATACCGCTTTGCAAATCAATAGCTTATGAAAAGAAAAGCATAATAAGAGAAAATATCGAAGACTATCTGAAAACAAGAGAAAATAGAAATCGTCAAAAATAGTATAGTTAAACTAAGTTAAAGTTTTTTGCGGTAGCTTTTCTATTCTCGCTAAGGCTGAAATATAGAGTAAACGAAGTAAAGTAATCATATTTGTACCAAGTTATATATAATACACTGATATACAGTAGTAATTATCTTTGAGGAAGTCAAATAATAAGTAATTCAAAGTAGTAAAGTAAGAAATTACTGAATAGATAAATCATAAATGAGGCATAATTAATAGTAATTGTGTCTCATTTTTTTATTATAGCATATGAGTAAAGAATTTATTAGAAAAACAAAGGAAAGTAAACCAGTTGTTGCAATATGTTATGACTTTGATAAGACATTATCACCAGATGACATGCAAGCGCAAGGGTATATACAATCTGTTGGGGATGAAGTCGAATCTTTTTGGAAAGAGTCCAATGGGTTAGCTGAAGAGAATGACATGGATCAAAATTTGGCTTACATGTTTACCATGATTCAGAAAGCGCATGGAAAAGTCATATTTAATAAAAAGGCATTAATGGATTATGGGGCGAAAGTACAATTATTCCCCGGTGTTGAGACTTGGTTTAAGCGCATTAGAGACTATGGCATGGAAAGAGGAGTTATTGTAGAGCATTATATCATTTCATCAGGTCTTAAAGAAATGATAGAAGGTACAAAAGTCGCTAATGAATTTGAAAAAATTTATGCCAGTTCCTTCTATTATGATAAAGATGGTGTTGCTCAATGGCCAGCACAAGTTATTAATTACACGAGCAAGACTCAATTCCTTTTTAGAATAGAAAAAGGGACATTAGATGTGAATGATTCAGGTGTCAATGACTATTTTAAACCAGAGGACATTCGTATTCCTTTCAGAAATATGGTATATATAGGTGATAGTGATACGGATATACCTTGTATGAAACTCATTAATTCTTATTCAGGTCATTCTATTGGAGTTTATAATCCAAAAACAAAAGATAAACGAAAAGTCTATAAAATGATGGAAGATAAGCGCATAAAATATTATACTCCTGCAGACTATACAGAAGGATCTGAATTGGACAAATTAGTCAAAACCATTATTGATACAACTGCATCGAATGAAAAATTGATGGCTGTCCATTACATAAATAAGCAAGAGCAGGTAAGCCATAATGGACAGATAGATAATAAGGAAGACAAAGAAAAAGAGAAACTTATTATGGATTTGGAAAATAGCAACAGTTTTAAACAAACTCATTCAATAATTTCAGAACTTAAGAAAATCAAGAACTGGACTTTAGAAGAAAAGAAGCAATTAAAGATTATAGCGGAGAAGAATAAGCAGATTTCTTATATAATGAAGGATGGTGATGTTGCCTCTTTCTACTCATCTCTTGAATAGACTTAAGATTTTTCTATCAACTGTCCTCCTGATTCAAAATAGCTGACGGCAAAAAGTCGTACCTGACGGAGAACCACGTTTCTCCATATAATCCAATTGAGTAAACATATGCCTTGAATGGGGAAATTAAATTAATTGCCAAACGCTAGTGTTCCGGTTTTAATGTGACACTAGCGCTGTTGTTTCTTTTTCTCTTCTCTCCCTAACCTTTTCTAATCCCGGCATTTTTTTAGCCAATGCACTTTCTCCAGCAGGAAAATAGAGCGGAAAAATTTTATATAAAAAACTCACAATTTTACTACGGCTTTTATCCATATTGTAAAAAGCAGAGCAGACAAAGTACATTAGTTCTTGCTGACTACATGTTTCTTTGGGCTGTATGTTTATTGAGGGAGCAACTATCAAGTCATGTTCAGCAAATGATAGAGCACTGGCAAGTATAGCTTCCTGTTCTTCTTCAGTAAATACCTTGATTTTTTCTGTTAACCATTCAAGCTCTCCTTGCTGAAGTGCTTGTTGCTTTTCGTTTTGATGTTCCAATAGGATTGCCACATTTTCTTGTTGCTTTTCTGTCAAGGCGTTTTCCAATGCTTGGTTCTTTCGTTTAAGAACATTGAATTTTAGCAAAGCAGCAATGTACATACAGAAATATCCTACTGCAATATCGAATATTAGGACAAGCAGATAATTGTTACTTGAGTTTTGTATGCCACCAGCCATATATTCACTAATAGGGATAACAGCTAATAGCATGATAATGGCTATTGCATAAAGCACTCGGTATCGCGTTTTATGGTTTCCTGTGGCAAAGAGGCAAGCAAAAAGGCGATAATCAAAACGGCTATGATTGCAAAGAGTGGTATGAAAGAGGTCTCCATAGGTTTGTTGTTCTGTTTATGGTTTAACAATAATGCGCCAATAACCAGCCTTGTCTGAACCTTCGTGAACCAAAATTCCCATACCCCTAAGGCTCTTGATATTTTTCTCTATAGCGCGTTTAGTTACACCAATCTTGTTGGCCATATTATCAGCTGTGATTGAAGGATCTGAAATAACGAGGTCGATTATCTTTTGTGCAGTTTTACTGACTTTCTTCTGTGTTTCCGATGTATCTCCGAACTTATCCGCATTTACACCGAACTTTTCGACCGAACTTTCTTCATTTACACCGAACTCTTTTGTGTTTACACCGAACTTTTCGACCGAACTTTCTTTGTTTACAGGATACTTTTCGAGGGTACTATTTACCCTGTTGGCTACTTCTTCAACAGGCATTCTTCCGTTGTCACCCCAGTTCAAATTATAGAATGTGGTGTAGAAAGAAGTCGCTTCCGTTTGATATTGCGGCTCTTTACCTTGCAGGAAATTGGGTAGCTTCTCTGTAAGCTCTCGCATTTTGCGTAAACCGGAACCACGTTTCTCCATATAATCCAACTGTGTGAACATGTCTGCAATGACAGGGTTACGGCGCATGGACGGCACTTTGTATATGTCACGGTCTTGAATCTGTGTTCCGTCAAGCATTGCGCCCGGTGATACCAGTTCTACACGGTCATCGTAAATGTCAATATGTACTTCACCGCCCATCACGGTGTAATCCCGATGGATAAGGTGGTTTACCAATCCTTCGAAGATAGCACGGTCTGAATAGTCGGGGAGGTTTAGACGATAGTTCGGCATCTTCACCCAACCACTCATGGTATAGTTCTTGATGAAGTCCATGCCGTATTTCAATAGCAATACAAGGTTAGCCCGATGTTCCACGGAACTGATGGCATCATCTTTATAGAGTCCAGTCCAACGGGTACAGAAAATACGTGATTGGAATACGGTACAATTATCCACAAACAGCAATCCGGCATTGGTCAGTTTGCCGTCAGGAGTTACTAGTCCGAATGATTCCAGATACTTGTCATTCCATTCCTGATGGGTTTGCTCACGGAAAGTATTGGCGAGAATGATGAAAGAATGTTTGCTGGCATCCACTTGGGTAGGCAGTGAATCCCAAGTCATGTGCGTACCTTTCAATACCAATGAAAGAAGCTGTTGCGAATTACACTCCACGCTTTCATTGCCAACTCGTACATATGCGGTACGTGTCCCATCCTGATAATAGTAATAAGGTGTAAGCGTTCCTGCCTTTACTTTCACTTCAAGCAAGGTATGCCCTTCGTGTTCTATCGGAATAAGCTGAACTTCCGGCACAGGGTCAAGTCGTGCCTTTATCATTTCACTGATAAAATCAGCATCGGCTTGTGGATTCTCCAAACCTACAATTACACCGTCATCATTCACTCCATAAAACAAACTGCCACCGTCCGTATTGGCAAATGCCGACACGGATTTAAGCCATGACTTTACTTTCTTACGTTCCAGCATTTCCTTGAAATCGTAAGCCGAGCATTCCGCTATCAATGTATTGTTATGTATTTGCATAGTTTCCTTATTGTTGTTCGGGTATAACATCCCAATATCATATACAAAGGTAAGGATAAAACCGAAGAATCTGTTAAAAACATCGCTTTCTTTTGATTTTTATGCGTTTACATCTCTTGTTTATGAATAAAAATCGTACTTTTGTGAGCAAGAGCGTGTGTTGCTTATGGATGCTTATTTTCGGGTTTGCGTTATATTTGCAACACGTGTACGCAAGTCGCTGATAGATATATCATGTTGATTTTGAGGAAGTGAAGTAATTCAGACAAGGACATAAATAATAAGCAAAAGCGTGCAGTTTATCAGAGCTGCGCGCTTTTGTATTTTTTATTGTTATATACTTGTCGATATAAGCACACTGAGTTCTTTCTCTTTAATTCTAAAGAATCTATTTGCCGTTACAAGTATTTAAGTCCTCATTAAAATATAAATCATGATATTATATTTTTCTTTGATGATTTATTTAATTAACCTAGGTAATGGCAAATATGAGATTAGTAAAATTAAAGAACCGTCCGAGTAAGGGCGTTTTCGTTTTTGAATACATGCAGGAGCAGATAGAGCGTCTTAGAGGGCAAGGAAAAGAACGGACAGTCGAAACATATCAGTCCGCATTGAACAGCTTCATGAAGTTCCGTGACGGCATAGACTTATGTTTTGATGAGATGGATGCAGATTTGATGGAACATTATGAAACGGAGATGCGCTCCACTCACCATTTAAGTCGTAATACCACCTCTTTTTATATGCGTATTTTGCGTTGTGTGTATCGCAAGGCAGTGGGTGAGGGACTGGCCCTTCCTGCAGATCCTTTTGAGAATGTATATACTGGTGTGGACAAGACCTCAAAGAGAGCTGCCACCCTGACAGATATCAAACACATCAAGCAGTTGGATCTTTCCGATCATAAATCATTGGAATTTGCACGAGATATCTTTCTCTTTTCTTTCTATATGCGAGGAATGTCTTTTATAGATCTTGCCTATTTGCGTAAAAAAGATCTCAATAGTGGCTTTGTGAGTTATAGCCGTCGTAAAACAGGTAAGAAACTCATTATACGGTGGGAAAAACAGATGCAGGAGATTATTGACAGATACGGAGATTCGGAAACACAATATCTTTTACCTATTATAGAACGAGAAGATGGCACGGAGCGCAGACAATACCGGAATAAAATGTTGCTGGTGAACCGTAAGCTGAAGAAGATTGCAGCCCGGGCAGGATTGACCACACCACTTACTATGTATGTGGCGCGCCATTCCTGGGCAAGTATAGCTAAGACGAAAAACATCTCGATTGGTATTATTAGCGAAGCGATGGGGCATGATTCAGAAACTACTACACAAATCTATCTTTCGTCTATACAGACTAATCAGATAGATAATGCAAATAGAAATATTTTAAAAGATCTATAAGAAGGGGAATATTTGAATTATTTTGAAATTAGGACGCACTCTTATATAGAGAGCGTCCGATTTCTTAAATTTCTGATTTCCATTTATGTAGTAAGTTGTATGAATAAAATCAGCCCATAAGTTTATTATATATAGAGAGAGAAAAAACTTTTTTTATCAGTTTACAGTCTGTAAATGCTAGAAAATGAAAATAAATCTATACCTTTGCAGCCGATAGACGCTCTCTATATAAGAGTGCGTCTGTTTTTAGTCGGATTATTCCACTATGAGTATTGTAAATAACAAGGGCAAAGACATGCCACAACAAATTTTGGGAACGACGGTTCAAAAGACCGACGACGCCGTAGGCATATTCCGAAATGATCAGGAAAAAAAGCATTGGTATGTGGCTGTTGTAAATAACAGAAGTGAAAAAGCCTGTCAGGATAGATTACGAAAACGTTTGAAAAACGAAACTGATAGTGAGAAAGCTTATGAAGTTTATGTCCCTATCCAACAGGAGATGAGTATTCGTCATGATGGTAAACGTAAAAAAGTGGACCGTATTGTTTTCCCTGCTCTTGTGTTCATTCGCTGCACAGATTCAGTAAGACGGAAAGAAATAGTCTGCCTTCCTTATATAAAACGTTTCATGGTTAACATAGCCGGTTCTTTCCGAAATACTTGCCGTCCCGTAGCTATTATTCCAGATCATCAGATGTACAGCTTGATGCGTATGGTCAATGATGCCGAAGAACACGTCACTATTGAGTCATGCCCTCTGCATTTGGGCGATCGTGTCCGTGTAAACGGTGGCAAACTAGTAGGGTTGGAAGGGAATATATGTCGTGAAATAGATGGTTCTACTAGTCTGGTTGTAAAAATTGATATCCTTGGATGTGCTAAAGTTACCATTGCTAGAGAATTGCTGGAACCTATAGCGGAAAAAAACTCAGTTAACATATAATTATATATTGACATACAATGACCATAGCAGTAGACTTTGACGGTACTATTGTTGAGCACAAGTATCCGGCAATCGGCAGGGAGTTGCCGTTTGCCATTGAGACATTGAAAAAATTGCGTGACGAACATCACAGGTTGATTCTATGGACAGTGCGTGAAGGGCGTCTGCTTGACGAAGCTCTTGCCTTTTGCCGTGATCGCGGTCTTGAATTTTATGCCGTGAACCGCGACTATCCGGAGGAGGAGAAAGGGCGTAACAATCATTACTCACGCAAGCTCAAAGCCGATCTTTTTATAGATGACCGCAACTTGGGAGGCCTTCCCGATTGGGGTACTATTTATGGAATGATTCATGACGGAACCACTTTTTCGGATTTGATACGTAATGCCGGTGAATCTCCTGTTTCGGAGAATCACGGCAGAGGTCTTTTTTCGCGCCTGTTTGGCAGATGATTGAATAATAAATGAAAAAACTGATATGAAGACTTTAAAGAAACTATTATTGTTTGTTGTGGCATCCGCCTTGTTGGCAGGCTGCACCTCCTATAAAAATGTACCTTACATGCAGAATCCCGAGGTAGTGAACAGTTACAGGGAAGATCTTCCCCTTTATGATGCAAAGATTATGCCGAAAGATTTGCTGAGTATAACTGTGAACACGAGTGATCCTCAGGCTGCCGCTCCTTTTAACCTGACGGTACAGACTCCTCTGAATGCAGCCCTGACCAATATTAATACTACCACACAACCCACTCTCCAGCAATACCTGGTAAATAACAAGGGTGAGATAGATTTCCCCGTTATCGGTCGTCTGAAGGTAGGCGGCCTTACGAAAAACGAGGCGGAAGATTTGATCCGTGAGCAATTGCAGCCCTATCTGAAAGAGAGTCCTATCGTTACAGTCCGTATGGCAAATTACAAAATTTCGGTATTGGGAGAGGTGAACCGTCCGGGTACTTTTACCGTAGGAAATGAAAAGGTAAATATCCTTGAAGCCCTTGCCATGGCGGGAGATATGACCGTTTATGGCGTCCGTGACAATGTGAAACTGATTCGTGAGGATGCAAAAGGCAAGCGTGAGATTATCAATTTGAATCTTAATAATGCAGAGCTGGTTGTATCTCCCTATTACTACCTGCGCCAGAACGATATCATCTATGTAACGCCCAATAAGACAAAAGCCAAGAACTCGGACATTGGCAGCAGCACCAGCATGTGGATCAGTGCTACATCCATTTTGGTATCTCTTGCAAGCCTTCTGGCAACCATCTTGAAATAAAACTCATAAATATAATTGTTGATTACAAACTGTTGATATGACTGACGAACAGAAGAACACCCCTTCGGGTACCGAGCAACGTGAGGAGAACGTTGATCTTTATGCCTTGTTTTTTAAATACTTTGCCTATTGGCCGTGGTTTGTAGCCAGTGTGCTGGTTTGTATTATATCTGCTTTCATCTATCTCCGTTATCAAGCTCCTGTCTATAATGTTGATGCGGCCGTACTCATCAAAGAAGGTGACAAGAAAGGTGGAAGCAGTAATAATCCTATGGGAGCCCTTCAGGATCTGGGTATGTTCTCCATGACTAACAATTTTGACAATGAGGTGGAAATCCTGAAGTCAAGAACCTTGATTAAAAAGGTGGTGAATCATTTGAATTTGTATATTTCAGTGGCCGAGGAACGTATGTTCGGCTATAACACTCCTTTATATAAGTCCACTCCGGTAAAAGTTTATATGACTCCTGAAGAGGCAGACAATCTGGAAGAAGGAGCCAAGCTTCATCTAAAATACACCATGAATGGAAAATTGGATGTGAAGGTGGAATATATGTTTGACGAGGAGAAGCAGGAGACTGAGGTAAGTTTTGACAGTATTCCGGCTGTTTTCCCCACTCCAGTAGGAGTTTTCAGTTTTACAAAGAACGACTCGGTCCCACCTTTGGAAGAAGATATGAATCTGGTGGCATACGTTAATTCTCCTACAGATGTGACGGAAAGTTATGTAGAGAATTTGTCAGTGGAACCCACTTCGAAGACTACCACAATTGCTGCCATCAGCTTGCAGAATACGGTAAAGCAGCGCGGTATCGATTTTATCAATTGTCTGGTTGACTTTTATAATCTGGACGCGAATGACGAGAAGAATGAAGTGGCTCAAAAATCCGCAGAGTTTATAGACGAGCGTATTGGCATTATCAATCGGGAGTTAGGTACTGCCGAAACGGAACTTGCCGATTTCAAGCAACGCTCCGGATTGACCGATTTGACCAGCGATGCCCGTCTGGCTTTGGAAGAGAGTTCGAAATATGAACAGCAGCTGACCGAGAATGCCACCCAGTTGAGACTGGTGGAGTCCTTGCGTAACTACGTGAACAACCCGAAGAATGCAAACGAGGTGATTCCCGCCAATGTAGGGTTGCAGGACCAGAATTTGGGTTCTATCATCAACCAATATAACACGATGCTGATCGAACGCAAGCGTTTGCTCCGTACCTCTTCCGAAAACAATCCTGCGGTAATCAATATCAATACGGGCATCGAGTCCATGCGGCACAATGTGCAGACTACCGTGAACAGTGTACTGAGAGGGTTGCAGATAGCGCAGTCCAATCTTGAACGTCAGGCACGGAAGTTTGAAGGCAGGATCAGCAGTGCGCCGCAGCAGGAGAAAGAATTTCTTACTATCTCCCGCCAGCAGGAAATCAAGGCGACCCTTTACATTATGTTGCTTCAGAAGCGTGAAGAAAACGCAATAACCCTGGCATCCACTGCTAATAACGGACGTATCATCAAAGCTGCTCTTCCTAGTAAAAAGCCGGTTTCTCCTAAGAAGAAGATAGTTCTGCTGGCTGCCTTTGTATTGGGTATGGGTATTCCTGTAGGTCTTATTTATTTGAAGGATTTATTAAAATATAAGATAGAGAATGCCGAGGATGTGGAGAAGATAACGGATGTTCCTATTTTGGGTGAGCTTCCTTTAAGTAAGAAGCCCGAAAAAGGTGCCATTGTGGTTCAGGAGAATCAGAATGGTATGATGGAGGAGGCTTTTCGTGGTCTGCGTACCAATATGTTGTTCATGCTTGGTGCCAGTCAGAAAGTGGTGCTTTTTACATCCACACAGCCGGGTGAAGGTAAGTCTTTTATTGCTGGAAATACGGCAGTCAGTCTGGCCTATATGGGTAAGAAAGTTGTTATTGTGGGTTTGGATATCCGCAAGCCGGGGCTGAATAAGGTCTTTAATCTGTCCCATCGCACGGAAGGTATTACCAATTATCTGGCTGACCCCGAGCATACCAATCTTTTTGATATGATACAACATTCGGATGTAAGTCCTAATCTTGATATTCTTCCGGGTGGTCCTATTCCTCCCAATCCTACAGAGTTGATGGCGCGTACGGTACTGGAAGATGCAATAGAGAAATTGAAAGAGCGTTACGATTACATTATTCTTGATACGGCTCCTATTGCTATTGTGACCGATACTGCTATTGCCAGTCGTGTGGCTGATATGTGCGTGTATGTGTGTCGTGCAGATGTAACTCCGAAGTTGGGGTATCAGTATATTAATGTGCTGCGGGATCAGAAGAAATTCGATAAATTGGCTACGGTTATTAATAGTATTGATTTGAATTCAAGAAAGAGTGGCTATGGGTATGGTCATAAATATGGCTATGGATATGGGCACAAATATGG
>OKSE01000282.1_pt1 | contig 32698 bp, 25 predicted proteins | sample 1633631 | NCBI WGS metagenome assembly OKSE01 (sample SAMEA3541555, study PRJEB24748) | human gut metagenome | biome: human gut; feature: human-associated habitat; material: faeces | place: China | collected 2012 | reverse complement strand
GAGATGAAAATAGTAGTTTGCTTAAAACAAGTGCCAGATACAACAGCTGTTAAAATAGATCCAAAAACAGGAACTCTTATAAGAGATGGAGTTCCATCAATAATAAACCCAGAGGATAAACATGCTTTAGAAGCTGCATTACAATTAAAAGATAATAATGGAGCAGAAGTAACTGTATTAAGTATGGGACCACCTCAAGCTAAATCAGCTTTAAGAGAAGCTTTATGCATGGGAGCTGACAAAGCAATTCTTATAACTGATAGAGCATTTGCAGGTGCAGATACATTAGCTACTTCAAAGGCTTTAGCTGGAGCATTAAAGAAATTAGAATATGACATAATATTCGCAGGAAGACAAGCTATCGATGGAGATACTGCACAGGTTGGTCCAGAAATAGCTGAACATTTAAATATTCCTCAAGTAACTTATGTTCAAGGCGTTAAAGTTGAAGAAGATGGATTATTAGTAAATAGAGCTTTAGAAGATGGATATGAATTAATAAAAGTTGAGGCTCCAGTACTTTTAACTGCTATAAAAGAGTTAAATGAGCCAAGATACATGAATGTTAAAAATATATTTGAAACATCTGATGATGAAATCTTAGTATGGTCAGCTGATGACATAGATGTAGATAAAGCTGAATTAGGGTTAAAAGGATCTCCAACAAAAGTTAAGAGATCAATGACTAAAGAAGCTAAAGGTGCAGGAGAAATAGTTAAAGAATCACCTAAAGATTCAGTTACTTATGTACTAGAAAAATTAAAAGAAAAACACTACATCTAAGGATTATGGGAGGTATTTAAGATGAATAAAGCAGATTTCAATGGCGTTTGGGTTTTTGCAGAGCAAAGAGAAGGTCAATTACAAAAAGTTTCATTAGAATTATTAGGTGAAGGTAGAAAAATCGCTGATAAATTAGGATCAAAATTAACAGCGTTATTAATAGGAAATAAAGTTCAAAATTTAGTTGAAGATTTATCAAGACATGGTGCTGATGAAGTACTAGTTGTTGATGCCCCAGAATTAGAACATTACACAACTGATGGATATACAAAAGCTATATGTGAATTAGCTAATGCTAAAAAACCAAATATAATTTTCATAGGAGCAACATTCATAGGAAGAGATTTAGGTCCAAGAGTTGCTGCAAGATTAGAAACTGGTTTAACTGCTGACTGTACATCTTTAGATGTTGATGTTGAAAGTGGAGATTTATTAGCAACAAGACCAGCATTTGGTGGTAACTTAATGGCTACAATAGTATGTCCAGATCATAGACCACAAATGGCTACAGTGAGACCTGGAGTTTTTGAAAAACTTCCACTAGGAGAAAATGATGCAACTGTAGAAAATGTTGAAATAAAATTCAACTCTAATGATATAAGAACAAAAATTGTTGAAATAATTAAGGAACATAAAGATATTGTTGATATATCAGAAGCTAACGTATTAGTTGCAGGTGGTAGAGGTATTGGTTCAGAAGAAAACTTTAAAATGCTTAAGGAATTAGCAGAAGTTATGAATGGATCAATAGCAGCTTCAAGAGCAGCAGTAGAAAAAGGATGGGTAGATAAAGATTACCAAGTTGGACAAACAGGAAAAACTGTTAGACCAAATATATATGTAGCTTGTGGTATATCAGGAGCTATTCAACATGCCGCTGGTATGCAAGATTCAGATATGATAATAGCTATAAATAAAGATGCTAATGCTCCAATAATGAAGATTGCTGATTATGCAATAGTTGGGGATGTAAATAAAGTTGTTCCAGAATTCATAGCTCAATTAAAAGCTATGAAGGAAGAAGCTTAATTAATAAATAATATAACAAGGGTAAACTTATAAAATTTTTCAATTAATGGTGTAGGACTTTTCTGTTAAGTCAGAAAAGTCCAATTAAAGAGAGTATTTAGGAGGAACTTAATATGGAAAAGATTTTTGTAATTGGTGCAGGTACAATGGGTGCTGGAATAGTTCAAGCATTTGCACAAAAAGGATATGAAGTTATAGTTAGAGATATCAAAGACGAGTTTGTTGATAGAGGAATAGCTGGAATCAACAAAGGTCTTACTAAATTAGTTTCTAAAGGAAAAATAACTGAAGAAGATAAAGAAGCAGTATTATCAAAAATCACTGGAACTACTGATTTAGGATTAGCTGCTGACTGTGATTTAGTTATAGAAGCTGCAGTTGAAAATATGGAAATCAAAAAACAAATTTTCGCTGAATTAGATAAAATATGTAAAGAAGAAACTATATTAGCTTCAAATACATCTTCATTATCAATAACAGAAGTAGCTTCAGCTACAAACAGACCTGATAGAGTTATAGGAATGCATTTCTTTAACCCTGCAACAATAATGAAACTTGTTGAAGTAATAAGAGGTATGGCTACTTCACAAGAAACTTTTGACAAAGTAAAAACTATGTCAGAAGCTATAGGAAAGACTCCAGTAGAAGTTGCTGAAGCACCAGGATTTGTAGTTAATAGAATACTTATCCCTATGATAAACGAAGCTATTGGAATATATGCAGAAGGAATAGCTTCAGTTGAAGATATAGATACTTCAATGAAATTAGGAGCTAATCATCCAATGGGACCTTTAGCTTTAGGAGATTTAATAGGATTAGATGTTTGCTTAGCTATAATGGACGTATTATTTAAAGAAACTGGAGACAGTAAATACAGAGCTCACAGTCTTTTAAGAAAATATGTTAGAGCAGGATGGTTAGGTAGAAAAACTGGTAGAGGATTCTACAACTACAACGCATAATATTGAAAGTTTAAAAAGTTTATAAGGTATAAATTTTCTATAGTATAAATCTGATATTATTAAATATTTTAAGTTATATGTTATAGGAAGAGATTGAAGTAAAGTAAGAGATTGATATTTTATCAATCTCTTTTTGTTTTGTAAAAAGGTTTTTATTTAAATAATTTTATCAGGTTGATTTAATTTAGAAAGTTCATTATAATTAAAAGAATGAAAATTTGTGTTAATTAATAATTTTTATCATTAAAAGGAGGTAGTATGTTAAAAAGATTTATACGTTATTATAAACCATATAAAAAATTATTTATTTTAGATTTATTAGCAGCATTTTTAGTTTCAGCTTGTGATTTATTTTATCCTATGATTACAAGAAATATAATTAATGATGTTATTCCAAATAAACAGATAAAATTATTGTTTGTTTTCGCAATTGTACTTACTCTAATATTCTTAATTAAGGCAGGCTTAAACTATTTTATGCAATATTGGGGACATGTAGTTGGAGTTAGAATGCAAGCTGATATGAGAAGAGACTTATTTGATAAGCTACAGGATATGCCTAATAAGTATTTTGACAATAATAAAACTGGCGTTATTATGTCTAGAATTATAAATGACCTTCTAGATATATCAGAATTAGCTCACCATGGTCCAGAGGATTTATTTATATCCTTAGTTATGTTAGTGGGCTCATTTATAATTTTATGTACAATAAATGTACCTTTAACAATTATTACTTTTGCTATAATACCTTTTTTACTTTTTTATACTATTCATAAGAGAAATAAAATGAAAAAAGCATTTAAAGAGACGAGAGTTAAAACTGGCGAAGTAAATGCTACTATAGAAAATAGTATTTCAGGAGTTAGAGTAACTAAATCTTTTGGTAATAAGGCTTATGAAATGGAAAAGTTTGATAAGAGTAATGATATCTTTAAGAAAGCTAGAGAACATGCTTATAAGGCAATGGCTGAATATTTTTCAGGGATGTTTTTCCTTGTAGATATGCTTGAACTTATAGTTTTAATAGCAGCTGGATATTTTACTTACTTAGGAAAAATAAACGTAGGAGATTTTGCAGCATACTTATTATATATAAAGATGTTCTTACAGCCTATTAGAAAACTTATAAATTTCAATGAAATGTTCCAAAATGGAATGTCTGGTTTTGAAAGATATGAAGAGATAATGAATGAGGAAAATGAAAAAGAAATTCCTAATGCAAAGGAACTTAAAGATATAAAAGGAAAGATTACAATAAAAGATGTTACTTTTAGATATGATAATAAAGAGAGTATTTTAGAGAATTTCAATTTAGATATTGAAGCAGGGAAAATGGTTGCTTTAGTTGGTCCATCAGGTGGAGGAAAGACAACAATATGTAATCTTATACCTAGATTCTATGACTATGAAAGTGGTCAAATTTTTATTGATGATGTGGATATAAGTACTGTTACTTTAAAATCTTTAAGAGAAAATATTGGGATAGTTCAACAAGATGTATTTTTATTTACAGGAACTATAAAAGAAAATATAATGTATGGAAATCCTAATGCTACAGATGAGGAAGTTATAGAAGCAGCTAAGAATGCATGTCTACATGATTTTATTATGGGCTTAGAAGATGGATATGATACATTTATAGGTGAAAGAGGGGTTAAGCTTTCTGGAGGACAAAAGCAAAGAATTTCAATAGCTAGAGTATTCTTAAAGAACCCAGCAATATTAATTTTAGATGAAGCTACATCAGCCTTAGATAATGTTACAGAATATGAAATACAAAAAGCTTTAGAAGAATTAAGTAAAGATAGAACAACCCTTGTAGTTGCTCATAGACTTTCAACTGTTAAAAATTCTGATGAGATAGTTGTATTAACAGATAGAGGAATAGAAGAGAGAGGAACACATGAAGAGCTTATTAAGCTTGGTGGTGTTTATAGCAATCTTCATAACTTATAATTTAGTTTAATTAAAACTGTATTAAGAGTAATTTTATTTGCTTTTAGTACAGTTTTTATTTTTATATAGGAATACTTTACATAATCCTTGAATATAAATATAATAGGAGAATTATATTTTATATTTAGCAAGGATGAATTTATGAATAGTAAAAAGATTGTTAATACTATATATTACATAGTTATTTCTATGTTAGTTATAATATTAGTAAATAATTTTATGAGTAAGTCAGATTCAATATTTAAAGCTGTTGGATTTAGAACATATTCAATATTAAGTGGAAGTATGGAACCAGAGATTAATACTGGAGATCTAGCTATTGTTAAGAGTGTTGATGCTGAGGATGTTAAAGTTGGAGATATACTAACATTTAAATATGAGGGGAAAGTAGTTACCCATAGAGTTGTTGAAAAAAATGAAGAGGGATTTATAACAAAGGGTGATAATAATAATGCTAATGATACTGAAATAGTTAGAGGAGAAGACTTAATAGGAAAAGTTTTATTTCATATGCCTTTCTTAGGGTATGTTACAGTATTTTTATCAAAGCCAATAGCAATATCAGGACTTATGGTCCTAATTGCAATAAGCATACTTTGGGATACTTTTAAAGTTGATAAGAAAAAAATAATACAGGCTTAGCTCAATAACATGGAGGGTGATTCGAAAGAATACCTATCCGTGTTTTTCTTTTTATATTATATAAAAACACTATTTATTAATAACTTTTATTAGTATAATATTATTAGTATAAGGTTATTATTTAAAATATTAATGTTTTAAGTTTAATCTTATTTATATGTATTTTTAAAAATAAAGTTTTTATTTATAATAACTAAAAGATAGAAGTTTATAGTAATAAAACTTTATTTAGGAGGATAATATGTTAGTTGAAAAAGCAAGAGAAAAGTGGGATAAGAAACATGATTTAAATTGTGCAGAGTGCATAATGTACGCTGCAAATGAAGAATATAATTTAAATTTATCAAAGGAAACTTTAAAAGTAATGTCTTCTTTTGGTGGAGGATTAGCAATAGGAAATGTATGTGGTGCAGCAACTGGGGCAGCAGGTGTTTTAGGCCTTATGTTTACAGAGGATAGAGGTCATCAGAGTCCACAAACTAGAGCATTAACACAGGAATTTATGGAAAAGTTTTATGATAAATTGGGATACTATAATTGTACTGACTTAAAAGCTAAGTACAAAAAAGATGATGACAGAAGATGCATAGTTATGATAGAGACTGCAGCTGAGGTTTTAGATGAAATCGTAAGAAGAGAAAGATAGGTGAACAGAATGGATTTTAAAAGTGTAGAATATGGAGAGAATAAAGTAATATTAAAAGATGCAAAAAATTTTAATATAAAACAAGTTTTTGAATGTGGTCAATGTTTCAGATGGGAAAGAACAGAGAGTGGTTCATACATAGGAGTTGCCTTTGGAAAGGTTATAGAGTTAGCTCAAGAAGGTAATGATGTAATAATATATAATACTAACAAAGAGGATTTTGAAAATATTTGGATTGATTATTTCGATTTAGAAAGAGATTATTCAAAAGTAAAAGAAGCTTTATCTTGGGATGAAACATTAAAGAGTGCTGTTGAATTTGGATATGGAATAAGAATATTAAATCAAGATCCTTTTGAACTTGTTATTTCATTTATAATATCAGCAAGAAATAGTATTCCTGTAATTTCAAAGACCATAAAGAAAATAAGTGAAAGATGGGGAGAACCAATAGAGTATAAAGGAAATACTTATTATTCATTCCCAACTCCAGAAAGTCTATCTAAGGCTTCAATAGATGATATAAGAGAGACTGGAGCTTCATTTAGAAGCAAGTATATATGGGATACAACTAAAAACATATATAACTGTGAGTTAGCTAAAAAGGGAATACTAGATGCACCAGAAGAAGATATAGTTGAAATATTAGAAAAATATGATTTAGAAAAGATAACTAATATGGATGCTGATGGATGTCATAAAGGACTTCAAGAATTTATGGGAGTAGGAGCAAAGGTAGCAGATTGTATAATGCTATTTTCTATGAAAAAAAGTTCTGCATTCCCAGTAGATGTTTGGGTTAAGAGAGCAATGATGCATTTTTATGGAGCTGATGATGCTTCATTAAATAAAATAAGAATTTTTGCAAGAGAGAGATTTGGAGAGTATTCTGGATTCGCTCAACAATATTTATTTTATTATGCTAGAGAAAATGGAATAAAGATTTAATAAAAACTTACAAACATATTTAGAGGATTACTAGATTAAGCTCTAAGGATTAAAGTTCTAAAGCTTATTTAGATATTCTCTTTATATTGTTTGTAAGTTTTATTTTGATATAGTACATTTTGTTAATAACGGCCTTTTTTACGAATAGCTTTTGATTTTTTTATAGTAACATTAGCATCGCCAGGTTGCTTTTTTATGAATTTTAAGTAACGCTTAATTTTTTCATCATCTTTAAGTCGTGGAAGAGAATTAAGCCTAACAGCCAATTCATAGTTACTATATAAAGCATGTATTTGTTTATGACAAGGAACACAAAGCCAGATTGTTTCATCAAATCTTCCACCTTTTTCACGAGGAATGAGATGATGTTCTGTGATTCTAGGAACTTTTCTTTCACAAAGATCACATATATGAGTTTCTTTATTCATATTTATCACACCTTAAATAAAATACTTATAAATATTATAATATATGTATTTAAAATTAAAAAAGCCGTTACTTTAATAGTTTGAAAATTTAAGAAGATTTATGCTGAATTTTTAAATTAATATATTTTATTTTAAATGTTTATGTTTTTCTAGAGTATAAAATATTTTAGATATTATTGAAAGTATCATTACTAGAGATAGAATGAAAATTGCTAAAAATAAAAAATAAGATTCAGGCAAAACATTTATTATTGGATCTTTTTTAGGATCAAATATCCAGTAATTATTATTGAAAAATATTTTATGAAATAGTGTAAAGACTTTTGAAAAGTTTAAGTAAAAACTTAAGATTAAACTAAGAAATATAAATAAAACTTCATAGAAGAAAATATTAAAAGTTTTAAATGATATTTTTAGTTTGAATTTTTTTGATATTATAAATAAAATTATTCCTAAAATTAAGCAAGCTAATCCTATTAAATATATTGAAGAAAAAATCTCTTTAACTTCCAGAAAATGAAATTCTCCTATAGGACTTATTTTAAAATTTTTAAACTTAAGGACTTCTTCTTGGGGAGAATTTAAATAATAAATTATATTATTATAGTCATTTAAAATTTCTTCACTACTAAGGTTGTTATAGTTAGGTGTTTTATTAAGCTTAATAAATAGGGAGTAGAGCACAGGAGAAATATTTAATGTTAAAATAACAGAAAATACTACTGAACTTATTAGAAGGTAAAATGAAAATAATATATCTTTTAAAATCTTAATCATTATGTCTCCTTAAAATAATTATTTTTATTTATTCTAGACTTTTTTATTAAATATTAAACAAAAATACATATTTTAAGAAAAATTTTAGTATTAATTTATAGTATGTAATGTATTAAGATATAATAATATGGAAATAAGTAATAAATAGAGATATATATGAAAAAAGTAAATTGAAGAAATTTTAAAAGAATAGAAGAAAACTTAAGATAAATTAACTTAAACATGGAAAATAATAATAATATATTCCAAATAAATAAATTTAGTTATTGAATTTACAACTTGTAAATTATATTATAATAGTAAGAATTAGCACTCTGCATTAATGAGTGCTAAACAAAAAATAATTAGTATTTTTAAGGAGGGTTTTTTAATGAGTATTAAACCACTTGGAGACAGGGTTGTTATTAAAAGATTAGAAGCAGAAGAAACTACTAAAAGCGGTATAATAGTTACTGGAACTGCTAAGGAAAGACCGCAAGAAGCAGAGGTTGTTGCAGTGGGACCAGGAGCAATAATTGATGGAAAAAGAACAGAGATGGAAGTTAAAATAGGAGATAAAGTATTATATTCTAAATATGCAGGAACAGAAGTTAAGTTCGAAGGGGAAGAATATACTATTTTAAGACAAGACGATATACTAGCAATAGTTGAATAGTTTTAAAAGATAAGTGATTTATATATTCATAATATATTTGGGAGGTAAATTAATATGGCTAAAACATTATTATTCGGTGAAGAAGCAAGAAGATCTATGCAAGCGGGTGTAGATAAATTAGCTAACACTGTTAAGGTTACATTAGGACCAAAAGGAAGAAATGTTATTTTAGATAAAAAATTTGGATCACCATTAATAACAAATGATGGTGTTACAATAGCAAGAGAAATTGAACTTGAAGATGCTTATGAAAATATGGGAGCTCAACTTGTAAAAGAAGTAGCTACAAAGACTAATGATGTGGCAGGAGATGGAACTACTACAGCTACCTTATTAGCTCAAGCAATTATAAGAGAAGGATTAAAAAATGTAACAGCAGGGGCAAATCCTATATTAATAAGAAATGGAATTAAGACTGCAGTTGAAAAAGCTGTAGAGGAAATACAAAAAATTTCTAAGCCTGTAAATGGAAAAGAAGACATAGCTAGAGTTGCTGCAATTTCAGCAGCTGATGAAAAAATTGGTAAGTTAATTGCAGATGCTATGGAAAAGGTAGGAAATGAAGGCGTTATAACTGTAGAAGAATCTAAATCAATGGGAACTGAGTTAGATGTTGTTGAAGGTATGCAATTTGATAGAGGATATGTATCAGCTTATATGGTTACTGATACTGAAAAAATGGAAGCTGTTTTAGATAATCCATTAATATTAATAACAGATAAGAAAATAAGCAATATACAAGATTTATTACCATTACTTGAGCAAATAGTTCAAGCAGGCAAAAAACTTTTAATAATAGCTGATGACATAGAAGGCGAAGCTATGACTACATTAGTTGTTAATAAATTAAGAGGAACATTTACTTGCGTTGGAGTTAAAGCGCCTGGATTTGGTGATAGAAGAAAAGAAATGTTACAAGATATAGCTACTCTAACAGGAGGCGTTGTTATATCTGATGAAGTAGGCGGAGACTTAAAAGAAGTTACATTAGATATGCTTGGAGAAGCTGAAAGTGTTAAGGTAACTAAAGAAAGTACTACAATAGTTAATGGAAGAGGAAACTCAGAAGAGATTAAAAATAGAATTAACCAAATAAAATTACAATTAGAAGCTACTACTTCTGAATTTGATAAAGAAAAATTACAAGAAAGATTAGCTAAATTAGCAGGTGGGGTTGCAGTAGTTAAGGTTGGAGCTGCCACTGAAACAGAGCTTAAGGAAAGTAAGTTAAGAATAGAGGATGCTTTAGCAGCTACAAAGGCAGCTGTTGAAGAAGGAATAGTTCCAGGTGGTGGAACAGCTTACGTAAATGTAATAAATGAAGTTGCAAAATTAACTTCTGATATTCAAGATGAACAAGTTGGTATAAATATAATTGTAAGATCTTTAGAAGAACCTATGAGACAAATAGCTCACAACGCAGGACTAGAAGGTTCAGTTATAATAGAGAAAGTTAAAAATAGTGATGCAGGTGTAGGATTTGATGCTTTAAGAGGAGAATATAAAGATATGATTAAAGCCGGAATAGTTGATCCAACTAAGGTTACAAGATCAGCTCTTCAAAATGCAGCATCAGTAGCATCAACATTCTTAACAACAGAGGCTGCTGTAGCGGATATTCCAGAAAAAGAAATTCCTCAAGGTGCAGGAATTGGAATGGATGGAATGTATTAAAAAATAAGAAATATTGAATTACTATAAAAAATAAAGATATTAAATAAGATAACTTAAGACCTGAAATAAAATAAGAAAGTAAATATATAAATAATATAAAAAAGAGATTTTTTTAAAGAATCTCTTTTTTTTTGCATATAAATGGGAAAAATGTCCATAATTCTAATATGAATCTAAATTCAAAAGATTAGGGAGGATTGTAAATGTTTTTATTTAGAGTAAGTAAAATATTTAAAAAAAGAAATGAAGGAAAATTAACCACAAAAGAAGGGTTTACATTAATTGAGTTAACTGTTGTCTTAGCAGTTATGGCAATAATTTTAATGGTTATAGCTCCAAATTTTTCATCTGTTAAGGATAGTGCTAAGGCAAAAGTAGATAAACAAAATTGTGCTGCTATTGAAAGATCTGTTGAAATGTTATTGGCGGAAGATGCTATTTCAAGTAGTGTTACAAATATAAAAATAACTTCAAGTAATGGAAACGTACAAGTTTCAGGAATAAGTGATAATACTAGTAAAAGTAAATTGGAAGATTTACTTGAAGATTTAGATAAGCCTCAAAGTGGAGATTCTTATAATGTAGATATAGAAAAGGGAAGAAAAGTTACAGTGTCTATAGTATAAGTATACTTTAATTAAATCAATTTTTATAGGGCTGTATAAAATATAATAATAAAAATTATTTTTATACATGTCCTTATTTTCATATTTCAAAAGATATAATTTAATCTTTTATTAAGTATGATTTAATAATAATATTAAATAATTAAAAAAAGTAAATTATTCATATAATGGCTAAAAAAGCTTAATCAAAAATGTTTACAAAAAATTCTAAGATGTTTATAATAATTATGAAATATTAATAAATAATTCATTTTAAAATAATTTTGGAGGAAATGTGTCTATAATATTTTTTTTATTTGGATTAATAATTGGAAGTTTTTTAAATGTGTGTATTTTTAGAATTCCTGCAGGGGAATCTATAGCATTTCCGCCTTCACATTGTGGTACATGTAAAAAACAATTAAAGCCTATAGATTTAGTACCTGTTTTTAGTTATTTGTTTTTAGGTGGAAAGTGTAGACATTGTAAGAGTAAAATATCTATAAGATATCCACTAATAGAATTGCTTACAGGTTTTTTATATTTTTGTGTATATAAATATTATGGTATATCTTTTTTGACAGTTAAGTATATAGTCTTAATTACATTTCTCATAGTAATTTCATTTATAGATTACGATACCCAAGATGTTTATGTTGTTACTACTTACCCAGCTATAATACTTGGGATTATTTTTGCCATAATAGAAAAATTTTATTTTGGAGAAAACTTATTAAATTACTTTATGGGATTAGTAATATCAGCTTTAGTAATATTTTTAATTAGTAAATTAACTGGAGCTATGGGGAGTGGAGATATAGAGATACATGCCATAGCAGGAATTTTTTTAGGGTGGAAATTAGCAATAATAAATATATTTTTATCATTTATTATTGGGGGAATAATAGCACTATTAGCTATTTTGTTTAAACAAAAGAAAAAAGGTGATTATATAGCCTTTGGACCAGCTATAGGAATATCTACTATTATTTTAATATTTTTTGGAAACATAATAATACCAATATATTTTGGTGTGTGAAAAATTTAATATACTAGTTTAGATTAAGTTTTATAGTTAAATTTTTCGTTTGAAAAGGAGGCATTTTTTTGATTAGTTATCAGAAAAAGCGTTTAGGAGATATACTAATTGAATCGGGAAAGCTTACAGAGGATAGGCTTAAAGCAGCATTATTGATTCAGAAGCAAGTTGGCAAGAGGCTTGGAGAGATCTTAGTTGAACAAAACTTTGTTACTGAAGAGGATATAATAGAAGTTTTAGAAAAACAATTAAATATTGAAAGAGTAAATCTTGAAATTATAACAATAGATAGAAGAGCTATAAAGATGATTTCGGAAAATGTTTGTAGAAAGCATTTAATAGTTCCGTATGAAATAGATGATAATACCATAAAGGTTGCAATGGCAGATCCCTTAGATATAGTTGCAATAGATGACGTTGAGATTTCTACAGGTTTAAATGTGCGTCCGTATATAGCTGTAAAACAATCTATTCAAAGAACTATAGATATATATTATTCAAACCAAAAGGTTTTATTAGCAGCGGAAGAATTAACAAAAGCTTCTGATGAAGAAAGCAATGAACTTAATTTAGACAAAATTGAGGAAATAGATAACTTAGATAATGCTCCTATTGTAAAAATGATAGAGTATGTTATTAAAAATGCAGTTGAGGAAAGAGCTAGTGATATACATATTGAAACTTATGAAAATATATTAAGAATTAGATATAGAATAGATGGTAAGTTACATACAATATCTACTTTGCCAGTAGATACTCTAGCTCCTTTAGTTACTCGTGTTAAAATCCTAGCTAACTTAGATATATCAGAGAAAAGACTTCCTCAAGATGGAAGAATTCTTACTAAGGTTGGAGATAAGCAAATAGACTTAAGGGTATCTATTCTTCCTATGATAACAGGAGAAAAGATAGTTATAAGAATAATAAATAAGGAAAATTTCATAATTTCTAAGGAAGGACTTGGACTGAAAAATTTTGAGCTTTCTCTGCTAGACAAAATAACAAAGCATTCTAATGGAATAATCCTTGTTACTGGTCCTACAGGGAGTGGTAAAACAACAACACTCTATACTATTTTAAATGAGCTAAACACAGAAAGTAAAAATATTATTACAATAGAAGATCCTGTTGAAGTATCAATTGAAGGAATTAACCAAGTTAATGTCAATACTAAAGTTGGCTTAACATTTGCAACTGGATTAAGGTCTATATTAAGACAAGACCCTGATACCATAATGGTTGGGGAAATAAGAGATACTGAAACGGCTCAAATAGCAATAAGATCAGCTATTACAGGTCACTTAGTTTTATCAACTTTACATACTAGTGATGCTCCATCTAGTGTTTTAAGATTAGAAGATATGGGAGTTCAAAGATATTTGATTGCAAATGCTATTAAGGGAGTTATAGCTCAAAGACTTGTTAGAAAAATTTGTCCAAATTGTGGACAAACATATGAAGCTACACCATATGAAAAGGAAATATTAAATATAGATGTAAATGAAGAAGTAATACTTCGTAGAGGAAAAGGGTGTGCTTATTGTAATAATACTGGCTATGTAGGTAGAATGGGTATTTATGAAATTATGGAAGTAACTAAGGAACATAGAGATGCTATTTTAGAAAATAAAAGTGCAGATATTCTTAAGAAAATTTCAATTAAGCATGGTATGAGAACTCTTGGACAATCATGTAGAAGTTTAGTTTTAGAGGGGAATACCACAGTTGAAGAAATGTTAAATATAACTTATGATATGTAATTTGGTGAAAGAAAAGGAGAGGAATTATGGCAAATTTTAAATATAAAGCTATTAATTCAGAAGGGCAAAGAATAGAAGGTTCTCAAAGTGCTGATTCTGAAAGCCAAGTTAGGGAAATGCTTTTATCAAATCAATATTATCCTCTAAGTATAGAAAAAGAAAATAGTAAAAATAAAATCAGTTTTTCTTTTAATCGTAAGGTAAAGCTTAAGGACATAGCAATATTTTGTAGACAGTTTTATGTTATGTTAGATTCTGGATTGTCTATTGGTAAGGCTTTAAATATATTAATAGAGCAAGGTGAGAAGCCAAAGATTAGGGAAGCTTTAATTGGAGTAAATGGAGATTTAAAAAGAGGGGAAACTCTAGCAAGCTCCATGAGAAAAAGAAAAGATGTTTTTCCAAACTTACTTACTAGCATGATTGATGCCGGTGAGAGAAGTGGTAATTTAGATATAATCTTAAAAAGAATGTCTGAGTACTATGAAAAAGAGATAAAGATAAGAGGAAAGATTAAAAGTGCTATGATTTATCCTATAGTTCTTGGAGTGGTAGCTATTATTGCTATTACTTTTATTCTTACCTTTGTAATGCCAACCTTTGTACAAATGTTTGAAGAAAATAATGTAGATCTTCCAATGTCAACCAAGATGGTTCTTGGGACAAGCAAAATGTTAGGTAAGTATGGAATTATAATTTTTTTAATTTTAGTAACAGCAATTATATTACTTGGCAAATATTTAAAGAGTGAAGAGGGTCAATACAAGTTAAGTATAATAAACTTAAAAATTCCAGTGATAAAGAAATTAACTCAAAAAATAATAGTTTCTAGATTTACAAGAACAATGGGAATAGTATCATCAAGTGGAATGTCTTTAGTAACCTCTCTAGAAATAGTTGCCTCTGTAGTTGGAAATAAAATTGCAGAGAAGGAATTACTAAAAGTAAAAGAAAAGGTCTTAAAAGGTGAGGGGTTAGGAGATTCAATAATGAAAATAAAAATTTTCCCACCAATGCTTGCTTCCATGGTTAAGGTTGGAGAAGAAGCAGGTTCACTAGATAGCATATTAGATAAAACAGCAGATTTTTATGATGATGAACTAAAAAGAGAAATACAAACAGCAACAGCCTTAATAGAGCCAGCAATGATAGTTGTTATGGGAATAATTATAGGATTTTTACTAATTTCAATATTAACACCTATGTTTAAAATGTATAACAGTATAGGTTAAAAGCATAATTAATAAGAATTAAAAGTTTAGCTTTTAATATAAATTACATATTATTTTAAGGAGGAAAACCAATGAATACAAAAAAACAAAACAAAAAAAAGAAAGGGTTCACGCTAATTGAATTAATTATCGTTATAGCAATAATAGCAATATTAGCAGCAATAGCTATACCAAATTTCTTATCAATTCAAAGAAAATCTAAAGTTAAGGCAGATGTAGCAACTGCAAAATCAATATATGATACTACTGAAACATTAATAGCTGATGGTACAATAAAGGCTGAAAATGGTGATTATAAGACTGATTTAGAAAATATTAATACAACTAATATTAGTACAACTGTTAATAAACCTTTAAGTGCATTTTTACAAAGAAAAGTGACTTCACAGTCAATTAATGGTGGTGTATTTAGAGTACAAGTAATTGGAAAAGAAAATGAACCTGTAGTAAGAGTATTTTTAGATTCTAATGAAATTTATCCAAATGCTAAACTTGAAGAATATCAAACAGGGCAAACAGATAGTTCTAAAACTGCTGAAAGTTATAAAAAATTACAAGAGGGTAGTCAAAGTGGTAATTCAGTAGTTGACCCAAATAATAGTAAAAGAGATAACAAAGCAGAACAGGGAAGTCATTAAAAATAATTAGAAATATACTTGTTTTATATTTGAAATTATAAAGTGTAAGGAAATAGTTCCTTACACTTTTCAACTATAAAGGCAAAGGAGGGAAAGTTTTGGCAGGTGAAAACAAGGAGAAAAAGAGCATATTGCATATGGATGTTTCGGATATAATCAAAGCTTTTAAGAAGAAAAATTCTGGGAAAAAGAGTGATAAAAAAGGGAGTAAGAAAAAAGCTAAGAGTGTTATATGTAAAAAAGCTATTTCTATTGATATTGGAAGTGAGAATACAAAGATTATTGTTGGGAGATATCATAAAAATAAGGTTATTATAGACAAGGCTTTTTCTTTTAAGACTCCAAAAGGTAGTATAGATGATGGTCATATTAAGGATATAGATAGTTTGGCTAGAGCTATTACTGAGGCTTTGGATTCTAATAATGTTAAGAATGATAATGTAATTTTTACTACAAACAGCACTTCTGTTATAAGTAGAACAATTATTATTCCAAGGGTTAATGAGGATGAAATAGAATCAGTTATTAAGTACGAAGTTCAGCAATATCTTCCTATAAACTTAGAGGATCATATGATTCAATATAATGTTTTAGAGGAAAAGGTTATTGATGGGAATGAAAAGCTAGAGGTTTTAATTGTAGTTTATCCTAATAAGATGGTTTATTCCTATGCAGAGCTTGTTAATAAAATTGGTGGAAAACCATATGCTTTAGATTTAAATTATAATTCTAAAAGAAAAGCTTATTACGTAATGAATCCTGAAATAAAGGAGTCTATTTTAAGTATTGATATGGGAGCTGAGAATATAGGTTTAACAATAATGAAAGACAATGAGTTAATACTTATAAAAACTACAAAATCTGGTGGTAATTATTTAAATAGCAAAATATCAAAGGTCTTAGAAATTTCATTAGAAAATGCAGAAATGCAAAAGAGAGAAAATTGTAATTTGATGAATAGGGAAGAAGGACCTTTAGAGCATGTTGTTAGAGAGGTTGTAGATTCTTGGTTTGATGAGGCTAGTAGAATAATTAAATATTATAAAAGTAAAAATACTCAAAATAATATAGACAAGATATATATTTGTGGAGGAAGTTCAAACATAAAGGGACTAGAAAGATATGTATCATCTAAACTAAATATGAAAGTAAAGATAGTTCAAGGAAATAGCAATATAGAATTTAAAAAAGGTGTAGAAGAAGTGAATATTTCAGAATACATAAACGCTATTGGAGCCTTAATAAGACTTTAGGTTGGTGATAAATAATGAGAGATTTTAACTTTTTCTCCCATATAACTGAGGAAAGAAAAAGTGATTCAAAAAGAAAATACATAGGATTTGGAATAATTGGAGCCTTAGCCTTTATATTTGTAGTTAATTTTTCAGTGAACATGTTAAAAGAGCATGTTTTAAATAAAAACATAAGTTATTATCAAGGAGAAATAGATAACCCAGATATGAAAGAAAAGTTAGGTGTAGCAATTAAAGTTGAAAAGGAGCATGATGACTTAGAAAAGTATTATAATAATGTGAAAGTTGCTACAGGACAAGTTTATGATAATAATTATGTAACTACTCAAAGAATTAAAATAATAAATAGTACTGTTCCTAAGGATTTAGTATTTACTCAAATAAGTATAGACAACAAAACATTAACTATACAAGCATTATCAAAAACAAGAAGTGCTATAAGTGATCTTCAATATAACTTAAATAATTTAGGTTTTATAGAAAATACATATATAAGTGGAATTGGAGAAAGAAATGCACAGGGAGATTATTCATTCTCCATAAGCTGTACTTTAAAGGAGGTAGGAAGTAATGAAAATTAATAAAAGAGAAAAAACTTTATTATTTGTCCTAGCTCTAGGTGTTGTTGGTTTTGGATATTATAAAGTAGTTTGGGATTATCAATATAACAAATTGAAAGATTTAAAATCAAAAGAACTAAAAGTAAAGCAAGAATATAATGATGATGTGAAAATGGTTAATTCCATAGAACCTAATAAGGAAGAAATAAATATTTTTAATTCAGAAATTCAAAACTTAACATCAGGCTTTTATTCAAACATATCACAGCCAAATATAATATTAGAATTAAATAATCTTATGAATGATACAAATATTAAAGGAACTATGAGTTTTTCTGAAATAAAAACTATGCCAGTTATGGATAAGCAAGAGGGAGATTCTTCTAGTAAAAGTGAGAATGATGAAAATAAAAACCAAATACAGGGAATAGTTAATGATTATAATAATATAACTGATAAGAAGAAAAATGAAGATAAAAAAAATAAAAAACAAGAGGAAATATATAACTTAAACCAAATGACAGTTTCATTAAGTGTAAATGGTACTTATGATAATGTTATGAAGTTTATGAAGTCTATTGAAGAAAATCCAAAGCACATAAATATACTTAATTTTAATTTAAGTGCACAAACTGATGGAAATGTATCTGCAAATATGAATATACAACTTGTTGCAATTCCAAAGATAGATGCTTCAAAAGAAGAGTTTACAACAGCTGATGATAAGTATGGTAAGGAAAATCCATTTTCAGGAGCAAGTGTAGCTGGAACAGGAACAATAGAAAATGAATTAGAAAATTCAAAGGTTAAGAATGATTTCTTAATGACTGTTAGACCTATAAATTCAGATTTACCAACAATAGTTTTAGGTAAATCAGGTGATAAAGATAAAAAAACATATTTAAATAATGATGAAAATTCAGTAAGTAATATAGAGATGTACATTTCAGGTGATAATGGAAAGTACTATTATAAATACAAAGTTGAAGGAAAAAGTTATCCAACAAAATTTGAAGGTAATGGAGAAGAATTTAAACCAAATGGAAATGATATAAACTTTGAAATATTCTCAGAGAAGAGAGTAAATAATGATGATAAATCTGGAGCTAACATAAAAATTGTGAATAGTTCAGATAAAGAAGTTAATTTAATAATAAATAAGGATGACGAAAAAAGTCCAAGAGTTAATGTAACCACAGAGGGCAAAGTTAAAGTGATTAAAAATTAATAGAAAAGGTGTGTGAAGCTATGGGTATCAAAAAAAGAAAAAGTAAAAAAGGGTTTACAGTAATAGAAGCTATAATTAGTTTAGTTTTGTTTACTTTAATAATGATACCCCTAGGTAGCTTTACTTTAACAGCTGTTAAAACATCAGCAAAAAGTGCCACAAAAGAGCAGGCTATAAATGCTGGACAAGGTGTCATAGAACAATTAAAAACAATTAAATTAAGCCAGTTTAAGAAAATAGACTCAGATGCAAATTATAGTGAGAGTAATAAAGCTACATTAAAGCTTGGAAACTTAAATGTTATAAAAACAAAAGATGATCCAACTTATAAAATTGAAGGTGAATATGTAGACCCTAATAATAAGAAGAAATTTAATATAGATGGAGATATAACACAGGGGAAACTTGAAAACAATGGAGAAAGTGGTAAGGAACATACTTTGGATAAAAAAGAGCCCAAAAAAAATTATGTGGTATATATAGGAGAAAACCTTATAACAGTTTATAAAATTGTTTCAAAAGAAAATATTTTAAAAAAATACATAGATAACAATACAATTAAAATAATTGATGATAAAGATAATGACTTGGAAGAAGCTAAAATAGTAAATGGAATTTTTAAAGGAAGTAGTATAAAACTTAGACGCTGGTTACTTATAAAGAATAAAGAACTAAAAAATAGTGATAATGAAATTACAACTCTTTTTATAGATGAGAATAGTAATGGTGAGATAAATATAAAAGCAGAAAATGAAGATAAGGGAGAAGAGATATCAACCCCTGATAGTCCAAGTGAAGAAAGAAAAAAGCTTGTTAAAATATTAAATGAATATACTGATGATTTTGAATTAGAGGATGGAGAGAAAAAAACTGATATAATGGTGTATTTTTATAGAAGTTCTGCAAATAAAAAAATAGATTTAAAAGTGTCAAATAAGTGTTCAGGAAGTCGATTGAACATTTATACATGTAAGAATGAAGGAAGTGGAATAAGTTATAATATTTATACTTCAACTGAAAATTCTCATGGCAATATAAGTGTATTTAAAAATTATATAGAGGGAAATAGCGAAGATTTAAGAGGGCAATTATTTAATATTAATTTAAAGATTAAGGAAAAAGATGAGGTTCTTTATAACCTTAATACAACTGAGTTTATAGGAGGGTGATAACATGTTTTATAGGGAAAAAAGAAAAGGGGCAACTCTTGCTTATGTAATAGTAGTATTAGCTATAATTGCTGTAATAGGTACTGCTATAGTTTCACTTTCTTTAACAAACTATAAGGCAATGATTGTCCATGGTAAGAAAACTCAAAATTTATATATGTCAGAATCAGGACTTGATAAAGTTCAAAAAGCTTTAGATATTCTTACTGCTAAGGCTATAACTTATGGAAATGATGCTGTTGCAAAAGAAGATACATCATTATCAGCAGAAGAAGATTTAAAATCAGGTGATAATAAAACGGAGGATGGTTATAAAAAAATATCATCTGAAAAGGAAGAAAGTCAGAATAAAATATTCAAGAAAGCTTATAAGGAATATATTATAAAGCAATTAAATCCTAATAGTGAAGTTATTAAAAATGAAAAAGTATTTTTATTAGAAAATAATAAAGTTAAGTTTAATAACAATTTAATTAAAATGGATAAGGAAGATAAAAATAAAGAAAAAAATGAAGAGGGTAATTATGATATTACACTTATTGATATAAATAATAAAAAAATATCTAACGGAAGTAGTTTAAGTGGAATTTTAAATTTTAAAACTATATCTGATAATGATAAAAAGGAAGAAATAAGTTTAAGGTTAGATTCTAAGTTTAATGTCAAAGAATCAGATGGAGATAAGAACTATAAGGATGTATCTTTAACTTTTAATATTGAAGTTCCAGATTATAATGGAGCTTATAAAATTGAAGAGTTTCCTTTATATAATGTATGTTCAAATGGTTTAGTTGTTGGAGAAAACTTAAATGTTGGTAAAGGGTCTACATTAAATGTTGATGGGGGGATTTTTGTATCAGCAAATGTTGTTAAAGAGAAAAAATTTACAATAGGAAGCATGGTTAATAAAAAAGAGGGAGATGGGGTTGTTATTAATGGAGGAACACTTAGTGTTAATAATGGCTCTTTGGTAAGTAAGAATGATATAAGACTTGGTGGAGAAGGAAGCAATTTAAAAGTTGGTTGTGAAACAGAAAATAATAAGAGTAATTTGAATTTAAATGATGAATCAAAAAAATCTCATAGTAATTTAAATAACAATTTAGGTGTATACACAGGAAATTTAGGGATAAATGGAGATAAGATTGGTTTTGATAAAGATGTTAGTAAAGGAAATATTATTTCTAATTATCCTGTTTATGCAATGAACGATTTAATATTAAATGGAGAGAAATCATCAATAAATTTAAATGAGGGTTTTTATGGGATAAATAGTAATAGAACTGAAGATAAATTAACAGGTAAAATAAATAATTCTAGTGCAATTATAGTAAACACAGATGATATAGGAAATGGATCAAGTATAAATATAGGACAAGAGGCCATTATAATGGGAACAGCTTACATAAATACAAAGCCTGAAGCCTATCAAACCGGGGAATCTGTTTCTGTTAAGGGAAATTATATTGCCTATACAGTTGATAATGGAAATGTGGAATTTAAATATTATAATCCACTACAACTTGCAAAGTTAGATTCTGTTGATGAAAAAGCAAAATATTTTAAGGATAATATTAAAAATGCAAAGGGAACTATACATTTAGAGGGAATAAGTTTGCCTGATAATACAACTAGTATAGGAGCTACCATAAGCAATAATGAAGTAAAGCTAAACAATAAAAATGCTACATTAGACAATATAACTGATATTAGCATAAATCAAGTTGAGAAGTATGAAAAGGCAATTAATTATATAGGAAGCTTAATTAATACAAAAAATAATGATAATTCAGAAATTGAATTTCCTGATAAGGAAGTAAGAAAAATTGTTGATATTAAAGATAGTGATGGAAAGTTAACTAAGGCGATAATCTATATAGATTCTAAAAATGATAAGGGTGGAAATCTTACAATTAAATATGGGAATTCAACAGATGTAACTGATAATGAAATATCTCTAGGAAATGGAATTGGTGCAGGAATAATAGTTACAAAGAAAAATGTAATATTAGATTCTAAAAATTTAAAGTTTAATGGAACTATTATAACAGCAGGTAATATAGATGTTAAAGAAAGTAAGAAAATTGACTTAGTATATGATGACAATCTTATAAAAAAAATAATATCTCAAAATTACGATTCTTTTAAAAATTTATTTAGAGGACAGGTTTGTAATAATTTCATTACAATAAAATCACAAACTAACATGAGTGATAATACTTTAAATTTAGTTAAAACAAGCAATTGGGAAGTAAACTAAGCTGTTAAGAGAAGGTTGGTGATTAAATGAAAAGTTTAAAATTAAAAAGAAGAGGGCTTTCTCTTATAGAATTAGTTGTGGCACTATCCTTAATAGCAATAATATTAATGATAGTTGGTCCATTTTTTATTTCAAATTATGTAACTTTAGATAAAACAAGCAATCAAATAGATTTTCAAAGGGAAGCAAAGACCATAATGAATTATTTTACTGACTCAGCTATGGAAGCATCTAATATAGAAAGCTTAACTAATGTTAAAAATGAGGTTCTTTCAAATAATAATTATACTGAGAGTCTAAAAAAGGATTCTTTGAAATCAAAAGATGGCTATCTTAAACTAACTTTTAATAATAGTGAAAATAAGAATGAACATACAACATTTATATTAAAAGATAGATCATTATATATGAAGAAGAATGATTCGGAAGAATTTAAAATAGGAGATTTAGTTAGTAGCATTGAATTAACTTCTTTAACAGAAGGAGTAGCTAAAGGAGAAGTAATCAATAATTTTAAAAATGCTAATGCTATTAAAATTGAAATTACATTTGATACTAAAAAGAATACACCATATAAGGTAAGCAATATATTAACCTTTAGAAATAAAAATTAAGCTTGGATGGAGGTGAATTAGATGAAAAAATTTAAAAGTACAAAAAAATATAGCTTTTTTGTTATAGTTACAATTTTAATAATTAGTATGGTAAGTATGCTTGTTTATGGTATTGGAAATAACAATCAATTTACAATAAGTAAAGAATATGAGTTTGGTGAATTAGAACATGGAAAAACAAAAGATATTAAATATACAATAATACCTAATTCAATCAAGTTTAAAGATAGTGTAGAGAAAGATGTTGTTTTAGTGTTAGACACATCTCAGACTGTAGATAGAGGAAAAAGTTATGAGAAGATATCAGAAGCTGCACAAGCTTTTGTTACAGGATTACTTAATGGATATAAAAACTTAAAAATAGGGATAGTATCTTATAATGAAAAAGCTGAGATATTACACAGGTTTGATAATTCTGCTAATTCTATTAATAGTGATATAAAAAAATGTTATGATAATTACAATATTGATAGTGGCAATCATCTTGGAACTAATGTTGGTGATGCTTTTAGATTAGCTATATCTATGTTAGGTAAGGATAGTAATCCTAATAAAGAAAAAATTGTTATATTTATGTCTAATGGTAAGCCCAATGCTTATACAGGAAAATTTTATAAAGGGCCTGAAAGTACTCTAAGTAAAGAAAAAATATCTTCATTAAATTTGTATGAACAATATTTATATAAAATAACAAGTTTAAATGGAAGTGAAGAGGAATTAGGAAAAGAATCTTTACAACAAGAAGAAATTGCAATGAATAATAAAATAAAAGATTATGAAAAATATTTTTATAATCCAGAAAGTTTAGATGAATACGGAAATCAAAATTTTCAAAAGAGAGGATTAAGAATAGATAAGGTTAATGATTTAATTTACTATGAGTATGGAATAAACAATGCTAAAGATTATATAAACAAAATTTATAGAGGTAAGTCTACATATTCTGTAAATGTACTGCCTATTAAAGATGATGGAGCAAATATAATAAGTTATTACATGGGTTCAGAAATTGGTTATGCATATTCATTGAAGATGGCAAAAGAAATGAAAGATTTTGGGATATCAACTTATCCAATATATTTTGATAATGATGGAATTGATAATAATAAAAAGAATAATGATACTAGAGAGAATACTATGAAATTAATATCAAAATTTGCAGGTAACGAGGAAGGGGATAGTGTTACTAGTGTAAATACAGTTTATTCAAATGATATAAAAGAATCATTAAAGAAAGTTTTTAAAGAGCTTGATAAGAATATAAAGGAATCTTATTCAGTTAATGATGCAAAATTGACTATAAATATACCTGAAGGTTTAGATGTAGAATCTATAAATTATTCAGGAAAAACAATAAAAGTAAATAAGGAAGATTTAAATGATGGAAAATATGAATTACCACTAGATAATTTAAGTTATAAATTCGATAAAAATTTAGGAACTTATATTTATGATGGTAAGCCTTTAGAAGTTAAAATTACTGTAAGAGGAATAAATACAAGTGGAAGTGATAAAAACTGTAGTATAACTGGAGATGTTTATTCCAAATCAATAGAAGATAGTAAGAAAACTGACTTGCCTAAAATTAATATAAAAGTTAAAAGCGGTATTAAGGTTGAGATAACAGTTAATGATTTTATAGGAAATGTTGGGGAAAAATATGATAGCACATATATAAAACCAGAAAATGATTCATTTAATTTTATTAAAGAACCAAAAAGGTTAATTGGAGATGGAAATGCAAATATTTCTGTTAAGGGTATGCCAGAAAAAAGTGATGAGGAGTATTGGATTAAAACTTGGTTTACTAAAGGAGAGAGCACAGAAGAAATAGAGCCAAACGAATTTAAATTAAATAATATAAATTCTGATATAGATTTAGATAAAGCTAATAATTTAACTTATCAATCATATAATGTTGATAATTTAGCTACAACAGATGATGAGGATAAATGGAACAATAGAGATATAGTTTTTTCTAAAAAGCAAAACAAAGGTATTTTGCCAGCAAACACAATAGCAACTGATCCTTATGTAGGATTTACTAAAGATAACAATGATAAAGCGTACTTAGATATAAATAGTGATCATGTTAAATTAACTTACAAAGGAAAGAATTTAACTTATAAAGAAAATGTAGAAAAAGATTATTTTTGGAAAAAATACACATGTTCTCAATGGAGTAATGGAGAAAGTAATATATATTATTGTCCTGATAATTGGTATAAAATAAATGTTGGAATGTGGACAATGGTATGGGAAGTTGAGAATAATAGAAAATATACCTTTAAACATAACAAAATTTTTTATGATGAAATGGATATTGGAGGAGAATGTGCTTTAAGATATCCTGGATTTCAGTATAAGGAAGCAGATAAGTATTGGGGATATATAAAGCCAAAAGAATCAGGATGGTATTTGTTTGGTACATATTCAGATGATGGATCAAGATTTAGTATAACTAAAGATGGGAAAACTTATGAATTATCTAAAAGTAATTTTGGATTGAATAATGATGGGGGATATTGGTATATAGGACAAGAACGTAGTAATTTTAAAGTTCATGGATCTTCTTTTTATAGTTCATTTATTCCTATACATTTAGATAAAGATAAATATTATCCTATTCAGTTAGAGTATTTTAACTGGGGAGGTAACGGTTGTTTTAAATTAGGATATTGTAGAATTGATAATTATGAAAATAATGAAAATGCACAAAATGTTTTAGGAGCTTTAAGTAAAGTTGTACAAAATGAAAATTATAAATATGATAAAGACTTTAAGAGTATTTTTCAACAAAATAGTAAACATTATATCAATGATAATATTATAAATAAATATTTAAATGATATTCAGTGGATAGGAAGTTTAGGAAAAAATGAAGAGGCTTTTACTTTGTACCCATCAAAGAGCAATGAACCTGCTGATATTGCAGATGAAGTTTTTGAAGGTAAGTCAGGAGTTAAGTTTCCAAAGGAAAATGGAGTATACACAATACATTATAAAATTATAACTAGAGAAAAAGGTGATGAAAAACCTGGAAAAGTTATAAATGATAATGTTCAATCAGGTGAATATGGAAAATTTGAAGTTAAGGATTTGTTAGACACTAGTATAAGTGTAGTTGGTTCTAATAATCAAAAAGAAATTTATTTAAATGAAGAAGCTAAGGCTGTTTACAAAATCATTCCAAATGAGATAAAAGCTGAAGATATTATAAGAGATGGAAGAAGTTTTCCTAAGGAAATAAAATTAACAGAAATAAAAATTGATGGTATGCTTCCAAGTGGAATAAATTTTGATGAGAATAATAATCCTTCAATAAATCTAGGAACTGAAATTAATGGAGAAAGAAAATTTTCTACTGATAAACTTACTGATATAACTTATACTTTAGAAAATGGGGTTTATAGAGGATCAGAATTGAGTAAAGATGTAAATGTAAATATAGAGTCAAATGGACCTTTTCAATTTAAATCAAGTGAAAATAAGGTTGGGTTTAAGCTTAATTATGAATATAAAATAACTAACCCTATGTTTGAAGAGTTTAAAGGAACTTCAATAAGTGCTAGTGAACCAACTAAAATAGAGAAGTTTGGTATTTTAGATTCTGCATCATCTGACAATATAAAAGATGCTAGTGAAGGGGTACAAGTTGTTAATGGAATACCGCTTAAAATAGCTATATTAGCAGATGTTAAATCACCTAATTCTATTATTGACTTAGGATTTAATTCCCAGAATATAAAATTATCTAAAGATACAGAGCCGCAATTTAAGATTAAAATTTATAATAAAGGAAATTTAATTAATTGCGAAAAAGAATTTACTATTGATAAATTAGAAGGAAGCTTAATTGAAGGATTAAATAGTGGAATTAAAATTTCAGGTTTAGATGTTGGAGAAAAAGTAATAGTCATAGAATTAATTCCTAATAACATAGAAATTAATAATAGTGCCTTATTAAAAACAAAAGTTGAAAATAGTAATGATAAAGAACATTTAGCTAAGCTTGATTATGCAGAAATGCCAGATGTATTTTAATCTAAAAGAAAAATAAGATCATAAATTAATTTGTGGTCTTATTTTTGTATTTATTAATAAATTTTAGAGCATAATATATTTAATTAAGATTAAAATAAAATTAATATAGAAATACCTTAGTATTATTTAATAAAAAGTTAATATTTATTTAAAGTTAGGGAAATAAAGGAAATATTTTGTTTGGAATATTTATTATTATAAATAACATGTAAGATATATATAATAAAATAAAAAATATATGTATTAATATGAAAAACACAACTAATAAATATATAATATATAATATATTATATAAAAATAAATGAATTATTTCTTGCAAATTATATATAAAATGATTAGAAAAAATCATTTATAAACTTTTAAAATTTATTTTATGCATTTTATTGACAAGCTTTCTTTCATAGATTATAATAAATAAAAATTAAACAAAACGGAATATAAACAAACTCGTATAAGCTTTGAATAAGGCAAGGCGTTTCTACCGGAAACCTTAAATTTCCGTCTATGAGTGAATTTGATATACTATAGGTGTACTATAAGCATATTAACTTCACTTAGGAGTTATTATGCTTTTTTTGAAAATAAAATTTCATCTTTTGTGTATATTTGCAAGTTTGCTTTCAAAAAATAAGTAGAAGTTTAAAAGGTAGAAATACGGAAAAACATTTAATTGTACGTAAATAACTTAAAGATAGTGTGTGGAGGCGATAGTATGGCAAGAATATTAAAAACAGCATATACATTTGATGATGTATTACTAGTACCAAACAAATCAGAGGTCCTACCTAATGAGGTTTCTTTAAAAACTCAATTAACTAAAAAAATTCAATTAAACATTCCATTAATGAGTGCAAGTATGGATACAGTTACTGAATCTAAAATGGCAATAGCTATGGCTAGAGAAGGTGGAATAGGAATAATCCATAAAAACATGACAATAGAAGATCAAGCAAGAGAAGTTGATAGAGTAAAAAGACAAGAAAATGGAGTAATAACAGATCCAATATTCTTATCAGAAGATCACACAGTAAGAGAAGCTTTAGATCTAATGGCTCAATACAGAATTTCAGGAGTTCCTGTAACAAGAGAAGGAAAACTAGTTGGAATCATAACAAACAGAGACATAGTATTTGAAACAAACTACGATAAAAAAGTTTCAGAAGTTATGACAAAAAGCCCATTAGTTACTGCGAAAGAAGGAACTACATTAACAGAAGCATTAGAAATATTAAAGCAACATAAAATAGAAAAACTTCCTTTAATTGATGATGAAAATAATCTAAAGGGACTTATAACTATAAAAGATATAGAAAAAGCTAAAGCTTTCCCAAATGCAGCTAAAGATGAAAAAGGAAGACTTTTATGTGGAGCTTCAATTGGTGTAACTAATGACATGATGGAAAGAGTAGATGCAGTAGTTAAAGCAAAGGTTGACGTTATTGTTTTAGATACAGCTCATGGTCATTCAAAAGGAGTTATTGAAGGAGTTAAGAGAATAAAAGCTAAGTATCCTGAACTTCAAGTAATAGCTGGTAACATAGCTACACCAGAGGCTGTAAGAGATTTAGCAGAAGCAGGTGCAGATTGTGTTAAGGTAGGCATAGGACCTGGATCAATATGTACTACAAGAATAGTTGCAGGTGTTGGGGTTCCTCAATTAACAGCAGTTATGGATTGTGCTGAAGAAGGTAAAAAATTAGGAATACCAGTAATAGCTGACGGTGGATTAAAATATTCAGGGGATATAGTTAAGGCTTTAGCAGCTGGAGCTTGTGCAGCTATGATGGGATCAATCTTTGCAGGATGTGAAGAAGCACCAGGAGCTATAGAAATATATCAAGGTAGAAGCTACAAAGTTTACAGAGGAATGGGTTCACTTGGAGCAATGGCAAAAGGATCAAGTGATAGATATTTCCAAAATGGTACTAAGAAATTCGTTCCAGAAGGTGTAGAAGGAAGAATTGCTTACAAAGGACATTTAGCAGATACTATATATCAATTAATAGGTGGAATAAAATCAGGAATGGGTTACTTAGGAGCACCAACTTTAGATAATTTATATGAAAATGCTAATTTTGTTGTTCAAACTTCAGCAGGATTTAGAGAAAGTCACCCTCATGATATAAACATAACTAAAGAAGCACCAAACTACAGTGTTAACCAATAATAATTAGATTAAAAGCTTCAGCAAAATGTTGAAATATATCTTATAAGTTTTAACATTTTGTTGAGTATACTTTATACATAAACGGAAAATAAAATTGTGGAGGAAAGCAAATGAGAGATTTAGTTTTAGTTGTCGACTTTGGTGGACAATATAATCAATTAATAGCTAGAAGAGTTAGAGAGTGTGGAGTTTATTGTGAAATAATACCTTACACATATAGCATAGAAAAAATAAAAGAAAAGAATCCAAAAGGAATAATATTCACTGGTGGACCAAACTCAGTTTACGGAGAAAACACTCCTACATTAGATAAAGAAATATTCAACTTAAATGTTCCTATATTAGGAATATGTTATGGAGATCAATTAATGGCACACCTTTTAGGTGGAAAAGTTGCTACTGCTCCAGTAAGAGAATATGGAAAAACTAATGTAACTTTAGATAATTCATCAAAATTATTTGCAGGAATAGAAGCAGATGAAACTTGTTGGATGAGTCATACTGATTACATAGCAGAAGCACCAGAAGGATTCAAAATTATAGCTCATACAGATGTTTGTCCAGTAGCGGCTATGGAAAATGAAGAAAGAAGACTTTATGGAGTTCAATTCCATCCAGAAGTTGAGCACACTCCATTTGGTCAAAACATGATGAGAAATTTCCTTTACAATATATGTGGATTAGAAAATTCTTGGTCAATGGCTTCTTTTGCAGAAGAAAAAATAGCTGAAATCAAGAAAATAGTTGGAGATAAAAAATTAATATGTGCATTATCAGGTGGGGTTGATTCATCAGTTGCAGCTGTTATGGTTCACAAGGCTGTAGGTAAGCAATTAACTTGTATCTTTGTTGACCACGGTCTATTAAGAAAAGATGAAGGAGATCAAGTAGAAAAAATCTTCAAAGAAGGTTTTGATATGAACCTTATCAGAGTTAATGCTCAAGATAGATTCTTAGGTAAATTAAAAGGAGTTTCAGATCCAGAAACTAAGAGAAAGATAATCGGAGAAGAATTCATAAGAGTATTTGAAGAAGAAGCAGGAAAATTAGGAGATATTAAATTCTTAGTTCAAGGAACAATTTATCCAGACGTTGTTGAAAGTGGAACAGATACTTCAGCAGTAATTAAGAGTCACCACAACGTTGGAGGACTTCCAGAAGATATGGAATTCTCATTAATAGAGCCATTAAGAGAATTATTCAAAGATGAAGTAAGAGCTGTAGGAGAAGAATTAGGAATTCCTCACCACTTAGTATGGAGACAGCCATTCCCAGGACCAGGATTAGCTATAAGAGTTTTAGGAGAAGTAACTGAAGATAAATTAGAAGTTGTTAGAGAAGCTGACGCTATATTTAGAGAAGAAATAGCTTTAGCAGGTCTTGAAAGTGAAATATGGCAATACTTCGCAGTATTACCTAACATTCAATCAGTTGGTGTTATGGGAGACGAAAGAACTTACTGCCATACTGTAGGATTAAGAGCAGTTACATCATCAGATGGAATGACTTCAAACTGGGCTCATATACCATATGAAGTTATAGATAAGGTTTCAAGAAGAATTGTAAATGAAGTTAAGGGAGTTAACAGAATTGTTTACGATGTAACTTCAAAACCACCAGCAACTATCGAGTGGGAATAATATAAATAATTGATTCAGATAGGTATTAATCCTATCTGAATTTTAATATAATTTATCTGATTATAAATTATTAGGTCTAAATCAGATAAAATTTAAGTATCCAAACTAATCAAAAGATATATAAATTTTTATTACGGATAAATAGGCAATCATTTTAATATGATTGTCTATTTATCTTGTTAAATCAATAAAAATGTATGATTACTTGTGATTAGATTATAAATGGGCTTAATAATATTTTGTGGATAATTTAGAGTTTTAATTTTGGTGGATAATTTTATATTTATAAATTACTTAATTACTTATAATTTAAAATAAAAAAGTAGCTATGAAAATTCATAGCTACTTTTGTTTTATATAAATGTTTATTTTGCTGATTTCTTTTGTAAAGCTTGGAATAAAGCTATTACTCCAATTGCTATAATTATTAAAACTATAAATACTGAAAATCCTTGTGAATATCCAGCAAATCCTGATCTGTTTAGGAATGATGCCATTACAGGAGGTATTAAGAATCCACCTAAAGCACCTAATCCACCAATCCATCCTGAAGCTCCACCCATTGCCTCTGGAACTGCATTAGGAACTATTTTAAATACTGCTGCGTTTGCAACTCCCATACCAATAGCAAGTAAGATTATACCTATTATTGCTAAAGTCATAGTTGAAGCAAAAGTCATACAAATTGCACCGATAAGTGCTATTCCTAGAGAAACTATAGTAGTTATTTCTCCGCCATTTTTATCAGCAACTTTTCCACCATATATTCTAGTTAATGAAGTTAATATAGAATATAAAGCTGTTAAAAGACCTGCAACTTTCATATTTAATCCGAAATAAGTCATCCAATAGTTAGGGAACCAACCTGTTAATGCTAAGAATCCACCGAAAGTTGTGAAATATATAAATACTAAAGCCCAAGTTTTCCATGACTTAGCTGATATTAAAAGTGTTTCACTTGCTTTTCCCTTAGGGAATAACTCTTGACCGTACTCTTTTGATGCTATTTCCTTAGCTTCATCTTTATTTATTCCTTTGTCAACAAGTTGGAAGTACCAAGCGTTTTGACCTATTTTTATATAAATTACTGTACCAACTATTAAGAATATTAACCAAGCTAAGTAAGAACCTGGTAATCCTAATAGAGGAAGTGCTAAGTTTGGAATTAATAATGCAAATATTCCAGGTGCTAAGTTACCAACACCACCATATATTCCTAAAGCTACGCCTTGTTTGCTTTTTGGGAACCAATATGATGCTTGGCTGACACCAACAGAGAATGTTGCTATACCACATCCAGATAATAGTCCAAGTGCAAATAATAAATAATAATATTGATTTAAGTTATCGCTAAAGAAAGCTAATACTACGTATAAACCACCCATACCTATTATTGATAAAAGTAGTAAAACTATAAGTGGCTTTCTTCCACCAGTTGTGTCAACCCATGCTGAAAAAGGTATTCTAAGTAAAGAACCTGATAAGTTAGGGGCTGCGATAAGTAATGCTAATAATACTGGATTAAGGTTTACGAAAGCTTCTTTAAATACTGCAGAAGTTGGTCCATAAAGAGAAACTGCTGCAAAACCTATGAAGAAACCTAATGTAGCTCCTATTAATCCACGATTTGGATTACCCTTAAGATTTAAGTTTTTCATCTCATTCACTCCGTTTTTTTTGATTGTTAATTTTTTAACTCTAAAGTTTATAAATATTTAATAAATACACTTAAATTATATCACTAAATGAAAAAATAATATGTAACTTTTATCACGAAAATAAAAAATAGTAACAAATTACTAGAATTTTATATTATATATAGTATTTTACAAATACTGAGAAAAGGTGCATAATAAAGCCATCGAAAGAAAAAAGCAATCCTTTCGAGAAAAAAGGTCTGGAGCGCATTCGAAAAAGGCCGAAACCAAATCATAAGAAACAAGCTCAAAAACAAAATCAAAAAACGAAAATGGAGGACATCATCAT
>OKSE01000273.1_pt1 | contig 33261 bp, 33 predicted proteins | sample 1633631 | NCBI WGS metagenome assembly OKSE01 (sample SAMEA3541555, study PRJEB24748) | human gut metagenome | biome: human gut; feature: human-associated habitat; material: faeces | place: China | collected 2012 | reverse complement strand
ATATTTCGACATTTTATAATATTTAGTACATAAAAAGAGAGATTTTTTCTTTAAGTTATATATAAAAGGATATTTTTACCACATAGACAATAAATGGATGGTAAAATGCGTAGAACAACATATCAAAGACCAGATAATCATAAGAATGATTAAAAGATTTCTTAATGCAGGAATAATTGAAAACAGTAAAAGGATAGAAAATATGGAAGGCACACCACAAGGCTCTATACTTGATAAAATTAGATATTGATAGAGCAATGAAATGAATTCGAATTATTAGACAACAAGCTTATAATTTGAATTCATTTTTTATATTTTAAATAAAAAACATTGACACTTAATGGGAAGAATGATATTTTATAACTAGTGTAAGTACAGCAGAAAAAGATGTGAGCTGTATTTACAAAATCTGTACAAATGACTGTGAAACATTGTGAGGAGATAAACTGTAGATGAAAATTGAAGATATGATTGTTCTATTGCCTGTATCAATAGTTACAACGGTGCTTAAATTTGCGAGATTTGATTTAAATAGTGAAGACAAAAAATACATTGCAGAAAATCATTTGTATCACTGTGTATCTTCAAAAGATGTTGCAGATAGTATTATTAAATCTGGATATTTAAGACCAGCAACAGGTGCATTAAAAACTTTAAATTCATATGGGCATGCATCAGTTTGCTTGTTTGGAGGAATTCCAAATACAGATAATTTTATGAAAAATTTAAACACAAATTTATATACTGAACCAGATAAGATAATAAATGCGATTGAAATTTGTGTACATGAGGATGAATTAAATAGAAATTACAAGGTAAGAAAAGTAAGTGATGATGCAATCTTATATGAGGGGTATTGCGTTCTGCCACAAGAAAGAACTAGAGCTGTACAACTAGTGATGGATTTGAAAAGAGATGAATACGGAAAGGCAATACTTGGAGATAATGGCAAGCCTATTGGATTTGAAATTAGAAAAAGAACTCTTGATGAGATTAATAGAAGCCCAGATGAATATAGACCTAAACAAGATTATTTGGAATATATAAAAGAAATTCAAAAAGAGTATGGAATGAGTACAAAAGAGGATTTTTTACATTCTTCAATGAATGGTTTAGCATTTATTGGTAGAGTTGGAAATATGGAGGGCAAGGAAATTGTAAGATCAACTAAGAAAAACTTCAAGGGCATATTAGAAGATTGGAAAAATAGTATAAAAAATTTAGTAAAAACAAGAAAACTTGATGAAAATGCTGATGCGAAGATTGAGAGATTGTCAAGAGAAAAGAAATATTTAGAAAAGAAAAATCCTTATGATGATCCTAAATTTGCTTTAGCTGTTACAACTTTTGGATATGAAGGAATAAGGCAGAAAAATTTAGAAGATACTTTACAAGAGTTTGCAAATAGTGAAAATGGCAAATATTTAAGAGACAAGTTTGAGCAAATTGATATAAACAAAACCCAAGGAAAAGCTAAAATAGCACATGCAGAAAGAACAGCTATGCTAGCAAATGTTATAGGAGCAAATGAAGGGGTATTTGTGGGTGACGATGCGGAAAGAAAAAGAGAAATATTAACATATTCTGCTTTCTATAAAGAATTTGGAAAAAGGCAAAGAAGAGATTTTATAGATTTAGATGGAAATGTACTTAGCAAAACTGATACAAATATTATTTCAATGATTATTGAAGGGCACGAAGCAAATGAAAACAAGATTGAAAAATTACTAAAAAGATATTGTATTCCAGAAGAGGAACAGCCATTGACCAAACAGTTATTAACAGTTGTACGAGATGCAAATGCTTTAGATAGAGCAGGGAGAACAAGGAGAACTCCATTTAGTACAAAAACAGACTTAAAACCAGAGTGCTTAGAGTTAAGGAGCAGTAAAGAATTACTAGATTTTTCATATGGTTTAGATTATTTAAGTAAGAGTGTTGGAAATTTTAGAAACATTTTAAATTATAAAAATAGAGAGCCAGGTCAGCATTATCAAACATTCAAAAGAAGAAGAGAAAAAGAAAGTTTCATGAAGAAATTTTCACAAGGAATAGATGAAGAACAACATATTGAAATAAATAGAGAACACGAAGTTTTAGAAGAAAGTGTTGAATATGAAAATGATGAAGGAAGATAATTTATATAATTAAGGAGGAATTTACATGAAAAAGTCGTATATTATTATAGGAGTGGTTGTAGTTGTAATGCTTGCTGCAATAGGAATTTATGCAGTTATAAACAGCAATTCTCAAAGCAAAAAACAATTGGAAGAAAATTCAACAAATATAGAAGGAACAACTAATACAGAAAATTCTGCAAAGGAAAATAACACAGAGAATAAAGACGGAAATATACAAAATAATCAAATAAGCAATGAAAGTGAGGAAAATAATATGTATAGTACAGGAAAACATCATGCTGAAATAGTTGTAAAAAACTATGGAACAATAGCACTAGAATTGGATTCAGATGTTGCACCAATTACAGTAGAAAATTTTGCTAATTTAGTAAATGAGGGATTTTATAATGGATTAACTTTCCATAGAATTATATCAGGATTTATGATTCAAGGAGGAGACCCTCTTGGAAATGGAACTGGAGGAAGTAGTAAAACTATAAAAGGTGAATTTGCTTCTAATGGAGTAAAAAATTCAATTTCTCATGTAAGAGGAACTATTTCAATGGCAAGATCTTCTATGCCAAACAGTGCAAGTTCACAATTCTTTATAGTTCATCAAGATAGCACATTCTTAGACGGAAAATATGCTGCATTTGGAACTGTTACAAGTGGAATGGAAGTTGTTGATAAAATTTGTGCAGACACAGCTGTTGAAGATGATAATGGAACTGTTGCAAAAAATAATCAACCAGTAATTGAAAAAATAACAATAATAGATTAAAAGAGGATAAATTGTATGAACGAAGAAAATGCTCAAGTTATTTATGATTTACTTGATAGAATTAAGGTAACTGATGAAAATAGAGACAGAATGGAAAAAATCAGAAAATTCCTTAGTGAAAGTAAGCTTCAAGAGGCTTTAGATGAATTACAAATATTGCAAATGTCTGGGAATGTAGAATATGAGGATTATGCAGAGGTCAAGGAAAAGGAAAGAAAGATAAAAGAGAGAAAACAGGAAGAAGGTCTAGGATATCCTGTTGAATTAGCCGATACTGAACTTGAAAAGAGATATATTGGTTTGCTTTTAAATGATGTAAAACAGATTTCTGCATATTATTTCTTGTATAAAGATTGTCTATTCCTAGATGAACAGCTGTTAGATGTATATAAAACAGTATTGTTTACAGATGGTGAAAAGTATGCACCAGAAATTGCGAAAGAAGGATTTAATTTTGCCAGAACAACTGATGAACTAATAGAATTCAAATATCAAATTCAAGTTGATTATGAAAATTCTAAATTCAAAATGGAAAAGACGTATACTGAGCTAAAAAAATTATTTACACTTAGAAGATGCTGTAGAGAAAATCCTGTAAAACATATACAAAAAGAGATTGCAGACATAAGAAATTACGAATTATATGATAAAATGACTGTTGAAGAAGTTGAAGGAGCTGTTGAACAGGTTACCGCAACAGAAAAGTTTAAAAGGTCAGTTTTAAATGATGATTTAACTGGATTTTTGGTAAGAGGTGATAATACTTTAACAAATGGTTTATCTATTCCATTTAAAATTTTATCTAGTGTGTTCAAAGGAATAAGACAAGGTGAAACAATGGCTTTTGCAATGCCATCAAACTCTGGTAAGAGTAGATTTACAATTAACTTGGCAGCATATATTGCATTGATACATAAAAAGAAAGTTTTATTAATTTCTAATGAGATGTCAGAAGAAAAGATGAAACTATGTCTAATAACAACAATAATAAATAACCCAGAAATACAAGAGTTACACGGTCAACACCTACATAAAACAGAAGGAGAGTTACTAGAGTTCAAGTTTAGACCAGATGACCCTACAGCTGTTAGAGTAGATGAAAATGGATATGTTGTTAAAGAAGAAGATGAAACACAGGCTGAATTTTCAAGAAGACTTTCAAAAATATCAACAGAATTTACACAAACAATAAAAGTAACAAATTGGTTTAATAAACAGATAGAAAATTCTATATATTTTATAAATATAACAGATCATACGAATGATGAGTTAAAAAAGGTAATAATGAACTATTATTATAAAGAACATGTTGAATATGTATTTTATGATACACTGAAAACAGATATTGATAATATTGGAAATGGGGAAGAGTTAAAGAAAACGGCAACAATATTATCGAACTTAGCACAGAATTTTAATATGTTTATCGGCTCAACTTTACAACTTGCAGAAACAGTAACTGACCCAATTAACTTAAACATAAACGATTTAGCTGTTAGTAGAACGGTAAAGGAAGTATTAGATACACTTTGTTTATTTAAACAAATACACAAAGAAAATTATAAAAATTATGAATATTCATTAAATGAGGTAGACGATAAATTCTTTAATTTAAAGGATTACGATGACCCTGATGAAAGATACTATGCGTGCGTGGTTGATAAAAACAGAGCAGGTGCCAAACCTAAAGTATTATTCAATCTAAATTTAGCATATAATAGATGGGTAGAGCTTGGATATTTACGATTAAAAGACGCAGAATAATTTTTAACTTCGCCCAAAAGGGACGCTCCTTTTTGGGCGAAGTTTATTATAAAAAGTAATTAAAATTTAAATGTAAAAAGCTTAAATAATAAAGAAGAATAATTAAATGTATTTACAACTAAAGAAGGAGTGAAACAATGAAATACCAATTTGAAGTACCGGGGGAAATAGTAGGAAAGGAAAGACCAAGAGTAAATATGTATACTGGAAGAGTATATACTCCTGGAAAAACAAAAGACTACGAATTTTTAGTACAGCAATATTTTAAAATGAAATATCCAAGATACGAGATGCTAGAAGGAAGGCTTTCAATAAATATAATAGCTTATTTAAAAATTCCTAAAAGTACAAGTAAAGCAAAAGTAGAAGAAATGCTAGAAAATAAAATAAGTCCAACAAAGAAACCAGATGTTGATAACATAGCAAAATCTATACTTGATGCAATGAATAACTTCGTATTCAAAGATGATAATCAAGTAAGCAAAATAAGCGTAGAAAAACGTTTTGCATTAGAAGAAAAAGCAGTGATAGAAGTAGAAGAATATTAAATTGTGAATTATTTGTGAAATTAGCACTCTATTATTGACTTTGCTAAAATAAAGAACTATAATACGTTTTAGTATTAGAAATAGTGTGAAATAATATTAAAATTTTCAGGCTATTACGAAGGGAAGGAATGAATTTTATTATGGAAAACAAGCAATTTAAAGCAGAGTCTAAAAGGTTGTTAGACCTAATGATTAATTCAATTTACACGAATAAAGAGATATTTTTAAGGGAGCTAATTTCAAATGCCAGTGATGCAATTGATAAGTTGTATTATCGTTCTCTTACAGACAAGAATGTAAAGGTTAATAAGGATGATTTATATATAAGGATAACTCCAAACAAGGAAGCACGTACTTTAACTATTGAGGATAATGGTTGTGGTATGAACAAAGAAGAGCTTGAAGAAAACCTGGGAACTATTGCAAAGAGTGGTTCTCTTGCATTTAAAGAGGTTGCTAAAGCAAAGGAAAATGCTGAAAAAGACGATGATGTAAACATTATAGGTCAATTTGGTGTTGGTTTCTATTCAGCATTTATGGTTGCATCTAAGGTAAGAGTTGAGAGTAAATGCTATGGTGCAGAAAAAGCATATGCATGGGAGTCAGAAGGTGCAGAAGGCTACACGATTGATGAGTGCGATAAATCAGACTTCGGAACAAAAATTATCTTAACACTAAAGGCTGATACTGATGACGAAAAATATAGTGATTTTCTTGCTGAATACAAGATTGAGGAATTAATTAGAAAATATTCTGATTACATTCGTTATCCAATCAAGATGGAAGTGGAACACGAGCATGAGGTTGAACAGCCAGAAGGCGAGAAGAAAGAGCCTAAATTCGAAAAAGTAAGACATGATGAAATTTTAAATAGCATGATTCCAATTTGGAAAAAGAATAAATCAGAAGTTTCAGATGAAGATTACAATAATTTTTATCAAGAAAAATTTGGAGATTATCAAAAGCCACTAAAAGTAATTCGTACATCTGTTGAAGGAGATGTAAGCTATACAGCATTATTGTACATTCCTTCACATACACCATATGATTATTACACAAAAGACTTCAAGAGAGGACTTCAATTATATTCAAATGGCGTATTAATAATGGATAAGTGCGAAGATTTACTTCCAGATTGCTATGGTTTTGTAAGAGGATTGGTAGATAGCCCAGATTTATCACTTAACATTTCAAGAGAGATGTTACAACATGATAGACAATTAAAAATAATTGCTAAGAATTTGGATAAGAAAATAAAATCAGAATTATTAGACATGTTGCATAAGAATCGCGAAGATTACGAAAAATTCTTTACAACATTTGGTACAACATTAAAATTTGGGGTTTACAATGATTTTGGATTAAATAAAGATAATCTAAAAGATTTATTAATGTTCCATTCTTCAACAGAAAATAAATTAGTAACACTTGATGAATATGTTGATAGAATGAAAGAGGGTCAAGATAAAATATATTATGCATGTGGAGAAACTGTTGATAAAATAGAATTATTGCCACAGGTTGAAGCAGTAAAGGAAAAAGGCTACGAAATACTTTACTTAACAGAAAATATAGATGAATTTGTTGTACAAGTATTAATGGAGCATAAAGAAAAGAAATTTATAAATGTATGTGCAAACGATGTTGACCTAGACACAGACGAAGAAAAAGAAGCATTGAAAAAAGAAAACGAAGAAAATAAAGACATGTTCACATTAATGAAAGAAACAATAGGGGAAGGTGTGCAAGAAGTAAGATTCACACACAGACTAAAAAATCACCCAGTATGTTTAACAAGCGAAGGTGCGTTATCAGTCGAAATGGAAAAAGTAATAAACTCAATGCCAAACGACCAAAAAGTAAAAGCACAAACAGCCTTAGAAATAAACGACTCACACCCAATAGCTCAAAAAATAAAAGACTTATATGAAAACGACAAAGAAGAGCTAAAGAAATATACACAAGTTTTATATGCACAAGCAAGATTAATAGAAGGATTACCAGTAGAAAATCCAACACAAATAAGTAACTTAATTTGTGAAATAATAGCAAAATAAAATTTTCGCCCAATAGGGACGCCCCTTTTTGGGCGAGAATATTTTAAGACGAAAAGTTGTATAAAAAAATGATATTATTAAAAACAAGGTTGAGCTCGCCTTTTGAGGAGTCCGGAGGAGCTCCGACCAAGAGCGAAATAGCGAAGTTTTTATATAATATCATTTTTTTCTTTTGGGTTGAAAAATTAGTCATTTATTCTTGGATAAAGTCCAATACTTATTAGTCCTGCTATACCAACTAGAACATAAATAATTCTGCTCATTACAGACATGGCTCCGAAAATTGTAGCAACTAGGTCAAAGTTAAATAAACCGATTAATAACCAGTTTATAGCGCCAATTATTACAAGAGTGAGAGCTATATAATAAAGTACTTTCATAACAAACCTCCATAAAAATTATTTTATAATAGTATAAGAAAAAAATAAAAAAATATTCGAAAAAAGTTGAAAATAACATTTCGAATATTTTTTTGAAATTTGGTTATTATATTAGTTAAAAAGTTGAATATTAATTTTGATATCCAAATTTATTCATTTGATGAAGATTAAAATTTATGTAAATATAACATTTTTATAATTAATAAAAAAAGATTTCGCCCCAAAAGGGGTGTCCCTCTTGGGCGAATCTTGGGCGAAGTTGCATGAATATTATTTTTTGAATTGTGAGTTGTACAAGTCTGCATAGAATCCGTTTTGAGCCATTAGCTCTTCGTGATTTCCGTGTTCTATTATGTTTCCTTCGTTCATAACCAATATCATGTCTGCATTTCTAATTGTAGAAAGTCTGTGTGCTATTATGAATGAGGTTCTGCCTTCTGTTAGTTTATCCATGGCTTGTTGTACAAGCTCTTCTGTACGTGTGTCTACACTACTGGTTGCTTCGTCTAGTATTAAGAATGGGGCATTTTTTACCATTCCACGTGCAATTGTAAGCAATTGTTTTTGACCTTGAGATATGCTCTCCGAATCGCCTAATGTGTAGTCTAGTCCACCAGGCAGTGTTTTTATAAATTTGTCTATTCCGACAGTTTTGCAAGCTTTCATTATGTCTTCGTCAGAGACTTCTTTGTTGTATTTTATGTTGTCTCTAATTGTTCCATTAAATAGCCAAGTGTCTTGTAATACCATTATGAACAGATCGTGTATGTTTTCACGAGATAGCTCCTTTGTTGAAACTCCGTCTATTGTAATGTTTCCGTCTGCTATGGTATAGAATTTCATAAGTAGGTTGACCATTGTTGTTTTTCCAGCTCCTGTTGGACCAACTATTGCAACTTTTTGACCTTTTTTTACATCACAGCTGAAATCTTTTATAACTGTCTTTTTGCCATCATAAGAGAATTTTATGTGGTCAAATACAATGTTTCCTTCAACTTTTGCTGGATCAAGATGTTTAGTGATGTTTTTCTGTTCATCCATTTCAGGTTCTTCTAAAAATTCGAAAACTCTTTCTGAAGCAGCAGCTGTTGTCTGTAAGTTTGTCATACCTTGAGCAATTTGTGTTAAAGGCCCTGTGAATAAACGTATGTACATCATGAATGCTACTATAACACCAAATGTGATGCTTCCGTTCATTGTTAAGATTGCACCAACAACACAAACAGCAACATAACTAAAGTTTCCAATAAAGCTCATTATAGGTTGGCTTAAGCCAGATAAGAATCTACTCTTTTTATTACATTCATACACACTTTGGTTTAATTTGTCAAAGGTCTCAGAAGCTTCTTTTTGACCATTGTAAGCATTTACAACATTATGGTTTGAATATATTTCTTCAATATGTCCATTTAATTTTCCAAGTTCAACTTGTCTTGCATTAAAGTATTTTTGAGATTTTGCCATTATAACAAACATTGCAACAAATCCAAGTAGGGAAGATACAATACCTGTTATGGCTAAAATCCAGTTTGTATAGAACATCATTATTATTGAACCTATAAATAATGTTATTGCTCCAACTAGTGTTCCTAAACTTTGGCTTAATGACATAGCAATTGTATCAACATCGTTTGTAACTCTTGATAATAAATCGCCATAGCTGTGTGTATCGAAATATCTAAGTGGAAGTTTATTAATCTTTTTAGATATTTGAGTACGCATTTTTTGAGCAAATTTATTTGCAACTGTTGCCATTATTATGCCTTGTAAAAAGTCGAATAGTGCACTTACAAGATAGATAATAAGAAGGAACAATGCTATAGAATTTATTGTATCAAAGTTCATTCCAGTAATTAATCCATTTGTAATTTCGTTTGTTAAATCACTCAATCTGTTTGGCCCGATTATTGATAAAACAGAGCTAAAGCAAGAAAGTACTAGTGCAGCTATTACTAATGGAAGTAATTTGTTTAAATAATGAACAAGTTTTTTTACTGCTGTTTTTAAATCTTTTGGCTTTTCAGCAGGAGCGTTTCTACCAAAGTTACGTGGCTTTTTCTTGTAATCTTCTTCGTTATCCATTTTCTAGTTCCTCCTTTGATAATTGTGAATATGCAATTTCCTGGTACACTTTGCAATTGCTTAAAAGCTCCTTATGTGTGCCCATTCCAACGCATTTTCCATTTTCTAATACTATAATTTTATCTGCATTTAATATAGTTCCGATTCTTTGTGCAACTATTATATTTGTAGAATCTTTAGTGTAATTTCTTAGTTCTTCTCTTAGAGTGTAATCTGTTTTGTAGTCTAATGCACTGAAAGAATCATCAAATATGTATATTTCTGGATTTCTTGCAATAGCTCTTGCAATAGCAAGTCTTTGCTTTTGACCACCAGATAAGTTTGTTCCACCTTGTGCAACATGAGCTTCATATTTTTCAGGCATCTTTTCAACGAATTCTTCTGCTTGTGCAATTTCTACAGCTTTCTTTATTGTGTCTTCTGAAATTTCACCTTTTCCATTGTCTCCATATGCCACATTGTAGTTAACCGAACCGCTAAACATTACAGCCTTTTGAGGAACATAGCCTAGCTTGTTGTGTAAAAATTCTTGGTTATAGTCTTTTACATCAACACCATCTACTAAAATTGTTCCTTCTGTTGCGTCATAAAATCTTGGAATTAAGTTAATCATTGTGGTTTTTCCAGAGCCTGTTGAGCCAATTATTGCAACTGTTTCACCTTGATGAGCCGTAAACGATATATTTTTTAATACATAATCATCTCCATCAGGATATTTGAATGAAACATTTTTAAATTCGATTTCGCCTTTTTTATCAGTCTCATCGCTATTTACTTTTCCATCTTTAATAGAAGGCTTTGTATCTAAAACTTCTGCAATTCTTTGAGCAGAAACCTGAGCTCTTGGGTACATTATAAATATCATTGCAAGCATTAAAAACGACATTATAACTTGCATTGCATAACTTGAAAATACTACCATGTCGGCGAAAAGTGGTAATTTATCCATCATACTTGCAGAATCTATTAATCTACTTCCAACAAAATAAATTGAAAGTGTTAAAGTATTCATTACCAAATAAATTACAGGAGACATTGCTGACATGGCTCTTTGGTTAAACATTTGAGTATTTGTAAGTTCTGTGTTTCCAACTTCAAATTTATCTTCTTGATATCCTTCTGCATTGAAAGCTCTTACGACTCTTATACCAGTAAGGTTTTCACGAGTAAGTTCGTTTATATTATCAATCATTTTTTGAACTTTTTTAAACCTTGGAAGTACCAATGCTACAAGAAGAGAAACGCAAGACATTAGAACCAAAACTGCAATTCCAGTAAGTGCACTCCATTGCCAGTTTTTATTTAAAATTTTAATAACTGCCCAAACGGCTGTAATAGGAGATTTAATCAAAAGTTGTAATCCCATAGATATTAGCATTTGAACATTTGTAATGTCATTTGTTGTTCTTGTAATTAAACTGCTAGTAGAAAATTTCTTAATTTCTTGCATACCAAATTTTTCTACATTTTCAAATAATTTCTTTCTAACATGAAGCGTGAATGATGCAGAAAGTAGGGAAGTTAGGTAACCAACTACAATTGCAGCAATCAAACTACCAAATGCACAAGCAAGCATATATCCGCCTTGCTTTAAAACATCAGACATTTGGCTTCCTTCAGTTTGAACAAGTTTTGTAATTTCAGACATATAATCTGGAAGTTTCAAATCTAGCCAAACTTGAAATATGATTAATAGCAAAGAAATTGCAACTATTAACCAATCTTTTTTAGTGAAGTTTTTTAATAATTTTAACATTTCTTTTTCCTTTCATTTGAATTTTTGTTTGATAGCGGAGGTAATAACTTATCTTCTGTCATCATTTCTCGAATTTAATATTAAAATTAGTCTTAATAAATCTAATATAGATGAAAGCAAACTTGCAATATAAGTCATAGCAGCTGCACTTAAAACTTTTTTAGCTGACTTAGTTTCATCATTATAAACAAGATTTAATTCTTCTAATTGAACCAATGCTCTCTTAGAAGCATCAATTTCAACTGGAAGTGTAACTAATTGAAATAACACTGTTGCTAGAAGAATTATTATAGATAATTTAATATATCCAGTCAATCCTCCTACAATAGAAATAAGTAATCCAAAGTATCCTAAATAAGATACAAAATTTACAACAGGAACTAGGGCAGACCTTATCTTGAAAAAAGTATAATTTTCTTTGTCTTGAATAGCATGCCCGCATTCATGTGCTGCAACAGCAAGTGATGCTATTGAAGTTCCATTGTAAATATCTTTAGATAGATTAATAAGTTTTTTTGATGGATTATAATGGTCAGACAAATTTCCCGAAATTTCGTATATAGAGATTTGAGACAATCCGTTAGAATCCAATATTTTTCTTGCCACATCTTGACCAGTTAATCCAGCAGAATTTTGAACTTTTCTATATTTAGAATATGTAGTATTTATTTTAATTTGTGCAAATACCACAAGAAAAAATCCAATAACTGTAAGTAAAACTGTTAGTGGAGTCTCATACGTCATTAGCCAATAATTCATAATTAATCACGTTCCTTTCTTTAGGCGTAAAACCAGTGAAAAAAATAATTATTTTTCCATGGTGTTTATGCAAAATATACAGTCAATTATAAAATGGAAACAGTAGTCAAGTCAACAAAAAAATGTGAAAATTGTGTGAAATATTTAGAAAAAATGAATAATTTTTAATTGAAAACAAACAAAAGAAAAACTCCCTCCGAAGAGAGAGTAAAAAGATTAAATCTTTTTTGTTTAGTTGTTTGCCTTAGTCGGCAGACAACCATCAGTGCCCATCCAAGTAGAGCCTCTAGAGTTGACTATTTTAGCTTCACTGTAATGCCGTGAGGCATGGAATTTATTAGTGAACACACCATTTGAAAAATACCAGCCTTCGGGAAAGTTAAATTGTCTCGGATTAGTATCAGTGACTATGGTTATATCATCTCCATATGTCACAAGGATAATTTTCCCACGGTTAAGGCTTTCAAGAACCCTAACTACTATGCTAAGGGGCAAGTCCGCTGTACGGACTATTTTGCTACTGTTCATTTTTTTCCTCTTTTTATAGGCTAATTAGCCTATTGTTTGTTAGTACTTGTTAATAGGAAGTTTGTACTTTTTCTCAAACCAGTTTGAGAGTTCATCACCATACTTCCAAGACTGAGAAAGAACTTCTACTGCTCGCCACAATGTTACGAAGTCAATGCTGTCCATGTGCCCGGACTTCATTGCATAGTTGGCAATGTCATAAATCGGTTTGTCACACTTGGTCATAAGATACTGCATCCATAATGCAAAACGCTTAGCAAATGGAATTACAGTAATATACAACCCTGCGTCTTCGGGATATTTAAGCAAATTTTCCCAATGTTGCCAAAGTACTTTTTCTTCCGAACTTTTGAAGACAAATTCTGTGGATTCAGAAATTTGATCTATCTTAGTTTGAACCACATATGCACGATAGGTTTTTCTTACAAATGCTTTTTTAGGTAGACCAAACATCAAACAATCACCACGAGGTAATGCTTCTATTGTCCGGATGATTTCACTTCTGGGCAAATTTTGTGCTGCATAATAACCTCCAATAAAATCTTTTTTGGAGTAATGGGTGATTAGGACAATGGTGCCCTTGTAAATAACCCGTAGTCCGATAAAGAGAGTATTAGAAGGAAGCTCAAAGGCTTGAAATAGAACTTTCTTAAAATTTGATTCTTTTTCAAAACAACCTTCAACCAAATTAGAGAGTGTTTCTAACGAGTTCACGGAATATGCGACCAAAGTTGCAATACCATTATGAAACTTGTAAATAAGGCATCTTTCTTTTTTGGGAGAAAAGTCGTTCCAAATTTCCAATACTGGAATAGGGGCAAAATGCTTATGAATTTTGCGAGCATAAATGAACTTTGCTCTTGTAACCATATAAAAAACCTCCTTTTGTATGGTTTACTAACAAAAAATATACGTACTATAAGATTATAACACTAATTTACATAATTATCAACTAGAGAATTATGCAATTTGATATTAAAAGGTGAATATAAAAAATGTGGTGTGAGTCTTATTAAAAACTCACACCATATTGATTAGGGGTTAGTCGATAAAATCTTCGGTTTTGGTTGTTTCTGCAACCACTATGTTATCTGTGGTTTTGTGCAACATATCTTTGCCATTGATGTTCTTATCTTCTTTGGATTTTTTTTCTTCAGATTTTGAAAAACCAAAAAGTAAGTTGAACAAATAAGCAAATCCAAAAGCCTGCCCCAAATTAATCTGAGCTAACTCAACATTTAACAGCCGAGGAAGAATGTTATTCCAAGAATACATTGTAACTCCAACTGCAATAAGAATTGAGAGAATTTCAAATACTATAATGAGCAGTACAAATACAACCTTTGCGATTTTTTTGTTTTGGAATTCTTCAAAGATTTTTTCCTTCTTAAGTTCTTCATATTCCGATTTTGCACGGTTATAGTAATCAGCTCTAAGAGAACCGATTGTATAAGCAAGTACAAATGCCTGAAACATTGTTACTTTCGAGAAGCCGAACATTGTAGTCATAGCTGTATTCCAACACACTCGGAAAATGGCACCCGTTACTACGGCTACAATAGCAAGTGTAACAGTTACGAAAACAACACCTAAGAGAAGGATTGGAATAAAAGCTATTCCAAGACTTATTCCGTCCTGTACTTTCCGCCAACCGTTTTTAGATTTCTCACTCATAAAGATACCTCCTTGTTAATTTTTCAATACGGTTTGTGAGAAAACTTATTTTATATAAAATGGCTAAAAGCCATAAAAACAGATTGATTGTATCATCTTTTTTGGTACTTGTCAATTTATTTACATTCAAAACTAGACTCTTCCCATGGCCATTTTGATATAAAACATAATACACTTTTTTAGTTAATATATCTATTTTGAGTTCTAAAGTACATACCTTATTTTTACCGGAAAAGCCATTATAAAAGTCCAAAATGATAATACCAGTATTTTTGTCATATAAAAGTAATGAATTATTCGAAAATTGCATGAAGAGCCCTTATTAATTTCAAAATTTTATTTTTTCCTGATTATAATAATTTCCAAATTCCATTTTTGGTGGAACCAACTCTTTCAATTATACCTTTTTCTTTTAGAATTTTAATATTATATGATATACCATCTCTTGTTAAATTAAGTATTTTAGCCAATTCTACTTGTGTAATGGCAGGATTCTTTTTAATTAAATTTATTATTTTTTCTTGTGTAGTTTTTTGTGTAGTTTCTTGTGCAGTTTCTTGATTAGATGTTAAAATCATTCCAGCTATAGCTTCATTTATAACTTTAAGCATAAATTCAATAAATTCATTTGAATTTCCTACATTATTACAATTCTGAATGGTTGTATAGTATTCTTCTTGATGTTTTTTTATTATGCTTTCTATTGGAATATATTTAAACAAGTCTTTCCAATGTGCAAGTATTGCTGTTTGCCATAACCTTGCGGTTCTTCCATTTCCGTCTGAAAAAGGGTGTATAAATACAAATTCATAATGAAATATAGAAGATAAAATTAGTGGATTAACTTTTTCTTTTACTTCGTTCATCCAATTAAACAAATTATCCATTAATGTTGGAACCATTCTGTGTGGGGGAGCCATAAATATTTGAATATCTCCATCATAAACAGCTTCTCCATGATTTCTAAATTTTCCGCAGTCATCTTCAATTGCGAAAGTTAGTATACCATGTATCTTTTTTAAATCATCTACAGAATATGGATTAACATTGTCAATCTCTTCATAAGCTTTATAAGCATTTTTTACTTCTTGAATATCTTTTTGTTCTCCTATAACTGTTTTCCCATTTATTACAGATTCGACCTGAAACAATGATAATTGATTATTTTCAATAGCTAAAGACGAATGTATTGACTGTATTCTTGTTTTTTTTCTTAATTCTGGAAATATATTTAAGCTTTCAAAATAATTTGCTTCTCCGATTTTTTCCATTATGCTTGTTGCTAAATTTAACATTTTATCGGTTATTGTATATGGTGGGTAATTTATTTCCATTTGAAACCTCCAATTCATATATGTAGTATAACACAAACTTGTTTATTGTAATATCATATATTATTTATTTTATACTAAACATTTATAAAATTTGTATTCTCATTCAATTCTGTTTTATAGGTTGATATAAAACAAAAGAGAAACTGTTCTTATACAGTTTCTCTTTTTGGTGCAGATGGCCGGAATCGAACCGGCACGGTTTATTCAACCGCAGGATTTTAAGTCCTGTGCGTCTACCAGTTCCGCCACATCTGCATATAAGTCACTTAACTGGCTAACAAAATGTATTGTACTACAAAGCATAACCATTTGTCAATAGAAAAAATGAAAAAATACTAAAAAATTTAAAAGTTGAATTAAATAAGCTTTTTTGACAATTAAGTTGATAAATATATGTATATTTGCAAAAAAAAGCGAAAAAATAAAAGAGGAGTAAATTTTTAATAAGAAAATGTCGAACGATTTTTAATAAGATTTCCAAAAAATGTGATATTATAAATTACGCAAAATAATAGCTATATTAGGTAGAGCACCGTTTCTAATAATAAACATTCAAGTAAAAATGAATAAAAAAGTTACAATATTCGCCATAGCGAAAGCTAGGTATGATTTAATATTTAAAATTTTTAAGAAGAACCGGTGAAAGAAATATGCATATAGAAATATTAGTAAAAGAGGTGCGCGAACAAAAAGGAATGACAATTTCAGGATTGTCAAGAAAAAGTGGAGTATCAGTTGCGCACATTAGTGATATTGAGAAAGCATTTAAAAGTCCAAGCTTACTTGTAATGGTAAGACTTGCTAGAGCATTAAATGTAGAAATAACAGAATTATATAGGGTGAGATGGTAATGTTAGAAAAATACGACCAAAGTATACAAGCTCTACAATTGTATATGAATATAACAAAATTAATTCCTTCTGAAAAAGAATGGAATAGATTTGCCATGGAAGAAAAACTCTTATCAAGTCAATCTATTCAATATCTCAGTCAGAGTGGATTTAATAAGTTGTGTAGAAAACTGATAAAAATAAGATAGTATAATTTGTTTGATTTCTGAAGCAATGTAATAATTAAAATTAAACACTTGAAATTTAATTTTTACAGAATAGAAAATATTGCACAGAAAAGTTATGAGATAAATTTTCGCATACAAACAGCTTTATGGAAAATTTTAATTTTATAGAGAAGTATAAAGGGTAGAGTAAAGACTGAAAATTGAAAATTTTTAGATTTATTCTTAAAATACTAGACTTTTTCATATAAATGCCTTAAAATAAAAAATATCAAAAAGGAAAGAAGGAATTTATATGAATATTTGGCATGATATTGACGAAGAAAGAATAAAAAAAGATGATTTTGTAGCAGTAATTGAAATACCAAAAGGATGTAAAAATAAGTACGAACTTGATAAGAAAACTGGATCATTAAGATTAGATAGAGTACTATATACAGCAACACACTATCCAGCAAATTATGGTTTCATACCAAGAACTTATGCGGGAGATCATGACCCACTTGATGTTCTTGTACTTTGCCAAGAGGAAATTTATCCACTTACATTGGTAGAATGCTATCCTATTGGAGTGCTTAGAATGACTGACTGTGGAGAGGATGACGAAAAGATTATCGCTATACCAAAGAATGACCCATTCTTAAATGAGTATAAAGATATATCTGAAATACCAGCACAAACATCTGCAGAAATTATGCATTTCTTCGAAGTGTATAAACAACTAGAAGGAAAGAAAACAACTGTAGATAAAATGATGGGGAGAGAAGATGCTGAAAGAATAATACAAGATGCTCTGGAAAATTATAAAAAAGAGTTTGAAAATAAATAATTAAGGAGAGAACAATGATTGAAAAAATAATATTCAACTTGTTTGCGTTTACATTATTTATACTCATTTTTATAAAATTTATAAGAAAAAATGATACAAGCTATGTTTATTTATTAATTACGCAATTTGTTGGAATTGCTATAAATTTTATAGAGTTAAGTTTGGGTAAAAGCTTTGGTACAATTGTAAAATTAATAATGTATTTATTATCTGTAATATTACCAATCTTTTTCATATGGCTAGAATATAAAAAGAAGATTGATTTTGCAGAAGTATTTTATATAATAGTTGCAAAAGTTACTATATTAATAGGAAAAGAAGATATTGCAAAAAAATATTTACAACAATTAGCAGAAAAATATCCTAATTCAATACAGGGTCATAAATATTTAGCAACAATCTATGAGAAAGAAGAAAAATATGAGCTTGCCTTAGAAGAATATGAAAAAACTTATGAGCTAAATCAAGAAGAAAAAGGAATATATTTAAAAATAGGAAAGCTATATGGTAATATTGGAAGAGAAAAGGAAGCTATTCAAATTTTAGGTGAGCTTCTTAAGAAGAAACCAGATTACTATGAAGCAAGCATGATTTTAGCAGATATATTAAATAGTAAGAAAGAATTTAAAGAAGCTGTTCAAGTCTACATGAATGCATTAAAATATAGACCAGCAGATTATGATTTATATTATAATTTAGGAATGACATATACACTGTTAAACGATTTTGCAAAGGCAAAGGAATGCTATGAAAAAGCAGCACAGATAAATAGCGTGTTATATCATGCACGTTATAGCTTGGGTCAAATTAATTTGCTATATGGCGATTTAGAAGAAGCAGAAAAGTATTTCATGGAATGTATAGAAGCAGAAGAAGTGGAATCTGGAGCATATTATTATTTGGCAAGAATTGCAATGATAAAGGGCGAAACTGAAAAAGCAAAGAATTATGCGAATATTGCTATAGAAGAAAATCCAACATTATATGATAAAATGGCTGATGAAAATATATTTATGCCAATAATCGATGAAGTGAATAAACCACGATTAAGTGTGGATGGTAAAAAGAAAACCAAGAAGAGAACATTAAGCAAAAAAGAAATGTTCATAGACCTATATTTAGATAATACTTGTAAGATAGTTGGAAAATTAAATAACAATGATATAGAAATGATGGAAAATGTAAAGAAAACAAAACAGCAAACAATTAATTTAGATAATGAAATAGAGAAAGAATAAGATTATAGAAATATGAAAATTTTTAGGAAAAAGTAAAAGAACAATGTAAAAGTTACATTTATAAAGTAAAGAGATTATAAAAATAGGATTATATTGTGTATTACTTTGCTAATATTAAATATTCATATTTATAATGTAGGAAAATATAATAAAATATAAGGAGAAAAAGAAAATGGAAATATATCAGGCACTTATTTTAGGAATTGTGCAAGGGATAACAGAATTATTACCGATATCTAGTTCTGCACATTTAAATATTATACCATGGATGTTTGGATGGATAAATCAACCAGGCTTTGCAGAAGCTTTTAATGGATTTGACGTTGCACTTCATTTTGGAACATTACTAGCGATAATAATGGTATTTTTTAAGGATTGGATAGAACTTATAAAAGGCGGATTTAAATACGCTGTTAAGAAGGAAAAAACAGTACAAGGAAGAATGTTTTGGTATATTGTTTTAGCAACAATACCAGGAGGAATAATTGGATTCTTATTAGACCATTTCTGCCAAGACATGTTAAATAGACCAATAATAATTGCAATAGCATTAATGGTAATGGGTATTGTATTGTACTTTGTAGATAAAAATTCTAAGAATAAAGTAAAATATGAAGAAATGACATTAAAGCAAACATTTTTAATTGGATTATCACAAGCACTTGCTTTTATACCAGGAGTATCTCGTTCTGGAGTTACCATTACAACGGCAAGAGCCATGGGTGTAACTAGAGAAGCTGCAACAAAATATTCGTTTTTATTATCAACACCAATAGTTTTTGCTGCAACAGTGCTAAAGTTTAAAGACTTTGTATTTAGTGTACCATTTATAATAGGAGTATTAGCAAGTTTCTTAGTTGGCTTACTAGTAATAAATTTTTTGTTAAAGTACATAAAAAAAGGAAGTTTCAAAATATTTGCAGTGTATAGAGTAATATTTGGAATTCTAATAATAATAGTTGCAATAATACATTAGTTGCATGGGGGTAGAAAATATAATATCTTATTTTTGAAAGAGCTATAAATTAGTTTTTTACATAGTATAAATAAACTATTAAAAAACAAGCTTAATAGAAAATAAGATATTTTTTTGTACAAAAGTTTCAAAAATATTACAATATTACATTTTGGTTACTATTTAGATATATATGTTGACTTTTTTTCAAAAAAAGATAAAATATTAGTGAATGGGTTATATTTTATTGTATTTTTTTAATGAAAAATGCAAAAAATAAATATATAAAAATAAAAGAAAGGAATCGGAATGGCTAGTTGTTTAGGAATATATATAGATAGAAATATTATTAAATACGCAAAAATAACTAAAGAAAAAGATGACTTAAAGGTTGATGCCTTCGGAATAAAAATATATTCTGATTTATTACAAACAATTGACCAAATAGTATCTGAGACCTTTAGCTTTAAAGACCCAATAAGTGTAAATATTACAGACGAAATGTACAATTATTTTTATATGTCAGATTTATTGAATAAAAAAGATTTGGCAAAGGCAATTGAAACTGAGTTTGAGTCTTTATGTACAGAAAAACAATACAATCCAAATGCACTTGAAGCAAGATATGCACTTGTTAATGACCAAAATGATAAGACAAAGATAAAAGTAATACATGTTGCTGAAAACAAGATGAAAATAAATCAAATTTTACAAAATTTTGATGGTAAGAAATTACAGAACATAACACCAATTGCATTAACGATTCCAAATATTGCACAGACAAATGAAAAGGAAAATGCATTAATAGTAAATATTGAAGATAAAACAAGTATTACAACACTTGTGGGAAGCAAAATATATGATGTTCAAAACCTTGATGTTGGAGCACAACAGATTTTAGACGAAATAAATGCAAAAGAAAATTCATATTTAAAAGCATATGAAATATGCAAAAATACAACTATTTATACTATGGAAGGACAAGGACTACAGCAACAAGAAAATGATTATTTGGGATATATTGTACCAAACTTATTTACAATAGCAAACCAAGTAAAAGATGTAATAGGGGCATCATTAATAAAGATAAACAAAGTATACATTACAGGAACAGCTTCTGTAATAAACAATATAGATTTATACTTTGAAGAACTATTAGATGGAATAAAATGTGAAATATTAAAACCATTCTTTATAGAAGATAGCCCAAAAGTTAATATGAAAGACTATATTGAGGTAAACTCTGCAATATCACTTGCATTGCAAGGACTTGAATATGGACTTGCAAATATGAACTTCAATAAAAAGAATACTTGGAAGCAACTTAAAGAAGCATTAGGCTCAGATATTACATTTGGTGGAAAAAAAGGAAAAGACAATGGTAAAAAGAAAATAAATATCAATTTGAATTCGCCAAAAGTAAAACAATGGGTTATGCGTGATTTTTTCGGAGTATTAGTACTATTAGTTGTTTATGGAGGGCTTGCAACGTATATAGACTATGGAATGCAAGAAAAAGAAAAAGAAATTAGTGATACAAAAACTGATATAAATACTCAAATAACATTAATAGATAGAGATAGAGAAAAAATAAATTCAAAAACATCTGAATATACAACACTTACAACAAATTTACAAAATGCATCAGATGTTGCAAATACAAAGAATGCATATAAAAATGTAATTACTACATTCTTAAGTGAGATAATGTATGTTATTCCAAAAGAAGTAGTGCTTACATCAATAGAAAACCCAAGTGCCAGAAAGATTGTAATAAATGCTCAATCAGAAAAATATGAACAATTAGCATATTTTAAAGCTTTATTAAAATCTAAAGGAGTATTAACACCTTCATCTGTAGTATCTTCAGAAGCGACAAAAGAAGGTAACATTGTAAAAATTGTAATAGAAGGAGAGTTGCCATGAAAGACATTTTAATTACAGTAATTTCTATACTTCTAACAGTTGTTATAATTATATGTATGGTAAAGGGACTTACAGTCGGAAGTTTTCATATATTAAGTATTAGTAATATAAAACAAGAAAGTTTAAATTTAGATAATGAAGTAGATGAATTAAACAATCTTAAAAACGTAACTTATAAAAAGAAAATTGACGATTTACAAACTGCAACTAAAGACCTTACAACGGCTAAGCAAAAATATTTAGATTTAGCAAGTGTAAGTACAGATAAGGAAATACAAGATGCTAATCTTGAACAGACATATGCAATGGAATTCTTATGGAATAAAGTTGGGTCATATGCTACAAAAGAGGGTGTTACACTAAAATGGGATGTATCATCAACAGGAGTAAATAACAAGTATACATTGAACTTTACAACTACAGGAAGTTATGTTGGAGTTATAAGCTATATATATGCATTAGAAAATGATTCTGATTTGGCATTTAGGATAGAAAACTTCAAGATGACTGCTAGTGGGGAAAATGTAACAGCAACATTTACAGTAAATAATGTGGCTATAAAAGCTGAAACAGTTTCAAGTTCAAGAAGTGCTACAAGCACAAACACCACAGTACAGTAGGAAAGGAGTAAAAAATGAAGTCAATAATAAAAGAAATATTTATAATATTACTTTTATGCATAGCAGTATGTCTAGTTTTTGGAGTTATTTTTTACGACTATATACCAACCAATAAGGTTGTTCCAAGTACTGTAGAAGCATATAAAACATCCAATATAATAAAGGATGAAATAAGTCAAGAAATAGTAGATTATCCAAAACAGAATATAACGTTGGAAATAACAGATTCAGATTTAAAAATAAAAAGGCAAGACAAGAGTTATGAATCTGGAAAAGCAAACCCATTTTCAACAGCTGTAGAAACTGCAACAGATAATACTACTACAGGAAATACAACAATATCTGGAAATAATAACACAAACAAAAATCCAGATTCAACAGACCACTATTTTAATAATATTAGTGGAAAATAATTAAATTCGGTTATATTTTTATAAAAAATATATACAAAAAATTTATCAAAGGAGGAATTAAGTATGTTTAAGAAAGAAAGAGGTATCACATTAGTAGCATTAGTTGTAACTATAGTTGTTCTTTTAATATTAGCAGGTGTTTCAATCAGCATGGTATTAGGAAACAATGGTATAGTAACAAAGGCTAAAGAAACTCAAACAGCTCAAGATAAAGCTTATGCTGAAGATGTTATCGAATCAGGCCTTAAAGCTGTACAAATAGAAGTTCTATCAAATACTTTACCAACAAGTAAAACAGCTAATGTTGCTTATGTTGTAGAGAAGATTGATGATCCTGCTTTTAAGGTTAAAGCAGATTCTACAGATACTATAACATATACAAAAGGTACATCAACATATGATATAAAAGTTGATATGACTAAGTATATTGTTGATAAAACAGCTAAATAGTTAATACTAAGAATATAAAAAGTTTATATTCATAAAATAAGGTTACCTAAAACATTTGAAAAAACCTTTTTAGGTAACCTTTTTTACATAAAAAGATCAGTTTTATAGGTAGAATGAAAAATTATACCATAAAAATAATTAATAAATTTTAAACTCTAAGTATACAAGGAGAAACATGAACCTACTATTATATATTTACATATTCCTTATAGGAATAACTTTTGGAAGTTTTTTTACACTTGCTGTTTATAGAATACCAAGAGGAGAAGATATAATTCATACAAGGTCATATTGCCCAAAATGTAACCATAAATTATCATTCTGGGATATGATACCATTATTTAGTTATATATTCTTAGGAGCAAAGTGTAGATATTGTAAAGAAAAAATACGTCCTAGGTATTTCATACTAGAATTTTGCTCAGGATTGGTATTTATATTATTTGCATTATCAATAAAGCTTAACATTTATACTTTAACAGCACAAACAATTATATATTTTATCTTTGGCTTGCTATATATAGCTGGTCTATTTATCGTGTCTGGAATAGATAAAGAAAAAATAAACATCCAAAATGAAGTAACATTATATCTTACAATAGTAGAAGCAGTGTATATAATATATCTATGTATAGTAGACTCTGCTAGTATTTATAGATATGTCATATACTTATTAACATTAGTAATATTAACTATGGCAAATACCATTTATTATAAGAAGAAAGTAAAAAATAATTATACATTAGATTGTTTAATTTTACTTAATATAATGTTAATATTCACATATGAATGTTGTTCTATATTAACTGTAATATTTACGCTTTTAGCAATGTCTATAAAAGTTTTAATTGATAAAATTAATCAAAAAAGGGCAAACTATAGTAAAACAAATAAAAAGTTACCAATAGGATTTTTCTTATGTGTTACAAACATAATTACTCTAATAACTACAAATTGTATAATTTTTTACAAAGGATAATTTTGGTTGGAATGTAAAGCATACCTTGAGAAAGGAAAACAAAAAAATATGAAAAAAATTATATCAAATAATAAGGGAATAACAGGAATTGACCTAACAATTGGCATTATAGTATTAAGTATATTTTCTGGTGTTATAATTTCACTTATGGTAAACACTTATAGTACAGTAGTAGAAATACGAAAAAGTGCAAATGCAATGGCGTACGCAACAATCATACTAGAAAAAGTTGATGAAAAAAGTTTTGAAAAAGTTAATGATAGTTTTGTTTCATATTTAGAAGCCCTTGGAGAAGTTGATATAAGTGACGATTATAAAGTAGAATTTAGTACTGAAACACTAGAAGATTCATTTAAAAAGGCAATAATTACAGTGAGATATGATGTAAATGGTGAAGAAAAATCAATAACTATTAACAAATTAAAAGTAAAAGAAAAATAATTACATGAACATCTGAAGGAGAAATGTGAGAAAATGACCAATAATTGTTTAAAGTCTGAAAAAGGCGTAACATTGTTAACTCTTACTATTTATATTATTGTATTAACAGCCATAGTAGGAATAATGGCTGGAGTAAGTAGTTTGTTTTACAATAACATAGGAATGATGAAAGATGCTGCAGAAAATGCGGGAGATTTTGACACACTAAATAGTTGTTTAATTAGTGATTCAAAGAGTAACAGTGTTGTAGTCGTTGATGAAACCGCAAAAACAATTAAATTTGAAGATGGAACAGAATATAAATACAATGAAACAGAAAGATGCATATATAGAGGAGAATTTAAAGTTGCTTCGAATGTTCAATATTTTTCTGTAACTAACTCAACAAAAACAGTAGATAATTTTCAAAAAAATATACTTTCGGTGAAAATTATTGTTGGTGATTCAACGCAAAATTTAATAAATCAAAAGATAGATTATGTTCTAAGATATTGGTAAATTATTTATAAAAAGAGTTGAAGGTTAAAAATATTTAATAATTAAAATTTAACCTTGGAAAGGATATTATAAGTATGGATAACAGAAGAACACAGCCAATTGGAATTGAGCTTGTAAAAAGAGGAATTGTTGGTGAAGAAGATATAAATAAGGCATTAGAGTACCAAAAGGAGCACCCTTCAAAAAAAATTGGAGATATATTATATGAATTACATATAGGTAATCCATCAAAACTAATTGCTGCAATAGCAGACATTCTAGGCGAAAAACCAATGCTATTAGGTTCTGCAGATATAAAAATAAACATAGCAGATTATTTACCACTTGATATTGCAAGAAGAAATAAAGCAATACCTTTTGAAACTGGAGCTGGAAAAATAAAGGTATGTTTCTCAAATACGGCTAACCAGAGAATGCTAGAAAATATGAGGCTTTTGTTTTTAAACAAAGGCCTAATAATGGAGAGATATATTACTTTTGACAGTATTATTGATGAAATTTTAACTTCAATGGAAATAGCTTCAACAGAAAAAATAGATGTTAATGCAGATATATCAGAGCTTGTAAATTCTATAATAAAAAATGGCATGGAAAAAAGAGCGAGTGATATTCATATAGAGCCAGAAGAAAATTCTATAAGAGTAAGATACAGAATAGATGGAGAGCTTGTAACTGCTGCAACAATAGAAAAAGATAAGCAAGCACAATTAATAGGAAGATTAAAGGCAATTTCTAACATGCATCAAGAAAAACAGGAGTCTCAAGATGGTAGAATTTTGCTATATAGTGATTATAATATTCGTGTATCTTCACAGAAAAATGTCTATGGTGAAAAATTTGTTTTAAGACTTTTAAAGAAAAATGCAGATGTTCAGCAAATATTTGAATTAGGATTTCCAAATGATCCAGAGCTTGTAAAAAAATGTTTTAATAAGAGAAACAGCATAGTTTTAATTGCTGCTCCAACTGGAGAAGGTAAAACAACAACATTGTACAGTATTATAGATTTCTTAAATAAACCAGAAATAAATGTTACAACAATTGAAGACCCAGTAGAAATAAGAATTCCAGGGCTAAACCAAATCGAAATTGATACAAAAACATCATTTTCAGATTCTTTAAGAACTGTTTTAAGACAAGATCCAGACATAATTCTTGTTGGAGAAATTCGTGATAGAGAAACAGCTGAAATAGCTATGCAAGCAGGTCAAACTGGACACTATGTTTTATCAACAATACACACAATAGACAGTATAGAGGTTATTACTAGATTAAGAAAAATAGGAGTTTCTGACTATGATATAGCAAGTACACTTGCAACTTCACTTTCTCAAAGATTGGTAAGAAAGGTATGCCCTAAATGTGCAGTAAAAAGAGAGTATACAGAAGAAGAAAAGAATATAATTAATGGAATAGCAAAAAAATACGGAGTCGAATATGATTTCACAGGAAAATACACATATGATACTGTTGGGTGTCAATATTGTAACGATAGTGGCTTCTATGGAAGAATTGGTATATTCGAAATATTAGATATGTCTGAAGCTATAAAAGAACTAGTAATAAAAGGTGAGTCAAGCTTGGAAATTAGAAAAAAAGCTATGGAAGAAGGGTATAAACCTTTAGTAATAGATGGATTCAATAAGATTTTAAATGGATATACAACACTAAAAGAATTAAACTCTAAATTAGTTATATATTAAAATGAAGGTAATATACCAAAAGGAGAGTAACATGGTAGATGTAGATGATATTTTAAAAACAGCAATAGAAAAAGATGCATCAGATGTGCATTTAATAAGTGGAATTAGACCAATGCTAAGAATTGCAAGACATTTAACTCCATACGAAGGATGTGATAATCTTACGCCAGAAGATATGGCTGATATATATGATTATTTCATAAGAGGTAACATAGATAAAGATGCAGTTTTTACACAAACAAAAAAACTAGATTCATCATTTGAGTTTAACGGACTTCGTTTCAGAGTGAACATATCTTTATCTGGAGATGTTCCAGTATTTACATTAAGACTTATAAAAAATGAATTACCAACATTTGATGAACTAGGTGTTCCAGATATAGTAAGAAGAATGATGTACCAACCACAAGGTTTAGTTCTTGTAACTGGTAAGACAAACTCTGGTAAAACAACAACTTTAAATGCACTGATAAATGAAATAAATGAAACGCAAAATAAGAAAATACTTACACTTGAAAGCCCAGTAGAATTTAAGCATAAATGTAAGCAATCTGTAATAGTACAAAAAGAAGTAGGATATGGACAAGATGTTTTAACATATAAAGATGGTGTTAAAAACTGTTTAAGAGAGGACTGCGATATTCTAGTAATCGGAGAAATTCGTGATAGAGAAACAATGGATGCTGCAATAGAAACAGCAGAAGCAGGTCACTTAGTAATTGGAACATTACACACAAAATCTTGTGCAGAAACAATCGATAGAATGATAAACTTCTACGATATATCAGACCAACAAAGTATAAAATATATGATAGCTTCACTATTAAAATTAGTTACATCACAAAGATTAATTCGTGGAAAAGATGGAAAATTGGTATTAGTTCCAGAAGTTATGGTTGTAGATAATATTATTTCTGGTATAATAAGAAAAGAAAAGCTTAGTGTTTCGGAAATAGAAGATGCAATACAAAGTAACTCTGCTAATGGAAGCATAGGTTTAATAAATTCAATTGCTGAACTATTTGTTGATGATAGAATAACATTAGACCAAGCAAAGGCTCAAATAGAAGAAAAGAATATAGAAATACTAAACAGAACAATAATGCAATTAAAAATAAAAAGAGGCAACAACGGAAACCATATTGGATATTAGTTTGGATTAAAAAGTATAAATGTTGACTTTTTAGATAATCCTCAAAAATTATATTAGAAAATTAAAACTGAATTTGAACAAAAAAGGAGGTTTGTGAAAAAAATGCCAGAATATGTATATAGAGCCATTACTAGAGAAGGAGTAATAGTAAAAAACAGAGTTGAAAGTGGAAATAAGCAATCACTAATAAAAAGACTAAAAGAAGGCAACTTGACACCAATAGATGTAGTTCAAGTAGGTTATGGAAGAAAAAAAGTAAACACAAAAAAGAAAAATGTAACTGATATAGATGAAATAATGAAAACTGCAAACTCTTCAAGTGTAATACAAGGAAGAGGTAGAAAAAAGCAATCATTTGTGGAAAAAGTAAACCTTGCTATTTCCAAGCAAGAAAAAGTAACCACAAGAGATATAATGGTATTTACGCAAAATTTTTATTTACTAAAAAAAGCAGATTTTAACAATATTCATGCATTAAGCACAATAATAGAGAGTACAGAAAACCTTACATTTAGAGGTGTTTTGGAAGATATATTAGCTGGACTAGAAGCCGGTGAATATATGTACACAACCATGGAATATTACGAAAACATATTTCCATATATATATATAAATATGATAAAAGTTGGAGAACTTTCGGGCTCCTTAACTCAATCACTTCAACAGGCGGTAAAATACTTAGATACTAGCACAGATACGTCTAAGAAATTAAAGAAAATAATAATTCCAAATGTAATACAATTGGTAGCATTAATAGCATTATTATTTGTAGGAAGCTTATACACAATACCTACAATACAAAATGTGTATGATGAAGTTGGTACAAAAGATACACTACCTGCAATAACAATAGCTTTTTCTAATGTAATAGAATGGATAGCAGTGCATTGGTATGTACCAGTTGGAATAATTGGAGCAATAGCAGCAGTAATAATTGCATATATTAATACACCAAAAGGAAAATATAATTTCGACTACTTTAAATATACAATGCCTATATTTGGAAAGTTAAACTATACTATGGATTACTCGAGGCTTATGAGAGCAATGTTACTAAACCTAGAGAATGGAATGAGAATTCAAGATGCATTAGATGTCAGCAAAAACGTAGTAAATAACTTTGTTATGAGAGCCATGGTAGAAACATCTATAAATAATATTTTAGTCGGAACATCATGGATAGAACCATTCGAAAAAGCAGGCCTTGGTTCAACAATGATAACCGAGATGTTAAAGGTAGGTATGCAAACAGACTTATCTGCAATGATGGAAAAATTATTAGAATATATGGATGTTGATATAAAAAATACAATGGATAAAATTATGGCTGTATTGCCACAATTAGTATATTCGATAGTTGGTGTTCTATTAATATTTGTTGTTATAGTTGTACTTGTACCTTGTATTAAAGTATACATGGGAACATTCATGTTTTCAGCAGCAGGAGTATAAAACCTTCGCCCAATGGGGACGCCCCATTTTGGGCGAATTTTTTTTGCATTTTTTAAAATTATATGTTAATATTGTATTGTGAAATTAAAAGGAGACTATTTATGAAATTTGGAATAGATTTAGGTGGAAGCCATGTTGCAATTGGCTTGGTAGATGAAAATAGCGAAATAATAGAAAAAAGAACTTATTACATGAATGATAGAAGAAATGTAAGTTTAGAAGATTATATAGTAAGTTCAATTGTTCACGGAATTAATGAAATATTACAGAGTACAAGATATAACTTATGTCAGATTGAGAGTATTGGTATTGCAACACCTGGAAATCCAAAAGATGGATATATAAAAAATGTTGTGAATTTAGGAATAAAAGAGTTTAATATTACACAAAAATTAAGAGAAGCATTTGGAAGTAAAGAACTAAAAATAAATATACAAAATGATGGAAAATGTGCGGCATTAGCAGAAAAATACAAAGGGTCACTAAAAGATTATAATGATTGTGTATTTTTGTGCATCGGTACAGGAATTGGCGGAGCTGCTTTCTTTGGAGGTAAATTTATAAGACCTATTCGCAATGCTGGATTCGAATTTGGACATATGGTAATAAATAAAAATGGAGAACAGTGCAACTGTGGTAATAAAGGTTGTTTTGAAGTGTATTGCTCAAAGAAAAAATTCAAAGAGCAGATGCAAAAAATACTAGGAATTACAGAATATGTTGGTGCTGCAGACTTAACAAAAGCAGTAGAAGAAAATATGAATAATGATGATGTGAAAAATCTATTAGAAGAATATGTTGATAATTTAGCATTAGGAATAGCAAACATAATAAACATATTAGAACCCGAAGTGATAAGTATAGGTGGAAGTATGTCGCATTATGAAAAATTAATATTCGGGAGATTAAAAGAAAAAATTTATAGTGGAGAATATTTATTTAATAAAGAAAATCCACCTAAAATATTAACTGCTCAAGCAGGTAATGATGCGGGGATAGTAGGTGCAACACTTATTAGCTAAAACTGCAAATAGAAGAGAGGAATACGAAAAATGAATGTATATGAAGAAACACAACTAATATTACATAAATATAAAATACAGGCTAATAAAAGTTTGGGGCAAAACTTTTTGGTAGATGATAATGTTATTGATGAAATAATACGTAGCTCTAACATAGATAAGCAAGACTTAATAATAGAAATTGGGCCAGGGCTTGGTGTTTTAACTAATAGACTATTGAAAGAGGCAAATAATATTATTGCAATAGAGCTTGATAAAAGAATGGTAAATATATTACAAGATAGATTTATTCTAAATATAAACGGCCAAGCTGAAAGTAAATTAGAAATAATAAATGAAGACATATTAAAAATAAATTTGAATGAAATAATTGCAGAAAAAAGAAAACAAACAGAAATAAAAAATGTAAAAATAGTTGCAAATTTGCCATATTATATTAGTACTCCAATTATAATGAAACTATTAGAAAATAGACTAGATATAGATGAAATAATAGTAATGGTGCAGAAAGAAGTAGCAGAAAGGCTAACTGCAAAAACGGGAACAAGGCTTGCAGGAGCAATAACATATGCTGTTGAATATTATTCAGACGCAACAAGTATTATAAAAGTTCCAAAAGAATCATTTGTACCTAGTCCAAAAGTCGAATCTGAAGTAATTAAATTAAAAGTTAGAAAAGGTAAAAAAATTCAAGTAAAAGATGAAAAATTACTATTCAATATAATATCAAAAAGCTTTATGCAACGCAGAAAAACACTATCAAATGTGCTAATAAATAACAACATAATGCATAGTAAAGAAGATGTAAAAAATATGTGGAAAGAGCTTGAAATTGATGAAAATGTAAGAGGAGAGAGTTTAACATTAGAACAATTTGGAAAAATTGCAGATTATATTAGTGAAAAAAATAAAACATAAATATTTAGTTATATTACTAAAAATTAAAAAAATGAAAAAACATGTTATTATGAAAATAATGTTGTGAGGTAAAACTAGTAATTTTGGAGGTAATGTCAAAAATAAAAAAAGGCCTTTAAAAATAAAACAAAAAATGTTATAATCATAATAGATATGTAAATTTTGAAAAATAAAAAAAGGGAGGAATGCGGTACAAAATGAATCAAATTTTAGTCACTGAAAAGTTATACATAACACCAGAAATAAAACGTAAAAAAAGAATGTATAAAATAAGATTCTTTTTATCCGTTTTCTTAATTTGTATTTTATTTTCATATTATATATATGCAGAAAATGATAGAAATAAGAGCGAAGAAGTGGCGCATGCAATATTAAGCCAAATAGAAAATACTAACAATACAATTGCTAATGATAATACAACAAAAAACATAGTAAATGATGTATTAGTAATAGCGCTAGATGAACAAGAATCAAATGATGCTGATGGAGAAATTCATGATACACCAAACCAGAATCAATCTTCAGACAATAAGGATTCCCAAGAAGATCCATATGCAGATATGACAGAATCTATTTTATCTATACCTTGTATAGGAATAAGTTATCCAGTACTTTCAGAAACATCAGATGAATTATTAAAAATATCATTAAACAAATACTGGGGCAATGGTCCAAACAAAATAGGAAACTATTGCATAGTAGGCCATAATTATGCAAATGGAAAATTATTTGGAAAGTTAAATCAAATGGAAATAGGAGATATAGCCACTTTAAAAGATTTGGCAACAGGAAAAACAGTTACATATGAGGCTTATAATAAATACATAGTAGATCCAACAGATGTTAGTTGTACTAGTCAGTTAACTAATGGAAAAAAAGAGATGACATTAATCACATGTAAAAATTATGGAACACAAAGATTGATAATAAAATGTAGAGAAGTATAACCGAAAATATTGACTTTTATAAAATTATTCAATATAATGTAGAAAGAATTAACGAAGGAGGAACAAACATGGCTAAGAAAAACGAAGAAGTAAAAACAGTAGTATGGGTATTTTGGATATTATTAGCAATAATTGGTGTTAGCATGTTATTTGCTGGAATTCAAGGCAGTATACAAGGTAACAATATTGCAACATGTGTAATGTTAATAGTTGTTGGAATAATCCTACTATTCATTGGATTAGTAATGGTATTAGGCAGAGCAAACATAATAACAAACGATATTGAAATGCCAAAGTCTTCAAAAAATGAAGAAAAAAAATAGTTACATATAAATAATCGCTGTAGAAATACGGCGATTATTTTTTGAAATTTTAAAGAAAAAATTAGTAAATGAGTAGAAAATGTATAAAAATGAAGTAAAACGGATAATTTTTATGCTTAAGCAAGTTTATTCGTTTTGTTATTTTCATCTTTAAAATTAGAAAGCCCTACTAGATAATCAATGGAAACATTATAATACTTAGCAAGCGTAATTAAGTGAGAAATAGTTATTGTTCTTTTACCACTTTCATATTCAGAGTAATATTGCTGAGAAATACCTAACAGATTTGCAATATCTCTTTGAAACAAATCATTATCTTCACGTAAATCTTTTATTCTTTTAAACTGCACAGTTATTATGTCCTTTCAAATAAATTATTCTTGATGATAACCTCATTTTAACAGAAAAAAATATGATAACTTATTTATACATAATATAATGTGTATAAAAGAAGAACGTGAATTTAAATTTGGAATGTGCAAAGAAAATGAAGAAATATTATTTAAGAATAAGAAGAAAAATAACGAGGTATTTTCAATGAAAATATCTCGTTACTTATTATCATTAATTAGATTACTTAATGAAGTATTTATTTA
>OKSE01000268.1_pt1 | contig 33448 bp, 26 predicted proteins | sample 1633631 | NCBI WGS metagenome assembly OKSE01 (sample SAMEA3541555, study PRJEB24748) | human gut metagenome | biome: human gut; feature: human-associated habitat; material: faeces | place: China | collected 2012 | reverse complement strand
AGGAAAGGTAGGTGCAGATGGCGTCAAAATTGTCGAGAACTTCGACAAGGCGCTGCTGCGCCGCTAAAGACGGGACAGGCAGCGTCATTTTTGCAAGCGCAGCCAAGCCGATGGTCTTTTGTGCTGCGCCTCTCGCTGCTTTATCTGCCTGTGCTTTGAATGCACTGCTCTGCATTGCATGGAACATATAGCGTGGTTTTACCAGTTGCTTTTTCGGGCGAAGAATAGCAATGTGGCGCTGAAAAACGAACACATTATCTTCTTCAATACACACGGGGATTCCATACGAGCCGACTACCGTATAGAGAATATCTCCCTTTTGCGGTTTTCGCTTTTCTGCAAGTGCATCATAATAGGCGTGGGGCACGAACATTGTGTTGGAAAAATCAATTTTATTCTGCTCAGTGATATTTGAAATCGTGATAAACGGAACGCCGTTATCTGCCTTGGGTGGCGGCATATGGTCGCCGTCTGCAATCGACTCGCAAATATCTCCCAAATCGCACATTGCTATTTGCTCATTGTCCATTGTCAACAGCTTGTCTCTATAATACGCATACTGCTTCTTCCGTGCGGTAAGCTCTGCGGTAAGCTCTGCGGTAAGCTCTGTGAAATTGTCCAATATGCGGACAATTTCACGCTGTATTAGTAGTGGTGGGACGGGAATAGATAAAGCCTTGAAGTCACCACCTGTGAGCTTTGGAATATTACCGTGAATCAAAGATGAAACATCAATTGTTTGAATATAGTGATATAAATAGCGAAGTAATACACCTTCACGCTCTTCTATGATGTGCGCATGGTTGTTAACCCATATTTTACCTGTAGCCCACGTTACGACCGGTGTTCCACGGCCTGTTATGACACTGCCGTCCTCTCCAACAAGAATGAAAATCCCATCAAAAATATAATCTGAAACATAATCTTGAATACCATTTGCACCGTAATAAGGGTATTCTCCAGCTTCACGGGCTGATTTTGTCACAGGTTTTCTTTTACTATCCAAAACTGTACAGCATTGTTCTAAAGGACGGCGTTCGACCCCATTCGGGCAAAGCTCCTGAATCAATTTATCAAGTTTGGTCATTGGGTTCATCTCCTTTTGCCAAGGAATGTGGAATGCTGATGTTATGTACGGTAGCCATTGTACACACCTGCATCGGATATATAGCAAAATCCCAAGGCATAAGTTGCAACAGATATGGAATGTTTTCGGTACGGATAACTTCGCACCGAACAGGATTTACAAATACCACATATTTAATTTCATTTCTAAACTCATAGATATAATTCAGAAGTTTTTTATCTCGACTTAATCGGTAATCCTTGAAACTTTCTTGTTCACGCATATCACCTTGCGACATACCGTCAATCCACTTGCAGTATACATTCTCACACATCGCCAGCGCAATCTCAGGATATTCGATCATAAAAATACCAATTTTCTTTTCACCTGAATAACTTTTATAGCTTTCCATATGATTTTTCCAATTCCGAATAAACGATTCTATTAAGAAGTCGTGACTATGTTTCGGATTTTGAAATGCCCACGATTCAGAACAAATTGTGCCGAAGCTGGGATTTTTATTCCACGCATCTTTTAATTTTTCGGTTTCTATATCTACTCTACGCTGAAAATCGCTTTCTTTTCTCGCATGGGTAGCACCTTTTCGTGTAACCTGTGATGATGTAATTTGAAAATGCTCTATGAAACCGTTATCAAAAATGAAGTCTGGGAATTCACTGCTTGAAGGATTTGGCTTTGCCGTGCGGATGGCATTAGCAAATTCGATTCGTTCATCTGGTAACAAGCCAAAATAGCTTTTGTTAAACGTTGGAGAAGGTAAGCCCTTTTCGACTCTCCCCAGACATTGAGATTCTTTTTCACCTCTGCTCATCCCTCAATCTCCCCAATAATCCGATCAATTTCCTCCCGCAGCTTCTGCTCCCGGGCGACGATGTCGGCGATTTCAGCGTTCAGCTTCACAATGTCGATCTTTTCCCGGGTGTCCTCCTGCTCCACATAGGTGGAAACGGAGAGATTGTAATTATTCTGCTTGCTGCCAACCTCATCATTTGGCACAAGGCGGGCAAAATGCGGCTCATCCTTGCGTTCGGCGACGGCGGAGACGATGCGCTGAATGTTTTCTTCGGACAGGCGGTTGTTCTTCGTAACCTTCACAAACTCCTTGGAGGCGTCCACAAACAGAACGGCGTTGTCCGTCTTGTTCTTTTTCAGCAGCATAATGTCCACGGAGATCGTGACATTTAAGAACAGGTTGGAGGGCAGCTGAATGATGGCATCCACAAAGTTGTTATCCACCAGATACTTGCGAATCTTCTGCTCGGCCCCGCCACGGTACATAATGCCGGGGAAGCAGACGATGGCCGCCGCACCGTTATTCGCCAGCCACGAAAGGCTGTGCATAATAAACGCCATATCGCCCTTGGAGGCAGGAGCCAGCACTCCGGCAGGTGAAAAGCGCGGGTCATTGATAAGCAGCGGGTTCTTATTACCCTCCCACGGCACGGAAAACGGCGGATTGGACACGATCAGCTCAAAAGGCTGGTCGTCCCAATGCTGCGGGCTGAGCAAAGTGTCCTCCCGGACAATGCTGAACTTATCGAACTCGATGTTATGCAGGAACATATTGATTCGGCAGAGGTTATAGGTGGTCAGGTCGATTTCCTGCCCGTAAAAGCCACGCTCGATATTGTCCTTGCCCAGCACTTTTTCCACCTTCAGCAGCAGAGAACCGGAACCGCAGGCTGGATCATAGACCTTGTTGATTTTCGTTTTGCCAATGGTGCCGAGGCGAGCCAGCAGCTCTGAAACATCGGCAGGCGTGAAATACTGACCGCCCTTTTTACCGGCATTGGCGGCGTACATTCCCATCAGATATTCGTAGGCATCACCAAACAGGTCGGGATTAATACCGTCAGTGGAGAACAACGGCATCTGCGCCACGCCATTCAGCAGCTCTACCAGGACTTTATTCCGCTTGGCAACCGTCTCGCCGATGGCCTTGCTGTTTACATCAAAATCATCGAACAGTCCGGCAAAATCATTCTCGGCGTCTCCGCTGGCGGCGCTGCTCTCGATGTGGTTGAACACACGCTCCAGCGTCTCGTTCAGGTTGTCATCCTTGTCCGCCCGGGCGAGAACATTGCAGAACAACTCGGAGGGCAGAATGAAGAAGCCCTTTTCTTGCACCAGTCCCTCACGGGCGGTTTCCGCTTCGGCATCGGACATCTTGGCGTAGTCAAAGTCCTTGTTCCCAGCGGCGTGTTCGCCCTCGTTGATATAGGCGGTGAAGTTCTCCGAAATATAGCGGTAGAACATTGTGCCAAGCACATAAGATTTGAAATCCCACTCCGCCACATGGCCTGCGTGAACAAGGTCGGTGGCGATTTTATAGATACGGCGGAACAGCTCGTCCCGTTCCTGATCTTTCTTTATCTCTGCCATCTTCGTTACTCCTTATCTGCCAGCCATGCCGTTTCGATGTCCTCAAAGGGAATGGCATTTTCTGTACAAAAGTTCTTCAGCTTTTTCATCGCCGTGATGTTCGGCTTGGTCTTTCCGTTTTCCCAGCGGTTGATCGTGCCGACGGACACCGCAAGTGCTTTGGCAAATTCCTCCTGCGACAGCAGCGCTTTCTTGCGCATTGTTTTCAGCAGAATACTCAATGGCATAAGGCAACATTCCCCTTCCAGATAGCTGACGATAGTATAACATAAACCTATCATTTTCTCAAGCGGTGTGACGAAATAGGCGAAAACGAATTGCATAACCACAGAGGCACAGCCTTCGGATTGATCCGTCGGCTGTGTCTTTTTTGTACCTTTAAGAAAAAATTGAAAATAGCTTCGTACAAATCGAGAAAAAGTTCCCAGTTGGTTAGTAGGGGGGGTAAAAGTCGACCTTCTCGCTGGCTACCTATTGAGGGGCTTTTTCTCGTGTGCCTTGATAGAGACGGAAGAAATATTTTTTGAAATAGTGTGGGAATTTCGCAGAAAAATTCGGCAAAGAGAAAGTGAGAGGGCGGTAGAGGATTCCGGCGTAGTCCGCCGCTCTGTGGGCTTTTCATATGTACCTTGAAAATTGAATCACAGAAAAATTTTCGGAGGAGGGTCACCAAACACCCACCCTTTTTAGTAACAAGTGAGAGGAGGTTTTTCAGATGGTCATAAAAATCACGCCGCAACAGGCGAAGAAAGTCAATGCCCTGCTGCGGAAGCTATGCGCCAACTACGACGGCGGCAACTGTTTGCTGCTGGATGATGGCGAGCCCTGTGTCTGCGTCCAGAGCATCAGCAAGTACGGCCTCTACTGCAACTACTTCAAGAATGCTGTGCTCCCGACAGACGAAAGATTATATGCCGAGGTAATGAAGCCATCCGGCGGCAAGCGCTGTGTGCTGTGCCATCAGCCTTTTGCACCGAGGGCAAAGAATCAGCGTTATTGTCCGGCCTGCGCCGCCAAGCAGAAACGCTTGAAGGCAGCCGAACGGCAGCGCCGGAAGCGGGCATCGGCGTCACGCTTTTAAGGTGCGGAAAGCCCTGAAATACAAGGCTATTTTGAATCCAAATCAACCCCGGCAATACAGCAACACCTTAACCTCGAAAATCCGCTTTGAAAAGCGTGACAAATTCAAGCGAGAGGAGAAATTCAATGAACCCATATTTTACAGCGCCGGACACGGAAAAGTTCAGTTTCTACCGTATACCCAAGTTGCTATTCACCGATGAGCGATACCGGCCAGTCTCCACCGACGCCAAGATGCTCTACGGTCTGCTGCTGGACCGACTATCCCTGTCCGAGAAAAACGGCTGGAAAGACGAGCGTGGCCGGGTCTACCAATATTTCACCATCCGTCAGGCGCAGGAGCTGCTGCACTTCGGCCACGAAAAGGTCTGCCGTTTGTTTGCAGAGCTGGAAGCAGCCGACCTCATCGAGCGCCGCCGTCAGGGACAGGGCAAGGCCAACCGCATCTACTTAAAGCAATTTACCCAAAAGCCCGATTTTCGGAATTCCAGAAGTCCGGGAATCGGAAGAAAATAAGACTTAGAGAGTGATAGTTACTACCCGAAAAAGAGAAAGAAGGTCAATGATGAATAACAAAAACACAGCGCCAATGAAACCGGCACTCTTAAAAATCGAACAGCTGCGCCCCTTTGAAGGGCACCCCTACAAGGTGCAGGACAACGAGGAGATGACTGCTCTTTCGGAGAGTATCCGGGAGAGTGGCATTCTCTCACCGCTGATCGTCCGGCCAGCGGGAGAAAACGAATACGAAGTCATCAGCGGCCACCGCCGTCTGTATGCCGCCCGAAAAGCAGGCCTGACAGAAGTCCCCGTGCTGATTTGCACCCTTGACCGGGATGCCGCCGCCATTGCCTTGGTGGACAGCAATCTGCACAGGGAACATATCCTACCCAGCGAAAAGGCATTTGCCTACAAGCTGAAAATGGAGGCATTGGCCCATCAAGGCATCGCTTGTGGACAGGTTGGCCACAAGTCCCGGGATGTTATTTCCGACACAGACAGCGGCAGACAGGTGCAGCGCTATATCCGCCTGACATACCTTATCCCGGAATTACTGGAAAAGATGGACAAGGAGGAAATTGCTTTCTCCGTCGGCGTGGAGCTGTCCTACCTCGATGAATATAGCCAGCAGGATGTGCTGGAGCAATGCGAAATCAATGACTGTACCCCATCCTATTCACAGGCGTGGCGGATGCACAAGGCTGACCGGGAAGGGCTCCTTACCCGGGATGTTATCCAGTTCATTATGAGCGAAGAAAAGCCAAATCAGCGGGAAACGGTGAAGATACCCACCGAAAAGCTGCGAAAATTTGCGCCCCATGCCGACCCACGGCAGCTTGAGGACTTCGTTCTCAAAGCCTGCGAGCATTACCGCAAATATCTCATCCGCCAGCGTGGGCGGGAGGAACGATAAGGAGTGACAGAAAATGAAACGGCAAACAAATTGGATCGTCGGCGTATCCGACGGAAAAGTCCACGAATACAAAATCGGAGATGTGACCTATTTTGTTTCCGCAGAATTTGAGTGCGACTCACGCACCAATCTGCGTGACCGTGTACAAAGAACGGTGGTTAGCAATCTCATACCTTTGACGCCCGGTCAGGCATCCGATACAATGGCAGCGGAATATGTGTGTTCGGCTGCCGGAGAGGAGGACTTATGCAGCCGAAAAAGAAAAAAGAGCAATTGGGATTGACGGCACTGTACTGCCGCCTGTCCCGTGATGACGGAGCGGAAGGTGACAGCAACTCCGTGGCCAATCAAAAGCGTTTATTGCAGAAATACGCCAAAGAAAACAGCCTCGGTAATACCCGTTTCTATGTGGACGACGGTTATACCGGCACGAATTTCAACCGTCCGTCTTTTCAGAAAATGATCGAGGACATTGAAATGGGCTATGTGACAGCGGTCATCGTCAAGGATATGTCCCGGCTTGGCAGAGATTATCTCGGCGTTGGATACTACACAGACACCTTCTTCCCGGAACACAATATCCGTTTTATTGCGGTGAATGACTGCGTAGACAGCGATGATGGCGAAAATGAGCTTGCCCCATTTCGAAATGTGATGAACGAGATGTACGCCCGGGACATCAGCCGCAAGGTGCGATCTGCCCATCGTATCCGGGGCAATTCCGGCGAACCGCTGGGCCAGCCGCCCTACGGCTACAGGAAAGACCCGCTGAACAAAAAGCACTGGATCATTGACCCGGAGGCCGCTCAGGTGGTGCGGGACATTTTCCGTATGTGTCTGGAGGGTAAGGGCAACGACACCATTGCCCGCATTTTACAGGAAAATGGGATTCTCAACTGCACGGCGTACTGGCACGAAAAAGGCATCGGCAGGGGCGGCAAAAAGACGCAGCCAAACCCTTACCGTTGGAAAAACAGCACCATTCGCAAAATCCTGACTCAGCAGGAATACTGCGGCGATGTGATCAATTTCAAGACCTACTCCAAATCCTTCAAGGATAAGACCCGCATCGATAACCCGGAAGAAAACTGGGTCATCTTCAAGGATGTTCACGAGCCGATTGTCGACCGGGACACCTTTGAGCAGGTACAGAAGAAGATCATCAAGCGGACAAAGCGCCGTGCGCCGAAATCGGAGAATGGTGAAAAGAGCATCTTTTCTGATTTACTGTACTGCGCCGACTGCGGTCACAAGCTGTGGTATCACGTCAACACCATCAATAAGAATATCTGCTTTTTCTCTTGCTCCAACTATGTAAAAGACTACCGTGGCAGTTGCCCGACCCGGCACTATGTGCGGGCGGACGCTATCGAGCAGGTAGTAAAACTGGAGCTACAACGAATGGCGCAATTTCTGCGGGACGACGAGCCAATGTTCGCCGACCTTCTGGAACGCAAGTCCAACCGGGAAATCGCAGAGGAAAAGAAGCGCCTTGAGGGAGAGCTGCAAAAGGCGCGGATGCGAACAGAAACCGTATCCCGACTCTACAAAAAGGCCTTTGAAAAGAATGCGGAAGGGCTTCTTTCCGACGAGGGCTTCCTGCAAATTACCCACGAATACGATGTAGAGCAGCTTGCCTTGAAAGCGAAGATCCCACAGCTCCGGGAGCAAATTGCGGAGGCGGAACGGCAAGCGGCCAATAAGGACAAGTTTATCGCTGCCATCCGAAAGTTTATGCAGATGGACGAGCTGACCGCACCGCTGCTGCGGGAGCTTATTGACTATATCGATGTGTACGAAACGCAGGGCGTCGGAAAAAGTAGAACACAGCGCATCACAATTCACTACCGCTTTGTGGGGTACATCGACATCCCGGCAGCGCCTCTGACAAGCCATTATATCTCCGAAACAAGGCAGGGCGTGGCCGTGGAATATATCCCCGCATAACGAAGGAGAGCAGGCGAAATGCCTGCTCTCCAAAAGAAGCATAAAAAATCGAGTGTTCATAACATCAAATCCGTTATGAACACTCGATATGGTTGCGGAGGCGGGACTTGAACCCACGACCTTTAGGGCATGAACCTAATGAGCTACCAACTGCTCCACTCCGCTATATAAAACAACAGCAAGCAAACCGTCTAACACTATTATTATTTAGCGATTTTTCGCACCACGCGAACCGTTTATTAATTGCGTTATATAGGTAAAATCACGGTTCTACACTGCATGGAATCGAATGACACTGTTTGATATTCGCGTCACAACCACTGTTAACTGGCTCGGAGCACCGCGCTGCCTGCGGCAGATGAAGTGGTGCTCCGAGCAGGAAGAAACAACGAGCGTTGCGAAGCGCTCCAAGCGAGCAATGCGACTATGTTTCTGACCGAAAGGGTCGTTGGTTCGAGTCCAACAGGGGGAGCCAAAAAAGCACTTGCATTTGCAAGTGCTTTTTCAATTAAGCGCACCTTCGGTGCATGAAAAATGAAGTCGCTTCGCTAATGAAGTGCAGTCAAACCGCATAAAAAAACAAGAAGTGCACTTTACTTTATGTGAGCATAGCGAGCACTTCATGACAACGAAGTCGTCGCTTCATGTTTGCGGAGCAAACACTTCATTTATTAAAAAATCATTGTACTAAATGAATTCTATTTAACTAACAGGGCAGAAAGACACCAGTCTTCCTGCTCTTTTTTTCTTTACCTACTGACCCAAACAGTGACTCTGCCACACACAGCCACACGGCTGTTAACTGGCTCGGAGCGCTGATGTAAACAGATTTATTTTGTGATGGTTAAATCAACGGCTCTGCTGTATACAGATGTATCGATTATTATATTTGTTTGTTCTAGTCCAAATCGGCATAGCATAAATCAAATCCCCTGAAGATCGAAAATTTCGATTTTCAGGGGATTTTTGTATGATTTTAAAGTTACTGTACGATAAATGATATTGCTTTCTGCAAATAAGTGCGTATAATGTCGTAGAGTTATCTCATCAATGAAATAACCATATTCCTATCTTTCGCCTAATTATAGCACAATAATCCTAAATTCGCAATGACTATTTAGCAAATAGACTCATTTTTATTATAAAATTTTTTCATCCTAAAAAGTGATGAGGAAAATAGCGTAATATCAACGTTTTTTGATGCTTGTCCCGAATATACACAACATTTATTTTTGCAAATAGCCAAAACAAATGACGTTGGAGGTAATTTTTATGTCAGCAAAGAAACAAAAGGCCGTAATTACTGCAAGACAAATCAAAAGGTGTTTGCCCCCTGCTAACTTAAATCCTGCCGGGCACAGAGACAGCAAAAATCTACGGGTAAAAGTAACTGTCGTAAACGCTCAATCACATGAAAAAACGCTTGAATATTACTGCAAAGACTGGCTTTCGGTAATAAAAACAAGGATAAAAGACTCGACATACATTAAATATTTCAATATTGTTAATAACTACATCTTACCTTTTTTGGGTGAGATGCATCCGGAAGAAATAAATGACCTTGTTATTATGAAATTCGGAAACACGCTTTTGGAATCGGGATCAAAGAACAATAACCCGCTTTCTCCCAAGACTGTAAAAGATATACTGCTTGTTTTAAATTCTGTGATGAAACACATCAGACTTTTTTATAAGCGTGATCTCCCGCCGGTAAACATAACATACCCGAAGCGTCCCAAAAGAGATATAAGAGTCCTCACCGCCGAGGAGCAGAAAAGGCTGGTTGAATATTTGACAGTTGATATCGACAACTGCAAATTCGGGGTCATACTCGCTATGTATACCGGACTTAGGATCGGCGAAATATGTGCGCTGAAATGGGGTGAAATATCAATAGAAAACGGTGTGATACATATATGTCATACCATGCAGCGACTTCAAAAAGCCGGTTCAGACATCGGAAATAAAACAGAGGTTCTGATAAGTTCCCCGAAAAGCGACTCTTCCGACAGATGGATACCAATGACTGATAATGTGCGTGAATTGTGCACAGCAATGAGAATAGGATCGCCGGAGGCATATGTCTTGACCGGGAGCAGCATGCATTTTATGGAACCCAGAAATTTGCAGTATCGGTTCTCAAAGTACACAAGGGATTGCGGAATAAGCGGGGTCACGTTTCACACATTACGTCACACTTTTGCGACACGATGTGTTGAAGTTGGCTTTGAAATAAAATCATTGAGTGAAATTCTCGGCCACTCAGATGTTAAAATAACGCTCAACAGGTATGTTCACTCCTCGTCGAAGATGAAAAAAGAGAATATGGACAAACTTTCAACAATCGGCTTCTAAAATCGAATCAAAGCTTTATTTGATGAGATAACTCTACGAAAACGGACAAGTATTGTGTATAGAACGGGTGTTTCCATTCGTTTTTTTATATTTTTTATGAGCTGTTTGACAGCTATGATGCCACTCGGGTGTCATATAGGAGATTTGTGGGGAAAACAGGAAGAGAGGAGACCGGGAATACTGAAAAGCGGGGGCTTTTCGGTATGTGGTTGCTATGGAAACGGGAAACGCACAGTATTTATCAAATGCGGCAGAGGTCTATGTATCTGAAATTTCGAAAAGAATTTGTCCTGGGCTCATAAGAGCTTCGGGAGAAAGGACATACTGGTTTTTCAAACGAGCCTTCGATTTATCGAAAGATAATATCGTGGGTCTCGTTTTGTTTTTATCGGAGTCTGTATTTAAGATGAAATCGGCGCGTTGCCGGAATAAATCGTACGCATTTGCCTGTATATGTAGGACGCTTGGATTGGAATCGCGATGCGTACCGCAAGTATACAGCTGTTCTTTTGCAAAGGCAGGTGCGGAATGATGGAATATTCTGTTTTGATGTCGGTATATGCAAAAGAAAAACCGGAGTATTTTGATGAGGCGATTCAAAGTATTTTGAATCAGACCGTCATGACAAATGATTTTGTGATAGTTTGCGACGGCCCGCTGACAGAAGAACTGAATGCCGTGCTTTGCAAACATCTGTCGAAGTATCCCGAAATAATAAAGCCTGTTCGCCTGTCCGAAAACATAGGAACCGGGGCGGCACTGAATGTCGGTGTCGCGCATTGCCGCAACGAGTTGATAGCCAAAATGGATTCAGATGACATATCCGTGCCGACAAGATGCGAACGGCAGCTAAAGGAATTTGCCAAAGATAAAGAGCTAACGGTACTCGGCGGAAATATTATTGAGTTTACGGATAATACAAATAACCCGATAAGCAGACGGCTGGTTCCGTCTGATAACAACGGGATAAGAAGATATGCCAGACGCAGGCAGCCGTTCAACAATATGACGGTCATGTATAAAAAAAGTGCGGTTCAAAAGGTCGGCGGTTATAAAGCGATGACGCGCGGGGAGGATTATGATCTGTATATAAGACTCCTACTGAATGATTTTTATTGCCGAAACATTGATGAAAGCCTAGTATATGCACGGATAAAGGACAAGGGATCGGACAGAAGAACCTCATTTGCCACTTATCGCGGATTTATAAAAACCAGGTGGTATGCTTTGAAAACCGGATATTCAAGCATATGGGATTTTGCAGTTGCCTGCGGCGCACAGACAGCAGTGTTTTTGGCGCCGAATTTTTTACAGGAGTATATCTATCGAAGAATACTTCACAAGCCGATGGAATCCGATCAAAAAACAACCGGAACCAATGGAAAAAGATTTATCGGTGAAATCGATACAAATTTTTGATACAGATAAAATGGAGGATAGATCGTAGGTATGGGAAAAGGAAAAAGTCCGTTCAACACATTGGATAACGGCGAGATAACATTGTGGAGTGCGCTGCGGCTGTTATTGGGTAAGTTCTATTGGCTGCTGCTCTCAGGCGTGCTTTGTGCGATGACGGTTTGGCTCATTACAACATTCCTTATTGCTCCGACATATGAGTCGAGAGTGAGCTTTTATGTCTATAACAATGCAGATAAGGCTGCTCACGCGAGCACAGTAAACAACAGTGATCTTCAGGCCGCAGAGAGTCTTGCAACGACATATTCCAAGATACTTGAAAGCAACTCGGTGCTCGACGCGGTGCTAAAGGATCTCGGAGACAAATCGGACTTGAGCAGAAAAGATCTCAGTGAGATGATTGATGTTTCAGTCGTTTCCGATACGCAGCTGCTCGAGGTTGTTATCAAATCCAACAGCGCGGAATTTGCCTGCGATGTAGGAAAATCATTTGCAAATGTTGCGCCGACAGAAATAGTCAGAATAACCAAAGCCGGTGGAGTCGAAGTTGTTGACCGACCGGAGGTTGCTTCGGAAAAATCCTCGCCGAGAACCGTCTTTGATACCGCAATAGGTTTTCTCATCGGCGTCGTCGGAATGGCGGTCGCGCTTATACTTAAGATGCTTTCGGATACAACGATATATCTGCCGGAGGATATAGAAAGTATATCCGGCGTAACTGTTTTGGGTCAGATACCCGAGATAGACGTGTCCGGTGATGAACATACTTATTGGAAACTTACGAAAGGAGGGGTGATACGCTGTGAAAATAAGAAAGATAAAGATGATAAATCGAAAAAAAACGACGACTGATACTGTTTCAGTCAACAGGAAAAGGCTCATAAACAACGATAGCCCCTTTGCAATAAAAGAGGCATATGTAAAGCTTCGAACCAGCCTGATGTTTTGCATGAAGGCCGACAAAGAAGGTCCGTGCAAGGTTTTTGCAATAACGAGTGCAAATCCCTCGGAAGGAAAGAGTCTTACGGCGGCAAATATTGCGATAAGCTATGCGATGCTCGGTAAAAAGACGCTACTCATCGACGCAGATATGCGTAAGCCGACTCAGCGCAGACTTTGGAAAGTTGATATATCAACGGGTCTTTGCGATTTCCTTGCTGGTATGGGTCCGCTTGAACTTGTAAAGGTAGAAAATCTGCCATTGTCGATAGTGTGCACCGGCACGATACCGCCCAATCCGTCGGAGCTTTTGGCTTCGGATATAATGAAGCAATTCATTAAGAGATGCACAAAAAGCTACGACTATGTGATCATCGACACCCCGCCGATAAATACTGTTGCTGATGCACAGATAATTTCGACTTTTGTTGACGGCGTGGTGGTTGTTGCAAAGTCGGGTTCGACGACCTCGGACGAGCTGAGCATGGCGCTGGAAGCAGTTGATCGCGCCGGCGGTAATATGTGTGGCGTGGTTGTCAATGATATGAATATGAAATCGCTGAAATATTCATACAAATACCGATACAGCGATAAGTACGGTTACAAATATGGTTATAAATATGGACACACGTACGGATATAAATATTCGTATGAGGACAGATCCAACAATGCCAAGTGAGTGATACTGCAATGGACATTACTTTTGATTATCATTCCCACATACTTCCCGGGTGCGATCATGGAAGCGACGGAATAAAAACATCGCTAAAACAGATAGAAATGGCTAAAAGCGTGGGAATAAAAACCATATGCGCGACCCCCCATTTTTATCCGCACAAGGAGAGCGTGGAATCATTTCTTGCGAGGCGGCAAAGAACCTACGAAGCCTTGAAAGCAAATCTGCCGGATGGCGCGCCAGAGATAATTCTCGGCGCTGAAGTGCTGATCTGTGACGGAATGGATCAGCTCGACGGACTTGATCGCCTGTGTCGGCAGGGGACAAATGAACTGCTGCTCGAGCTGCCGTTCTACAAATGGCCCGATCTGGTATGGGAGACGGTCGAACGCCTCAACGATCGGGATGATATACGGATAGTCATCGCTCATGCCGACAGATACCCGCCGGAAGATATAGAAAGGCTGATAGACGAGGATATTCCGCTGCAGCTGAATGTTGAATGCTTCAAAAATCCTCTGCGGCGAAAGCGGTATATATCCTGGGTCAAAAACGGATATGCGAAGTACCTCGGCAGCGATATTCATATGCTCGGCAGTGGATACCGCGATTGGGAGAAGTGTAAAAAGCTGCTTAAAAAACATATATAAGAGGAGCAAAATGGAGAATCTTACGCAGTCCGCAGATACGCTCAGTGAGCATCAGAAGCTGCTTTTTTCCATGCTGAAAGACTTTGATGCCGTGTGCAGAAAACATAATATTCAGTACATGCTTTTTGCGGGCACTGCATTGGGGGCAGTCAGGCATCGCGGCTTTATTCCGTGGGATGACGATGCGGATGTTATTATGCTGCGCTCGGAATATGAGAGGTTTTTTGAATGTGCCGCAAAAGATTTTGATACCGGGAAGTACTTTGTTCAGCGGGAGTTCAGCCCACATTGGCCGATGCAGTTTTCAAAGCTGCGGCTCAATAATACGGCGTGCATAGAGAAATATCATCCGAAAGACCCCGAAATTCATCAGGGCATATATATAGACATTTTCCCGTGTGACAACCTGGCGAATAACAAAACAGTCAGAAAGCTCCAGTTTTTGGCTTCAAAAATAGTAATTGCAAAGGCGCTGTATGCCCGCGGATACGAGACTGACAGCATTGCGAAAAAATGTTTTATGCAATTTTGCCGCCTGCTTCCGCTTGAGCCGTTCAGGCGGTTCTGTGTGCTAAGTAAAGACAGCGGCTCTGATATGGTACATTCGTTTTTTGCGGCAAGCAAAAAATATGAAAAAAGCGTTTTCCCGCGCGAATGGTTTGAAAAAACAGTGCGGGTACCGTTTGCGGATACTCGATTTCCCGTGTCGAGTCACTGCGAAGAACTGCTGACCGAGCTTTACGGCGATTATCTGAGAATACCGACGCCCGAGGAAAGAAAGTGCAAGGAGCACGCCGCAATCATAGACACCGAGCGCTCTTACAAGGAGTATCTTGACGAACAGCAAAAAATGAAAATAGATGTATACACAAGAAGCATCAGATAGCCAAATGAATTGAGGAAAAATATGGAACAGAAAACAAAATCGGTCAATAAAAAGAAGCTGATAGCGGTTCTGGCAGTGTCTCTTGCCGCTGTTGTTGCCATTGTGGTTGTTGCGGTGGTTATGATCAAAAACAGAGAAGCTCCGGATGACACTTCCGTGGCTGCAATATCAACGCCGGTTGGTAACTTCACTCTTCCGTCGGAGATTGTGCAGAAGATAGATATTGAGGAAACCACCGACAATAATGTCTACCGTGCGGGGTTCTACGGAACCGTCGGGAACAGCCGTGTTCTCCTGTTTGAGCTTATCGTCGGCGGGAGCAAAGGGGATTATCTCCTGGGCAGCGCACCGGACAAGCATGGAAAAATGCTTGATGTGCGGCTGAATATCAGCGAGATAAAGGCCGATCCGTCGTGGTCAGATGAGGATGTCGAACAGCTTAATCTCATGCAGTCGTGCGTAAACGATATAATCGACCAGCTCAATAACATGAAAGGCTTTGAGAGAACGCAATGAAAAGCAGCATGAGCAAAAAAATAAAACGAAAAATAGGCGCTTTGATTTATTACACATTTGCCCAAAAGCTTCCTCCGTCGTATAGCGGCGCAAAGCTCGGACAGACGGCATGGCGCAGATTTTGCGGAAAGCTCATGCTTGAAAACTGCGGCGTTGGGGTGAACATAGAGAAAGACGCGGTCTTTTCTCAAAAGGTCACGCTCGGCGATTATTCGGGCATAGGCATCAACGCAAAGATATACGGCGAATGTCATATAGGCAGCTTTGTTATGATGGGCACGGACGTTACCGTTATTACGAGAAACCACAGGTTTGACAGAATAGATATCCCGATGATGCGGCAGGGCTTCGAGGACGAAAAGCCGGTTTATATCGGAGACGATGTATGGATAGGCGACCGCGTTATAATTTTGCCGGGCGTGCATGTCGGAAACGGCTGCGTTATTGCTGCGGGCAGCGTTGTGACGAAGGATGTGGCACCTTATACTGTCGTGGGCGGAGTTCCGGCGCATTTCATAAAAGAGCGCTTCTCCGAAGAGCAACTTACAAAGCATGAAAACAGTCAATGTCAATGATTCCGAAACTTATGATTATGCAGAAGGCGGTGACAACGGTGCGGGATAGAATACCATTGATGCTTTTGCTGGCAGTAGGTGCAGCATTTACTTTTGTTTGGCTCATTCTGATGCGGAAGCGGCTGAACTTGAGATGGTATGCGGCAATACCGCTCGCGATATTTCACACGATCTACGGAGTGTTCACGGTAACGGCGTTTGCCTTTCTCGAGAACGGGTTCAATAAAGAGACTTTTGGCAATATGAGTCTGTTCGGCGGAGTGTTTTTCATGCCGTTGGCATACTGGCTGGGCGCAAAAATCTCGAAGCGCCCGATGCGTGAAGTATTCGACATTTTTACTCCCTGTATGATTTTCACTGTCATGTGCGCGCGAGTAAACTGCGTTATTTCCGGATGTTGCCTCGGACTTCCGATTCCGGGCCTTGACGGAACGCGATTCCCGACGAGGGAGGCAGAACTGGTTTTTTATTTCGTTCTGCTTGCGATTATCTGCCCGCGCATAGTAAAAGGCAGAACGGGCGGAAAGGCCTACCCCGTTTATATGATGAGCTACGGAATATTCCGTTTTATCATCGAGTTTTTCCGCCAAGCGCAAACGGACACTCTTTTCCATTTGTCGCATATGTGGGCAACCTTATCCTTAATAATCGGCATAAGTATTTATGTCGAATTGAATATAAAGGGCAAGAAGTATAAAAACGAAAGGAAGAAGATAAAGAAATGAAAGGAAGAATTACCGAAAGATTTGTGGCGCTGCTCCTTGTAGCTCTCACAATAATGGCTTTTCTGCCGTCCGTCACGCTGCCGTCTGCTGCGGCAACATCCGGCGCGGTTGCCGGACTAAGCGATGAAAATATCGGCTTGAGCTTCACAGGTGATGCGGAAGATGCGTGGAGCGCAAATGGTACGCAAATTGTCGGCTCGGTTACGGGCTTAGGCGGAACCTGCAGCGACACACACTATAACTCAACACTAACCATCACCAACAAGAGGAACATAAAGGCAACACTGTCCTTCGACTATACCATTGCGCAGAACAACGGCACCATTCAGGTGGACGGGACTAATGTCACGGAGGGCAGTAAATTCTCCAAGGAGTTGGCGCCCAATGCCAGTATCAAGGTCTACATCAAGTCCGGCAGTACCAACGCTGCTACCAAGATTACCATGACCAATGTGAAGTTGGTGTCCGATGTGACCGCCACCGTGACCTTCCAGCCTGCTGAGAACGGTTCATATACCGTGAACGATAAGGACATCACCGAGGTGTACACCAATACCCAGAGCTCTATGACCGCCTACCAGGTAGTCGCTACTCCGGCAGAAGGCTATCGGTTTATGGGCTGGTACAATGTGACGGAGGGGAAGTACATCAACACCGCCACCAAGGCGGCACTTAACATTGAAACAGACTGCACCATCACGGCGCACTTTGTCAGCAAGAATGTGGCACTCTTTGAGACCTATGGACAGCGCTTTGACGACCTGAATGACGCAATCAAGGAGGCACAGAAAAGGTTGCCTGCCACTATTACATTGGTCAGTGATGGTGCAATCGCAGGAAAATACACCATTCCCTCCAAGGTCACGCTACTGATTCCCTTTGATGAGGCCAAGACCTGCTATACCGCGACTCCGACAGCTACTACCGTCGAATCGGCAGCCAAGCCTTTCCGAACGTTGAAAATGACAGCGGGCAGCTCTATCACACTTGCAAACGGAGCGTCTATCAGTGTCGGCGGACAGTACTATGCAGCCGGCGGCGGTAAACAAGGAAAAATCGTCGGCCCTTACGGCTTCATAAAAATGGAGTCTGGCAGTGCCATAACAGTGAAGAGCGGTGCAAGCCTGTATGCATGGGGCTTCATCTCCGGCAGCGGTGCCGTTACGGTTGAGTCCGGCGGCTCCGTTTACGAGTGGTATCAGGTTCTGGACTTCCGCGGCGGCACTGCCTCCAGTGCAATGGGTAATAAAGTGTTCCCGTTTAACCAATATGCGGTTCAAAACGTGGAGGTGCCGCTAACACTTCATGCCGGTGCAAGCGAGACGGTTTATACTGCGGTATATGCCATGAGCAAAATCTTTCCCACATCAATCCCGTTTATTGCCGACAATGGCATGTTCAAGGTAAAGACCGGAAGCCTTACCAAGGAATATGACGGCAGCACGGACAGAGTTATCTATACGGTCAACGGCGAGGCCGAGGTCAACAGCTTGAACCTGAAACTGGCGGGCAAGAGTGTCAGCTCCAGCAGCTATGTTTTGCCGCTTACAAATAATATGACCATAAACCTGATCTTCGGCAGCAAACTGACTGTCAATCAGACGGCGGCTCTGCTTCCCGGCGTACAGGCGTCAATTGCAAAGGGCGCCGAATTAGTGGTGCCCAGCGGAAAGAGCATCTATATCTATGATGTGGACGAGTGGGGCAGCTATTGCAGCGGTGGCAGAGATGAACATTTTGTTCCGGTGGTCTACGCACCCGGCAGGACAGGCAAGCGCGCACCGCTTGCCGATGCAAAGGTGGATGTCAACGGAAAGCTGACCGCAATCGGCGGCATTTATACCACCGCAAGCGGTGCGGACATCTGCTCTTCCGAGGGAACCGGTCAATATGTCCAGCAGGGTGCACCCGGCAAGGAAATAAAAACATATCAGTACACGCAGAGCAATTCCGACGTGACAGCCCACGAGATTCCGATCACCCCCGCAAGGCTTCACAACGCCGACGGCAGCTATGCCGACACGAAAGGCAAGAGCTCGGGTACTACATTCTATTATTCAAACGGTGTGTGGGGAACTGCCAAGCCCTGCAATCATAAAAATACCGAAATCCGCAACGCGAAGGACGCAACCTGCACCGTGCCCGGCTATACCGGCGACACCTACTGCAAGGATTGCGGCGAGAAAATAGGCACCGGCACGGCTATTCCCGCTAAGGGTCATAAGGAAGTTGTCGATCCTGCCGTTTCGGCGACCTGCGAAAAAACCGGAAAGACCGAGGGCAAGCACTGCTCCGTCTGCAATGAGATCATCGTTGCACAGACAGAGATTCCAGCCAAGGGGCATACGGAGGTTGTACGCGATCAAAAACCTGCGACCTTAACCGAGGACGGATACACGGGCGACACATATTGCGCTGAGTGCGGTATTCTTATTAAAAAGGGTGAAGTTATACCGAAAGGCGGCGTAATCGTCAGCTGGGTAGTTGAAGGTGAAACAGTAAAAACGGAGGCCTGCAAAAAAGGCGAGAAGCCCGAATACACGGGTGCGACTCCTTCAAAGGCCGAAACTTCGCGCTACACCTACGAATTCAGCGGATGGACTCCGGAGATATCCGAGGCGACCTCAGATGTGACATATACTGCAAAGTTTAAAGCCATAGGCAAGAACGGACTTTGCATTGAGGGCAATGATACCTATTGGATAAAGGACGGCGTGAATGTTGAGTTCCCCGGACTTATCAGAATCAATGTCGGCACGGATGCCGCACCTCATTATCATTATTATTATTTCGGCGAGGACAGCAAGGCTGTAAAGGACGGCATGTATAAGGTCGAAAAGAACAACGGTCTTCCGCTTCCCTGCTATAACTACAAGTTTAATGCCGACGGAATTATCGAACATGACGAGGATACGTCGAAGAACGGTATTTGCGACGGCGACGGTTCAAGGTTCTACTATATCGACGGCGTCAAGGTCGGCGAGGGACTCATAATGGTTGACGGAAGCTACTATTATGCAAGAACATCGACTGCCGAGATAATCAGAGGCCGCAGCTACTGGATAACAAAAACGAATAATTATCCGGTAGAAGCAGGACTCTACAATTTCGATGCCGACGGAAAAATGAGCATAGACGGCTTTGTCGAGTACGGGGGATTTACTTACTATTACGATAACGGAACACTTGCCAAGGGCTTCACGAAGATAGGCGACGATTATTACTTCTTCAACGCCGCCAGCGGAAAGATGTATAAGGACATCGAACTGTGGGTCGGCGGCAACGAGTACGGCATCGAGGCAGGACTTCACTATTTCGGTTCTGACGGCAAGATGCTTGTTCAGGATGTTGAAAACGGAGCCAGGGAAATAGTTGAAAAAGACGGCAAGCTCTATCTCATGATAGACAAGTCGACGGCGCCCGAGGGTCTCTATGAGATTGACGGTGAATACTACTATGCGCAGGCATACGGAGTACTTGCGGTAGATAAAGAAATTTATGCGACTACCGAGCTGCTTGACGGAACCGGTTGGTACAGATTCGGTGCCGACGGCAAGCTCATAAAGAACGGCTTTGCCGATTGCGGCGGATTTACCTTCTATTTCACCGACGGTATCCGAGCCAAGGGCTTCACAAAGATAGGCGACGACTATTATATTTTCAACGCTTACAGCGGAAAGATGTATAAGAACGCCAATATGTGGGTCAGCAGCAACGATTACGGTATAAAGAGCGGACTGCACTATTTCGGCGAGGACGGCAAGATGGTCAATCCGGATGTCGAAAACGGCAAGAAGCAGATAGTCGAAAAGGGCGGCAAGCTCTATCTTATGATAGATAAGTCACTTGCGCCCGAGGGTCTCTATGAGATTGACGGCGAGTACTACTATGCACAGACCGACGGAACGCTTGCAGTTGACAAGGATATCTATGCGACTACAAAGCTTCTCGACGGAACCGGCTGGTACAGATTCGGTGCCGACGGAAAGCTTATAAAGAACGGCTTTGCCGACTGCGGCGGATTTACCTTCTATTTCACCGACGGTATCCGAGCCAAGGGCTTCACCAAAATAGGCGATGACTATTATATCTTCAACACCTACAGCGGCAAGATGTATAAGAACGCCAACATGTGGGTCGGCAGCAACGATTACGGTATAAAGGGCGGACTTCACTATTTCGGCGAAGACGGAAAAATGGCAGACGCCTGAAATCTGAATTTAGCCCTATAAATAAATGCTCCTCCGCATTTGCGGGTCTGACTTATGGGTGCGAATGCGGGAGGAGCGTTTGAAAAAAATACTGTTCATAAAAAGGGAAAGGAATGATAAAATGCAAAAATCACGTGCGGCAAAAGCTATATCGCTAATTTTAGCGATAATCATGCTTGCCGGTATTTTCCCTGCATCTGTTCTGGCAGACAGCGGAAACACGGTCAACAGCTATGATGAGTTCATAACCGATCTGACTTGTCTGGAAAACTATGCCAACGAGTATGTCAGCGAGCATCCCAATGAGGATACTGCGGCACTTGTAATCAACTATGTTCGCAGCGGAGTGGAAAAATATACCTCAGGCACATGGACTACGTTCTGTGGCCCGGAAAACACTGCGTTCGTTAACTTCGTTGCACAGCAGGATGAAGCCAACGGCACATTTGCCGCAAAGCTTCGCAGCCTCGATAAGTTCACCCTGCCGAACGGTGACGAGGTTGAATTTGCGCATATGTTCGGCGCAATGGATATGGCATATCATACCGGAAACCAAAAAACCGCAGATCTCGGCAGCTGGGCGGGCGATATATGCGACCTTGTTCAGCTCACCACCAATGCGGGAATAAGCGGTACGGTTGAAGAGATGGCCGAGGAAATACGTACGAAAAACGATAGATATTTCCTTTACGATCATCCCGATCCGGAGGTTCATTCTTTCGGTATTCTCGATCTGTACGGAGATCTTGATGCTTTCTATATTCTCAGAAAGCTTAGCTTAAACGGCTCGATAAGTTCCGTGATGAAAAACTATTTCACGAAGAATCTCAATGACGGACTTCGCGCCAAGTTCTTCCTCGACAACAGATTTGACGGCCTGTCTCAGAAGGATGATATCAGAGACGCCGTTTATGAGACGTATTGCGCCAACGAGGGCGTAAGGACTCTCGAGGGAACATATCTCCCCAACGGAGTTAATCCGGATATAAGAAAGGCCTGCTGCTATGCTTTTGCAGATTATCTTTACGAGACGGCAAAGGATCTGCTCAGCAACTCTTATTACAAGGTCTTCTCCAGCAAAAAGTCTAACATTGCTCCCGGAGTTACGCAGGAGATAAAATACGCAACATCCAAAGATAACAAACAGCTTGTCTATTATCTTGCCACAGCGGATATTACGAGAGGCGACGTTAGTGTCCATGCGAATTACAACGACAACAATCCGGCTGCCGGATGGAAGATGTCTCGTGTCAGCGACCAGGTGAATGCGGCGCAGAAAAGGCATTCAAACCCCGACGATCCCGATAATTACATCGAAAACTATAATGCGGTTGTGGGTGTAAATGCGGACTTCTATGACATGAGCAATGGCGTATCGCACGGTGCTTTGATTATGGAGGGTGTTGTATACCATGATCTTGGCAGCGGAAACTTCTTCGGTATTCTTAAGGACGGTACACCGATAATAGGCGGAAGAAAAGAGTGGAATGCCAACAGCGGTAATATACAGGATGCGGTCGGCGCAGATGTATATCTCGTCAAAGACGGAAAAATAGTACCTGAAGCCGGCAACAACTACTACTCAAGCCGAGCCCCCCGTACCTGTGTCGGCATTACCTATGACGGTCAGATAGTGCTTATGACGCTCGACGGACGCCAGGAGCCGTTCTCGGCGGGCGGCAGCTTCATTGAGATAGCCCAGATAATGTACGACGCAGGCTGCGTTGTAGCGGTCAACCTTGACGGCGGCGGATCAACGACCTTTGCCGCAAAATCGGAGGGTGCCGAAAATGTATCTGTTGTTAACAGACCTTCTGACGGATATGAGAGATCGGTCAGCTCGTCGCTGCTGGTAGTCTCGACTGCCAAGCCGTCAAATGTATTTGATCATGCAGTAGTTTCGGCAGACTATGATTATCTTACAGTCGGAACCGAGCTTGACATCGATGTCAGGGGCGTTACTGCTACCGGCGGGGCGATTTCCATCCCGGAAGGCGCAACTCTTAAAATCTCGGATGAGAGCATAGGAACTATATCTGCCGGCGGCACGTTCACTGCAAAAAATCTCGGTGATGTGAAAATACAGCTTGTGGCGCAGGACGGAACGGTTCTCGGCTCGAAAACCTTACATGTTGTTGAACCGACAGATCTTAAATTTAAAAGAGAGAGCGTAAATGCTATATTCGGAAAAGCCGAAGAGCTTCCGCTTGAGGCGTCTTATAACGGAAATGTTGTTAAGATAAACCCCGGTGACGTTCAGTTTGGCTTTGTAAAAATAACGCTTGTGTCTATCGGTCAGGTTGAAGGCGGAAGCGTCAATACGACAAAAACGGAGTTGGTCTTCGATTATCCTGAAGCCGGCACCGTTAACGGCTTTAATTTTACTCCTAAGGAAGACAGCACTTTGCGCACACTGACCATCGGCGCGGTGCTGAAAAGCAAGCTCCCCGAATTTCAGAATGCGATAAACAGCGAGTACGCAAGAGTATACCAGGAGGCATTGTCAAAGGGCTACACGAAAGAAGAGGCTGCTATTCAGGCTCAAACTGCCGGAATAAATAAGGCTCTCAGCATAGCTGCCAAGCTCACGGTTTATCTCTATAGCGAAGACGAAGCGAGCTTCGATTTTTCGGAGGCTACCGGCGGAAGCGCTCTGGTGGCATGGAAACGCAATGTTTCAAATTCTTACTATAACGAAACTGAAAATGCATATTATGCGATAGATTCTAACACCCAGTCAGAAATATCATATACATTTGCAGTCGATATGTCAAAGGTGTCTATACCGGAGAAGCTCACGGGGCTGTTATATATGCTCCCGGGAGGAGATCAGGAAGGCCGAACGGCATGGGATTTCCTGCTTCAGTTGGCCGAGCGTATAAGCCCGCTGACTACCGTTTCAATAAGCATAACTGTTCCGGAAGGCTTTACTGTGGATACCTCAAAGCTCAGACTTGCAAACGAGTATTTCACTCTTACCTCCGCTAAGGTTGAGGGCAACAAGCTTACTATAGTATGTAACTTTAAAGAGCAGTCCGAGCCGATAAATCCGACAACCGCAAATCCGCTCTGCGTTCTTACCGGACTTAAATTTATACCTAAGGACGGTGCTGCATGGTCTGAGGACGGAAAGCTTGACTTTACACTCAACGGACAGCTTGACTACGATATCTATGCACATTTCCATGTTCTCAAGACACTTGCTCAGCAGGAAGAGTATCAGCAAAAATACGGACTGTATCCCTATGACAATAGTGCAAACATCAACGGCGACTACGGTGCTCATTTCATGGATACGGCAGACAGCTTTTCCGATAAGTTTGTTTTCGTGAAGAAAAGCAAGGACGGTTGGGCAAGAGAAAACGGTCTGTGGTCATTCTACAGAAACGGCAAGGCTCTCACCGGTATTCAGAAGCTGCCCAGCCATGTTGAAGGTGAGACCGGAGAGTATTGGTATGATCTCGGTACTCAGGGTCACTGCACCGATAAGCTTACAGGACTGTTTGAATATGAGGGCGAGCACTATTACGCCCGTTTCGGAGAGCTTGTTTCTGGATGGCAGTCCATTGAAGCGTCCGACGGCGAGTCGTATTTCTATTATTTTGATCCTGTCGATTACACAATGTACACGGGTGTGCGCACCATAAAGGGACTTACCTACACCTTCAATGATGAGGGCGTTATGGTCAGAGGCGCATTCCGCACAGACGAAAGAGGAACAAAATATTTTGTTGCCGGCGAGTCGGTGTATCGCAGATTTGTTACCCTTGAAGAGGGCACATATTGGCTCGATGTCAATGGCTATGTCGCTTACGGAAATGACCATACCGTTACCACAAATGTCAAGGATGTTACATGGTATCATTTCGATGAGAAAACCGGACTTATGACCGGACTGTGCAACGGATTTATTGACTATCACGGTGAGCTTTACTACTGTGATGAGAACGGAAAGGTCTTTTACGGACTCATCAAAACTGACGGCGGAATAATTTTCACCGCGACTCTCGGCAAGGTCAATGTCAATATGGGCTGCTATGTTGACTCAAGCACAGCAACCAGAGGCTGCAAACTGGAGACCGGAAAATACTGGTGCGGCGATGACGGCTTCATAGTTGCAAACGGATTTGCCGATATTGACGGCGAAACATATTACTTTGAAAATTATAATCACGCCAAGGGCTTTAAAAAGATAGGCGACGACTATTATATTTTCAATACCTACAGCGGAAAAATGTATAAAGACGCCAACATGTGGGTCGGTGATAACCCGTACGGCATCGAGGGCGGAATACATTATTTCGGCAAGGACGGAAAGATGTTTGTTCCGGATCTTGAAAACGGCGAGAAAAAGATAGTCAGTGAAAACGGAAAGCTCTATTTCACAGTCGACGGCACTAAGGTCTCCGAGGGACTCTATGAGCTTGACGGCGACTATTACTATGTTCAGGCCAACAAGGAGATTGCAACCGATAAGGCATTCTATCTGTATAACAGCGAGCTCAAGGGCGGTGTCGGTTGGTACAGATTCGGCGGCGACGGAAAGCTCATAACTGACGGCTTTGTTGAGTGCGACGGAAAGACTTTCTATTTCAGCGCCGGCGAGCGCGCCAAGGGCTTTACAAAAATAGGCGACGATTATTATATCTTCAATACCTACAGCGGAATGATGTATAAGGATGCTGATATGTGGGTTGGAGATAACCCGTACGGAATTGCCGGCGGAATGCATTACTTCGGCAAGGACGGCAAAATGGCGGGCTGATAAGATACAGCTTCTGCTATGATTTCTGCGGGACTTCCGCGATTTTCGGAAGTCCCGCTTGAGGTTTTTATTTTATGAGTATTGAAACTTTGATAGTTACGGTTGACCGTGACAGCGATGCTGTTGTTCGGGAAATGAATGTCCAGACCGATGCGATAGTCGGAAATCAGTGCGCTGAAAATTCGGTTTGGAGCTTTTATGAAAACGGCAGAAAAACCGTGTTTTATAATACGGCGGATCGCGGCATCGGAAAAAACAGAAATATCGTTTTGAAAAACTCTCAAGCTGATATCTGTGTTTTTGCCGATGACGATATGACGTTTCTGGACGGATATCCCGAAATCGTTCAGAAGGCGTTTGCGGAATGTTATGACGGAGATGTTCTCATCTTTAATCTTATCGAAAAATACCCGAGGCGCTATGTGAATCGGGAGAAGAAGAGAATACATAAATATAACTATGCAAAATACGGAGCTGCGCGCATGGCGATACGCCGCCAAAGCATAATCGATTCCGGAATAAGCTTCAGCACGGAGTTCGGCGGCGGAAGCGGATACGGCGCGGGCGAAGATACAATATTTCTCAAGGATTGTCTTGACAGGGGATTAAAAATTTATGCCGTTCCTTATGCGCTCGCCGAAATAGATCAGCAGGTGGTTTCTACGTGGTTTAACGGTTACAACGAAAAGTATTTTTTTGACAGAGGGGCTTTGTATGCGCGGCTTTATCCGCGATTTTGGGAGTTGTTTTGCGTGCGGTTTTTGCTTCGCCACAGAAAAAAATATAAAGACAGCATGGGCTTTTGGACAGCGTTGAAATCAATGCGTATCGGCGCAAAAGAATACCGGACGGAAGGGGAGAATCGGTAGTTGAGGTTCAGTGTTATAGTGCCTGTTTATAATGCGGCGGATTTTATTGGCAGCTGTGTGATGTCAGTAATGAATCAGACCTTCGGCGACTGGGAGCTGATTATTGTCGACGACGGTTCGACTGATGAAAGCGGTATTTTAGTTGATCGCTTTGCCGCTAAAGACGGGCGCATCAGGGTGTTTCATCAGGAAAACAGGGGGCAGTTTTTTGCAAGACGGTGCGGTATAGCAAATTCCAAAGGGGACTATCTGGTCTTTCTCGACAGCGATGACGAATTGACTCACAACTGTCTGAAAACTATCAATGCCGCAGCGTGCGAAAGCAATGCCGATATAATTCTTTATGTCGGCAGAATAGTCCATGATGATTTGGAGACGGACAGATATATAGGAAATGTCGGCACAGAAAAATGCAGAATCCCCATAGATACGCTCAAGCGCAGCCTGATATCTTCAAATGATTTGAATTCTTTGTGGTCAAAAGCGTTCAGGCGAAACTTGTTTGACGGAGACGATACGGACTACTCGGCGTTTCGCGGGATACGATACGGCGAGGATAAGGTGCAGCTTTTCTATCCCGTAACCAACGCTGCGTCTGTTTATTATATCCCGGACTATCTGTATAAATATAACTATCGGGCAGAAAGCGTGGCTCATAGTTTCGATATTAAGTCAGCTTCTGCGAGACTTGAAAACGAAATGTTTTCATTGATGTATGAATATATGGAAAAATGGAATATGACAGATTGCGCCTGCAAAAGGACTGTAGCGGTGTATTATCTGAGAACCTTTCTTTCGGCTTATTACGGGCTGCGAAAGACAATGGTGGCCCACGGAAAACTCAAACAGTTCAGGGCATATAACTGGATGGAATATGTCAACAAAAGCGCCTTTCGCTATTGTGTAAGCCGTGAACTCAGCATAAAGGAAAAACTGGAATTGTTGGTGGCAGTGATTGGTTTTTGATTTTAGGGGTACGTGATTGCGTGTGAAAAAAATCAGAATGAAAAAAGCCGAACTTAATATCGCAACAACGCTCATAAATCAGCTTATCATGACGGCTTGCGGAATAGTTGTGCCGGGAATTTTTATCAATGCCTTCGGGTCCGAAGCATATGGAATATCAGTTTCGGTCACTCAGTTTTTGTCATACATAACATTGCTCGAAAGCGGAGTCGGCGGCGTTGCGAGAGCGATGCTTTACGGCCCGCTTGCACACGGCGACGAACGGGGAGTCAGCTCTGTCTACTATTCTGTGAAGAGATTTTTTGGTTATATAGCCGTTGCTTTCGCGGCTTACAGTGTAGCGGTCGGCTTGCTGTATCCGAAGCTTGCGCATGTTACGATTTTTTCGGGAACATATATTTTCTTCCTTGTTCTTGTTATCGGTATGTCCACCCTTGCAAAATATATGGGCGGGCTTGCAAATCTCACATTGATTGCGGCAGATCAGAGACAGTATGTAAACAATATTATATCTGTCGGAATAACGATAGCAAATACGCTGTCTATATTGATTTTGACCGAGCTTGATTGCGGCCTGCTGACGGTAAAGCTCGGCAGCAGCATCATTTTTGTTATACGCCCTTTGTTGTATATGCTCTATGTCAAAAAGCATTATCGCCTGAGCAGAGCGGAGAGTGAAAAAACAAAGCTTGAACAAAAGTGGACTGGTATCGGACAGCATCTCGCATACTTTTTGCATACAAATACGGATGTAGTACTGCTGACCCTATTTGCCAACACGCGCCTCGTTGCCGTGTATTCGGTTTATAATCTTGTGATAAGCAGTATCAGGGCGATAACCGAATCCTTTTCCGGCGGAATGGAGGCGGCGTTTGGCGAGATGATAGCCAACGGAGAGACTGACAGGCTCAAGAAGTCGTACTTCAGATATAAAACATTGATAACTGCGGTTTCGTTTGGCCTTTTCAGCTGCGCAGGCATATTGATTGTTCCGTTTGTCAGATTGTACACAAAAGGAGTAACGGATGCGGATTATATTCAGCCGGCTTTTTCGTTTGTGCTTATGCTGGCTGAGGCGGTTAACTGTATAGTGCTTCCGTGCTCGAGCCTCCCTGTTGCGGCAAACCGCCTCAAGCAGACCAGATGGGGTGCTTACGGTGAGGCGATAATAAATATAGCGGTATCATGTATTCTTATCAAATGGAGTCCGCTTCTCGGCGTGGCTGTCGGAACCTTGGCGGCGACACTGTTCAGAGGGATTTTCTATATGACGTATTCGTCAAAGAAGCTTCTGCATATTCCGACACGGACGGTTATTGTAAAATTCATTGCCGCAGTGACCTGCCTGTGTATTGTGACGGCAGCGGGAAGATATATTACATTGCCGCTTGAAATTGAAAATTATTTTCAGTGGATACTGTGCGGCGCAGCGGTTTTCGCAGCCGTTTGCCTGCCCATTATGCTGATTGCGGGGCTTCGTATAAGGCGTCTCGGAATCGATAAAAAAGAAAACGGTGGGAATAAGCTTCCCGAAAATATATACTCGGAGTCGGAAGATGAACAGAGAGCGTATACTGATTGTAAATAATAACATGCACATCGGCGGAGTGCAGAAAGCGCTTGCAAATCTGCTTTGCGAAATACATTCCGACTATGATATTACACTTCTTTTGTTCTATAAAGGCGGAGAGCTTTTAAAAGATGTCCCGACGGATGTGAAAGTTATGGATGCTGCCGCTCCGTTTCGGTATCTCGGAATGTCAAAAAGCGATGCCGTCAGAGTGTGTGACAAGCTTTTTAGATTTTTCTTTGCCGCCTTCACGCGCATCTTCGGAATGAGAGCGGCAGTCAAACTCATGGGACTGACGCAAAAAAAGATACGCGGCTATGACACCGCGATATCATTTTTGCACAGCGGAAGAGAAAAAGTTTTTTATGGCGGATGCAACGAGTTTGTGCTGGATTTTACAGAGGCACAGCAGAAGATAACTTTTGTTCATTGTGACTTCGAAAAAATCGGCGCGGTATCAAAGAAAAACAGAAAAATATACAGTCGTTTTGACCGAATAGCGGCGTGCTCCGAGGGCTGTAAAATGTCATTGCTGAGATGTTTCCCCGAACTTTCGCAAAAGACTGGTGTAGTCAGAAATTGCCAGAATTACAATGAGATAAGATATCTGGCTCAAACGCATCCTGAGGAGTTTGATCAAAGCAGATTCAATATTTTAACGGTTGCCAGATTTGGAAAAGAAAAGGGGATTCTCCGTGCTATAAAGGCGGTTTTGGGGGTGTGTGATGACTTCGATGATATCAATTATTATATAATCGGCGACGGCGCTCAGAGCCGGCAAGCAGAAATGCTTGTGTCTGACGGCAAATTTTCCGATTCGGTGACATTGCTTGGGAAAAAAGAGAATCCTTACGGATATATGGCGGCGGCAGATATATTGCTTATTCCGTCGTTTTCGGAGGCGGCTCCGATGGTAATAAATGAATCGGCATGCCTCGGGACGCCGATTCTTTCGACCGAGACATCTTCGGCTTTTGAAATGGTTCGCGATACCGGATTCGGTTGGGTTTGCGATAACTCGGAGAATGGAATAAGAGATGTGCTCAGGCGACTTGCTGCGTCGCGGGATGAAGTGAATTATAAGCGAAAATTACTCAGCACTCGGAGATTTGACAACGCCGAGGCAGTCAAACAATTTTCGGAGTTGATAAACCATAATGATAAAACAGATTGAAAAAGAAAAACAAAACCCGGCTCTCGACAGGGAATATATTGCCGCTGCATGTGGCTGTGTTTTCCTTTCGGTGCTCATATGTGTCGGCCAGATAATCGGCAATATGCTGCTTATAGCAGCCTTTTTTGCCGGAACTGTCGGCATATGCATCTGGGCATGCATGAAAGAAAAAATTCTTCCGGTTTTGCTGTACTTTCTTCCGTGGAGCCCGTTGATGAAATTTTACAAAGGCGGAATATCATTTTTTACCGTTATGCTGCTTGTTTCCTGCTTTGTAGCTCTGATAAAAAATAAAATGACGCTGAACATTTATCAAATAGTGCTTACGGCTCTGATAGCAATTCTGACAGCGGTTGCCAAAATGGTGCAGGGAAATGAGATAACCAATTCCTATCTGTTTTTTATAATGATGCTCCTGCTTCTTCCGTGTATCACAAAATGTGTAAGCTGCGATTCATTCGGCGACACAACCGTGTTTTTTGCGCTCGGAATAATTACGGCGGCTCTGTCTGCGCAGCAGCTTGTCGTGTTTCATAACATAGCTCAGTATATTACTGTTGACTCATATCTGACAATAACCAGACTCTCGGGATATTACGGAGATCCTAATTTCTACTCTGCGCATATCACGGCATGTCTTGCCGGAATCCTGATGCTTCTGAGCCGCGAAAAGGATAGACTGAGGCAGGCTGTGCTTATTATTGCAGCAGTTTTGCTTCTGTATTGCGGAATGCTTTCCGCGTCAAAGATGTTTGTTGTTGTGCTGGCGTGCCTCTTCTTGTTCTGGATACCGGTTCTCATGGAAAAAGGCGGAAGAGGAAACAGCAGAGTGAGAATGTTAGTAGGAGTCATTTGCGCGGGAGGAATATTCCTTTCGTCGTCAGTGTTCAAAGAACTGCTGCAAATAATCGACGACAGATTTGCTTATGCGGCAAATGTTTCTCAGCTGACAACGGGGCGCACCGATATTTGGAAAAACTATATAAATGAATTTTTAGAAAACATAGATGTTACACTGTTGGGAGAGGGATACTCCCCGGTGATAATAAAAGGACGAGCTTCTCACAACACGGTTATACAGGGTGTTTTTCAGTTTGGATTGATAGGACTCCCTCTGATTGCGGCGTGGATGTATTTTTTTTTAAAAGACATATTTAAATCTGCGGAAAACACAAAAACGGATTGGAAATATGCGGAGCTGATGTGCGCCGGAACAGTTCTGCCGTGGATGAGTCTTGATATACTTTTCTTTGATGAGTTCTTTCTTGTGTCACTTTACGCAGCTGTCGGCATTGTGTGCATGTCGAAAGATGTCTCTGATTAATATTGATAACCACTTTATACTCCTACATAAAAATCACCGGCTCCGAGTGCTGCCCGCAGGCGCTTGGAGTCGGCGGTTTTAACGGTTATTTTGTAATATGTGAGGATAACGAAACTGTCAGCGGGTGCGATTAACTCATTTCTCCAAATACCAATACGACCGCATGCCGGACATATAGACTCTTCCGTTCTTCGGCACCTGCCGTATGGCGTTGAAAACATTGTAGTAGTCGCCCGCGCCCATGCTTGTGCAGATCATGCCGAACATGGTCAGGAATATAAACTTCGGGAAAATCATGCCGATAACATAGGGGACGATGCCGAAAATTATGTTCGGGAGCATCGACATGAATATGAACCTGCCCTTGCTCATCGTCTCCGTGCCGATAACAAACAGCATGCCTTGCTTGAGATTTGTGTAAAGATACACATCTTTTTTGAAGCAGAGGGCGTGGAGCAGCTCGTGCGGGAAGATTATCACTATAGAGCCGAGGAGCGCCGCAAACCAGGTGATTGTCGCGGATTTTGGTTCTGCAACGGGAACAATTCTGAAGAGTGCCGCCGCGCCGAGAATGACGAGTATTATGCAGGCGACGGTGTTCGCGATAACGGACAGTTTTTTCATGCTGCCCGCCTCTTTGAATTCCACCGCGCCTCTCTTGTGCTCCGCCTGCGGCAGGCTGTCCGGGTCGAGGTTGAATTTTCCCCTGTAGTGAAGCTTCATGTCAGCCGCCCTTTCTCATCTTTTCGATTGTTTCTTTTATTTTTTTCGGAGCCTCAGCGGGGTCGTCAATGTCCATAACCGCCTTTTCCATCGGGCACATGCCGTCTTTTTTGCGGTTTATTATGTATTCGACTTCTTCGCCGCAGGAATATTTTATCCCGTGCCCGTCAAGAATCTTTTTTGCGCTCCGGCTCATAATCGTGGCATATATTTCGCCGACGCCGAGCAACACGAACAGCATCGCCGCCGCCTTGCCGACTGCCTTGTCTGCGGCGGAATATCCGCGGATATCAGCTTTGTTATCCAAAAGCTCAATGAGCGGCGCGACTCCGCGCTTTTCGCTCGTGTGTATGTCATCGCCTCTGCAAATGACGCAGGTGTATCCCTCGCCTGTAAGAAGCTGTTTTGCGTGTTCGATATCAGTCATGCTTTCCACCTCCTCGTAAATTCCCTGTGTAAAAGATTATACTATAAACGCACCGGCTTTTTCAATCGGCAATGGACAAAAAGCGCGGGTTGTGCTATCATAATGAAAACGCTTTCGGAGGAAATGCATGGACTGCAAATATATTTTTCTTGATATAGACGGAACGCTTGTCGATTTTCAGGGCAAGCTCGCCGACTCAGCGCTCAAGGCACTGGAAACCGCAAAATCAAACGGACATAAGCTCTTCGTCTGCACTGGCAGACAGCGTTCACAGATATATCCGTGGCTTCTCGAAAAAGTGGAGTTCGACGGCGCGGTATGCTCATCTGGCGCATATGTTATGGCAGACGGCGAGTGCATAGCTCAGCATTGCTTTTCAAAAGAATATATAACCTTTCTTTCGGATTATTTCACCGCCGCGCACACTCCGTACTGCGTGCAGACAGAGCATACGCTGATGCTCGAAAAGTGGTGCGGGGACGCGATAGTTGAGCATTATCTCGCCGACGGCATCGACCGCGGCAAGATAGATTCGCTCTTCGGCATGACAAAAATAGTCGAGAACGTGCCCGAACTTACGGTTGCCGAAAAGCTCATATATTACGGAGCACCGAAAGGGCTTTCCGATGTTGCCGCTGACCTCGGGGACAGGTTCAGCGTCGTGCGGTACAGCTTCGGCAGCATGGGTGACCGCTGCGGCGAGGTGACAGACAGCAATTAAGGTTTATCAAATTAAAATGAAAACGGAGAAAATGATACCAATTTCATTGG